>QWCT01000550.1_pt1 | contig 26763 bp, 43 predicted proteins | sample 1972681 | NCBI WGS metagenome assembly QWCT01 (sample SAMN09866701, study PRJNA288562) | Human oral metagenome isolate pre3_saliva, whole genome shotgun sequencing... | isolation source: mouth | host: Homo sapiens | place: USA: California | reverse complement strand
TATAATCAAACACTTTAAAAAACTTACATGGTTGTAAAATAGCACGCCCCTGTTGGTGTGTTTTTCTTATCACGGTCTCACGAAGACCGTTTTTTTGTTGTTTCGTGAGGCTATCAAACTCCATTCATCAATTTTAGGTTTATAGCTTCACGTTGACACCAAAAACTAACAGCAGACACTCGCCAGTTCACACAAGTAGATGAATGGCAGAAAAAACAAAAGCAGTTAGAGGTGAAATTTAACTAAAAAGGAGAGAAATATGGTTCGACGCCAAAACAAAAACTACAAAAAAGAAAAAATAAATAACAACCAAATTGAAGGTATGTCTACTATCGAGAGCATTATTACTATCGGATTAGGGATCTTATTACTATTCGTAGGTGGTGGAAGGTATCCAATTATCAATTGGACGAGTTTATACCTACTAGTACTTGGAGTTATTAGTGTAATTAAAAATCTTGGAGAAAGATGAAAAAATGAAAATTGAAGTAAAAGTAATCGATGATACTATTCCAGATTGTCTACATGAAGAAACTCACACAGACAAATATGATTTTGGTCATGCAGATCCAATTAGGGGTGATTACGTTGACGATTGTCAGGATGTTGAAGTTTGCAACAATTGTGGCGCTTGGCGAACATTTAAGCGTGGCAAATTGATTGAATATCCAGATGGACACAGTAGCGAAGTAGTAGATGACGAAGAAGGAGAATGGCAGGAGCCATTACAATAAAAATGACAGAGACACGATTATCAATAGCTCAATATATCCGAGAAGATGCTGTTAGCGCTCGTCTTAACGATCTACTCGGTAAACGAGCATCACAATTTATAACGAGTTTAGTTGCAGCAGCGAACGCCAATAAACTACTTAATACTTGTAAACCTGAAAGTGTAGTTTCAGCGGCACTAATTGCTGCTTCAATGGATCTACCAATTAACCAAAACTTAGGTTTTGCTTACTTAATCCCATACACATTAAATAGGAATAAAAAAGACGAAGAAACGGTCTGCCAATTTCAAATGGGCTACAAGGGCTTTATCCAACTGGCTCAACGTTCCGGTTTTTACAAAACTATCAATGCCACTGAAATAAAAGAGGGCGAAATTATCAATTTTAACCGTCTAAGCGGCGAGATGGAGTTCAAATGGATAGAAGACTCATCTAAACGAGAAAAAGCTCCCACAATTGGCTTCGTGGCTTATTTCAGACTATTAAATGGCTTCGAGAAGTCGCTCTATATGACGGTCGAAGAACTAAATACACATGCCAAGAAGTATTCTAAAAATTTTGCCAAATACGGCTCTGGGCTTTGGAGCGATGATTTTGACTCGATGGCGAAGAAAACCGTATTGAAGCTATTGATTAGTAAGTTCGGTCCTCTAAATACTCAGCTTCAAAAAGCAATTCAAGAAGATCAGGCTGTTGATGGCGAATATGAAGACAATCCTCAACGCAAGCCAGAACTCACAGAATCTCAAGAAGCAGAGATTGTCGAAGAGGTAAGTAGTTTAGCTGATCAGCTAGAACAGGAAAATAAAAAATGAACGAAAGAGATATAGCTATGCTCAAAAATTTGCGCGGTACTATTTATCATTCTTATGAATATATGCGTGAAGAAATGAGCGAGTATGTAATTTTCGACAAAGGTAAGCCAGACCAACAGATATTCGATGATACTTTTAATGACTTAGCGAGGCTTGGGCAACAAATTTCAATCTTGATAAAGAAATATGAGAAGAGGACAAAATGAACAACGAGTTAATAGTAAAAATTAACCCAACTGAAATTTTTCAGACACAGAATGAAGGTAAAGATTTTATTGTTAATCCTAATGCTGAAAAAGCAATTATTCGCCTTCTTGAAATTCAAGCTGAGGTCGATAAAGCAGTTGAATTACTTAAATCAGAGATTGAACGCCAAGCATTAGAGTTTAATCCAAATATTTCAGCCATTAAGGGCGAGAAGATTAAAATTAACTATTCTGCTGCTGGAGCAAAATATAAAGACAATGGCGAAGCCAAGTTTCACAGTTCTAAATTTTGGAAGAAAAAGACCACGTGGTCAATCGATTCAAAGGCAGTTGATGATCATCGAGCAAAATATTACCGACTACCTGCTGGTATCACAGAAGTAGAACGTAAAAAGACGATCAGAATAAATGTAAGCGAGGCTTCCAATGAATAACGATGGTTTTGGCGCGATTCGTGTTAGCTATTCGATCTTAAATGCATGGGCGAGTGGAGACATTGATAGGGCTATTGCTCCATACACTGGCGTTAAAGTCGAGTCGACTGAAGCATTGGAGTTTGGCAAGAAGATGCACGGTATTTGGGAACGATACGTCAAAAAACATAAAGCAATCCCAAAAATCTTTGGTGGTCGCAAATTAGAAGCCCCAGAGATTGAATTAGCGACCAAACGAGTTCGCAAATTGACAGATTGGTGTGTTATTTCTGGTGTACTAGATGTAAAAGATGGCACAACTGGAATCGACTGGAAAACAGGTAAAGCCTCGGCTACTGACTACACCAACTCCAAGCAATCAGAAGTCTATCAAGTGCTTTACCCTGAACTCAAGCGGTTTGAGTTCTATTGCAAGAATCAGCACATTCACCATACCGACAAGAACCATATCACGGTGGGAGTCGTTTACTTAAACCGTAAAACACTTGAAGATGGCTTGAACTGGATTCTGACAATGGCGGCAGAACTTCGTGAATACTTAATCAACAACGGATATGGCAATAGGTTAGATCAAGGCAAAGGGCTAGAGTAATAATTTAATTTTTAAGGAGAAACTATGAAAAACAACGAAATGAACGATGGATTAAATGAGTTAATAGAAAAATTAATCAAGTCTACAGGTGCTAGAACAATTAAACACAAAGAATTAGAGAATCTTGACTCTGCGGTTGAAACAATTAAAGAATGTGTTTCGAAAGATAAACTTATTGGATATATAGCTATTGGAGTATCTAATACTGGTGAAGTAGTAAATGCCACAGTAGGCTCAAAATTTGCAATCTATGAGATGATAAATCTACTTTTTGAAGCCGTAGCAAAAATAGATACCGATCTTGGCGGAAAAATCTTAGAAAAACTTAAATCTAATTTCGAAGAAATAAAAACCTCAAAATCTGAAGATGAAAAGGGTAGTGATAATGACTGTGATGAAGACGATGAGGATGATACGAAGAAAGAAATCGCGAAAAAACTTAAAAAGATATTTTCCAAATATTTTGACATCGATTCTGAAGATTACTAAAAAAGCTAAAAAGACTCAAATAAATTGTAATGTGGTGCTGGTATACCCCCTTAAGTAAATAACCAGTTAAATGTCAATACAGACGCAGCCACTAACCCACTAACTTAAAACTAATAAACCATTAACTATTGAATTTCTACTATTGTAGATTGTTGGTAAAAGGTAATTAATATTATCTCCTCACGTTAGTTTTAAGTTATTGTCTCCACTGTAAGATTCAGCGCTATGAGCTAGTGGAGACCCCTTAACAGGTAATTAATCAAACACATACAGTATGAAATATTAGTTGCCTATTAAGGGGTTGGAAGAATCAAAAGAAAGGAGGTAAAAATATGAGACGAATCCCAAAATATAATTCCGAGCACAATCTCTATGAACAGATCGCTCGGTACTTACAACTACAATACCCAGATGTAATTTATCGCTTCGATATCGCAGCCGATCTTAAACTGACGCCTGGTCAGGCGGCGAAACATCATAGATTACACCCGGAAAGGGGCTATCCGGATCTACTCATCGCAGAGCCAAGCGAAAATATAAATAGCAAAGACTGGAATGGTATCGTGCGTGAATGGGGGTTTTATTTCGGACTCTATATTGAAATCAAAAAAGACAGCACCAAATTAAAACGTGATAAAGACGCTAAAAAGCCCTTGAAGGGTGAGATTAAAATCCGCAAAAAAGGAGATTGGTGGGATAAACATATCGAAGAACAGGCTGAAATACTCGAAAGACTGCGTGCGAGGGGCTATAGAGCCGAATTTGGGGTTGGGTTTGAGGGGTGCAAGAAAATAATTGATGAATATTTACGTAATTAAATAAAAATCTTGCGAGGAGGTAAAGTGGCAAGAAATTATCAGGTATCCGTTCGGAAAACGAATGGTCTCGAAATATGGTTCGTTAATCCACGTGATATTTACATCAAAGATAAATATGGCTGGCAGAAATTTACGAGGTGGGACGTTCGACAGAGAAATTTCTGGACTTGCCACTGGCGACCGTTTATGCGCGCACTTCGAGATTACCGCTATCTAGATATGAGTACGATACGTCGTCTTGCCACCCTACACGATATTAGTATTACAACTGGAAACTTACCTGATTGGGTAAGAAAATCCACAGCTAGAATAATTCCAGAGAAAGGTAGAGCGAGGAATAATGAAAGATTTTATGATAAATCAAGATACTAAAGTTACTCTCTATCTTAAAGAATGTTATGGCTGTGATAGAGCCGGCAAATACACCCCACTTCACCAGTTTATTATCAATAATCAAATTAAATTGACCAACTTCATTGTTAAAAGGATTGAATTAAACCCTACATGGCAACAAGAAGCAAATTCATTTGATATTGAGCTACCCTTAGTGGTTTTTGAGAACGAAGATGGTGAAAGAGAGGCTATTACTTATTCAGAATTTTTAGATAGACAAAAATGAAAGAAGTGCCAAACCGAAAAGCTAAGTTATTGGGATCCGTGTCAGTGAGTCGAGCCACTGGCGGCACTCCTCCGAGAAGAGAAGCGAAAATGAAATTATCAACAATCAATCAAATAGTAGAGGCGATTTTATCCCAAACTAAATCAGATACAAAACTACCTCACGAAGACGTCCGAGAGGCGACATTTAAGCGAATGGCAAACGAAGCCACCATAATTTTGAAGACCGCCATGATATGTGAGTCTAACGGAATAGACGAAGCCATGAAATACTACAACGGCACCCATTCGGAGAATGAATATCAGGAATACAGAACTGGCGTAGTGGACTACGATGTTAGTCTCTGCAAAAATTGCTGGTGTATAACCCATACGATAGGCAGTAAATGTGGCAAGTGTGGCACTAGAAAGGAAAATTTATGAAAAAGATGCGCACATACGTAAAACCGGCTACTCCGATCAACTACATAATCCGCTATACCGCCCATGACGACACTAAACATAAAATCATGAACTCTAATTTATCAGAAATTAAAAAGACAGAGCGATTTTTGAGAGAAAAAGGAGTGAAAGATATTGATATTGCAGTAACATTACCACAAAAACCAAAGGGGTCAGAAATGTTTCCTGTGAATTATTAAGGAGAGTTGTATGGATGACGACAAAACTAAATACATAGTTATAAACGAATCAGTAATGGGTTCAATTATTAAAGATATAGTTACATTTTCAATGTTTGCTGGACTACTTATGTTTAATCATCAGTTATTAGGTGGATCTACGGTAGTAGATGTTATGTTCATTATTTTAACTCTAGGATTTCTCGCTGGAAAACACAGCAAAACTCGTTTTGAGGGGACAAAAGAAGAAGTAATTAAATTTTTAGAAAATGAGAAATAAAATGGAAGAAAAATATCAAAAATATTTAGTGATGTCATATGAGGATTTCTTTAATGCAACCCATATGTATTCTAGTTATGATGGTGGAGATTATATTTATGCCGTCAGTAAGGAGAATGACGATAAAGAGAGTCGATTATCTTATATTGATTATTTGACCAAAGAAAAGGGGTATGAATTATAATGCGTGAAATAGGATATAGGGCGTGGCTCAAAGAAGAGAAAAGATTTATCTACCCTAAGTTGATAATGGTAGATTTTGGTACGGTAGCAGAGATTGCCTATAATGATATTGACATAAGCTCCGATGAAATCATAGAGCGTAGACTTATTATTGAAGATGTCGTACTTGAACAAGATACTGGTTTTAGAGACAAAAACGGCAAGAAAATTTACGAGGGGGATATCGTTAAAATGCCTGATTGGTGGGTAGAACTAAAATATGAAAAGGTAAGGTTTACCAAATTGTCGTGCGGATTCGAACCATTCGTAAATGGATGTTTTGAATGTATGTCCCCAGTCGGTGAAGAAGTAGAAGTTGTCGGCAATATTCATAAGAATAAAGATCTACTTGAATATATTGAGAAAGACCAGAAGACGGAATGAAAAAGAGCAAGAGTAAAAAAGTAGTAAAATCTACTGTCAAGCCAATCACAAAAAGCGGACATAAACTAACCCCACAGCAAGAGTTATTCTGTCAGCTTTATGCTGGTGATAGGGAATTTTTTGGTAATGGAGTTCAAAGCTACGTTGAAGCTTATAACGTTGACACCAGTAAGCCTGGCTGGTACAGAACTGCAAAAGCAGGAGCATGCGAAAACCTGACCAAACCTTACATTCTCGAACGAATCGACGAAATCTTTGAAGCTCACGGGTTAAACGACCAGTTCGTTGACAAACAACTCGAAAAGCTCATCGTGCAGGATGCTGATTTTAGTGCTAAGATGAAAGCAATTGCTGAATATAATAAACTTAAAGCTCGCATCACTGAAAAGCGTGATATTACATCCGGTGGCGAAAAGATAGAAATACCAGTGGCGCTGGTGGAGTTTGTGGATGGTGATAGCAAAAACAATCGTAAAGCTACCAAGTGAGTTTAAGCCACTTTTTGATAATTGGTGGCGACATGCTGTTATCGAGGGTGGACGTTATTCGCTAAAGAGCCATACCGTGGCTCGATTTTTGCTACTAACGGCTCGTTCAAGGCGAGTACGTATTGCTTGCTTACGTCAGTTTCAGAAGAATATAGCAGATAGCTCGTATCAACTTCTGATTGACTTAATCCAGCAATATGGCTTTTCGGAGTTCGTTTGGACAAACGATACTATTACGAACACCAATACTAGCTCAACTTTTATTTTTAAGGGTTTGGATCGCAATGTAGAAACCACCATCAAATCGCTTGAAGGTATTGATATAGCGTGGATTGATGAAGCTCAGACCATTACTCTTAAATCAATACGTATTCTTAATCCAACTATTCGTAAGTCTGGTAGTAAAATTATCTGGACACTAAACCGACTCACCGACCTTGACCCTGTAATTTCCTATTTCATCACTAACCCACCACGTAAAGATGTCTGGCATCTAGAGGTAGATTATCGAATTGCACAGAAAAACGGCTGGCTTTCCAATGAAATTCTTTATGAAATAGAGCAAGCCAGAATCAATCATCCAGAAGACTACGCTCACGATTATTTAGGCAAAGCGCTCGCTATTTCAGATAAAAATATCGTCCAGACCGCCCAAGTGATTGAGGCGATGGGGAGAGAAGTTGACGACGAAGGAGCAATTGAGGTTGGGGTGGATGTGGCTCGTCTTGGTGGCGACCGGACTGTGTTTGTGAAACGAAAAGGATTGAAAGAAATCGGACGAGCCTCGTTTACTAAAAAACGTACAACCGAGGTTTGTGATCTATTAGTCAATTTTATTGGTGCGGACAAAGATGTCCTAATCAAAATTGATGATACTGGCGTTGGTGGCGGTGTTACGGATGAAATGATTGCAAGAGGCTACAATGTTATTCCAATCAATTTCGGAGCCAAAGCCTCAAACTCAGACAAATATCCGAATCTCATTTCTGAAGCATGGTTTTACTTACAATCCATTATCGATCAAATTTCGATTGCTAATGATAAAGATTTATTAGTGGAGTTGTCGAACCGTGAGTGGAAGATGGATAGCAAAGGGCGTAGGGGCGTTGAAAGTAAGGATGACTACAAAAAACGTGGCTTCCGCTCGCCTGACCTAGCAGATGCTACTATTCTCTGTTTCTACACTCCACCTGCACCACCAAAAATTGAATATGGTGGGGTAATCGTTGGCTAGATATAACATTTTTGCTTCATGGATTTAACAAAAACCGTTTTTTCACCTCTGTTAAATTGCTTCATGGTTGCTTCTTATATAGTCAACTTTATAAGTAAAGATTTAACATTATCGCTTTATTCATCTGCCACCCTGTATAAACGCATAATTTACTACAAGGAAATATTTCATGTTTAATAAAATTAAGAGCTTATTTAATACAAAATCAAAATCAGCATTATATAATACTAGCTCTCATCCTGCTGGTTATTATCGCCCAACACCACTTGCTTATAGTTTTTATAAGGGCAACAGTTATGATAATACATATCCGTCAATCAAGGCGATTGTCAATAAATTCATCGTTATTAGACCGTACGCGATAGACGCTAATGGTAAACCAATCAAAAACAATCCAAATGTCGTAAATGCATTATATCGTCCAAATAAGCAGATGTCTGCAACTGACTTCCGCGAAGCCTTGGCGGTTATGGCATTAGTTCACCCGAAAGTATACTTGCTTTTATGGCATTATGAAGGCAATACGGCTTATGCTGGTGGTGATATTACTGAAAATAATTTTGCTGGTCTGACATTTTTAGAGGGCGTAAGTGAAGTTGTTAGTGGTGGTAAAAAATATTATCAATGCAGTGGTTCAACCTATTCGGAAAACGAAGTTATTGAAATCTATTCAGGCTATGATCCATACAATTTAAGCCGTGGATATGCACCAAGCAACGCTATCCAGAAATGGGCTAATGTTGACGATTATATTGCTGCTTATCAAGCAGGCTTCTTTGAGAATGGTGCCGTGCCAGCTGGTCAATTTATTGTTACAGCTAAAGACGGAGCGCAGTTTGAAGATATCGTTAGTAAAATGCAAAGCTCACATCGTGGAAGTGGTAGAAATAATAATGTTATCTATTCTCACCGTCCTATTGACCCTGCAACCGGAGCTGCAGCATCTGCACAAATTGAATGGGTGCCGTTTTCTCAATCAAATAAAGATATGTCGCTTGATTCAGTCTTCAAGCAGGCTAATGATAAAATTGACAGTGCTTTTGGTGTGCCGGCGAGTATCCGTGGCGTAAATGATAATAATACCTACGCTTCAGTCCGCGTCGATGAGCAAATCTTCATTAAATATACCGTAGAACCATTTGCGACTAAGATTTATTCTAGGCTTACTCATGAGCTTAATCGTGTTACTGGTGGTCTTGGTTATGCTATTACTTTTGACTTAGATATTCCTGGTATTGCCGATGAAGAAAAAATTGATGCCGAACGAAAAATGACTGAGTTTAATTTAATCAACCAGGCAGTAATGAATGGCTACTCACTCGATTCAGTAGTTGACGCATTCGGTCTATCTAAGGGCTACAAACTGCTTAAACAAGGCTATGTAAAGCCGGTTATTGTGAATGATAAGCCGGAAGTAGATGAGGGTGATGAAGTAGAAGACGCTCCTGATTCGGCACAGTCTAATGATGCAGATAAAAATAAAGCCATTGATAATAACCATGAGAAACATCATGATCACTGTACTTGTAGTCATAAGGCTCATACCCCAACCAAACAGGAGCAGAAGTTTATCGATGATGTTTCGTCTGTTTTGAGAGACCAGATGAACCGTCAGATTGAACGCGCGATTGAGAATAATGAGCTTAATAAAGACGTAAGCGATATTGATGAGGAAGAAGCAAATAAAACTGCACAAGAAATTCTAGCATTCATTATTGCCTACATGTTAGTAAGGGGTCAAACAACCTACACAGAGGGCATTGCATTACTTAAAGCGAATAATATCCCGATTGACGCTACTTCTGAATTTATTGTATCAACTTTAACTCGTGCGGATTATCAAGCATACCTAGTAAATGTAGCCAAATCATATTCTAAAGAAACTGCAGAAAGTATTCGTAATGTTTTGGCTCAAGGTCAGGAAATGGGGCTAAATAAAGAAGAATTAGCCACTCGACTACGTGAGATTATGAATACTGACGAATGGAGAGTACAGAGGTTAGCTCGCACCGAAGAACATCGTTCTGCTGGTAAAGCTAGTGTAGACGCAATGATACAGCTAATGCATGAGACTGGTGCAAAAATCTATAAGACATGGCATACAACCTCCGCACATCCATGTGAGTTTTGCCAGGCTATGGAAGGAAAGGAAGTGTTGGTGGACGAACCATTCTTGCGAGAGAACGAGAGTATTCTTGGAGTTGACGGTGGTATATTTAATAATAACTTCGTAGATGTTGACAGCGCTGGCTTACACCCGAACTGTCATTGTCGAATGAAAATGAGAGCAACATTGTAATGAAAATCAAATGTCCACACTGTGATAGATATTTATTTGAAACAGATAGTACATTGATTGTACAAAATGTAAAATGTTCATATTGCAAGAAGCGTTTTGATCTCAAAGTCGTAACACCACAATCATCCGAAGCCGATATTAGACTGAAAATAGATTAAAGAATTGGTGGCTCACTCCAAGTATATTTAGCTAGACAGAAATTATATTTGTCTTTGGGATGTAGTTTGTTTTGGCAATCTTTGAACGGAATTGGCATCTTCTCTTCTGCATCTTTAATTTTAATCTTTTTACCATACCTAGATCTACAAATTTCACAGCAACTATTACTAGATACATATAGATAATCTTGCCCAGGATTATTTAGCATAATCATGAGCTTACAATAAGCAATATTATTTTCGACACTAGACTCTAACAGTGATCTAGGGTCTCTCCCACAGTCATTTTCATATATTGCAACCAGATGTTCCAGTCGCTCTACTGCTTTTACCATCCTTAATGGATCATTTGATAGGGTATCCGGAAATCTTCGCATTATATCCCATATCACATCGCGAGAAGCTGGTTCGACCGGAAAAGATTTGCGCCGACTTTCCAAAATATTTCTTGCAAAATCAACAGTTATATCGAAGTCCGGCATATCAAGCATATGAGAAAAACAATCCGCCGCAATTGCATCTTGAGGTTTTAATAAATCACTAGCAAATAATCTATTATTAGATCTTACGTAAAATTGATTGCCACACTCTGGACATTTTCTGCCGCGGGTAGGTGGCTCATCGAAAATGTGTCCACAATGTGGGCATGCATTGGTATTACGATTTTTATAATCGCCATAAACTGTCGTCAATTCTTTAGTTCTATCTTCAATCAAACTTAGACGTTCATCATCTTTTACTAAGTATGTTTCGCCAGTTGTTTTAGTTTTTTGTTTAATAGCTATATTTTTATTATAAAATTCTTGTGCTTTTTTCTTAATTTCGTCGAGCAACATAATACCTCCGTATGTTACTGCTTATTTTATCACGTTTTACTGCCACCCTATATCTTTACATAATCACTTTTGATGAAGCAGATGTCCATATGGATGCAGAATCGCAAATATTAAATTAACTTTAAGGAAAACATGACAATTAAACAGAAAATTGTTTCAGTTACCGGCAAGCTCTCTACTAAGAGTGTTGATGGTGAAAGAAGAATTGTCTTTGTCGCAAGTTCTAATAACGAAGATCGTCATTATGAGCATGTAGATGTAGCAAGCTTACGCTTACCATTAAAAGGTGGTGGAGATATTACTGTTTCGGCTATCCCAAGCGAAGGAGTAAGTGAAGTCATTGATATTCCTTTAATGTTGAACCACAGCGGTGATGTTCGTGATGTGATTGGCTCCATTCGTGCTGCTTACTTCTCGAATAATGAACTAACATTTGAAGCTGGTATTTCCAAGCGAGAAATCGCCCAAGAAATGCTCACACTGCTAGAGGAAGGTCATCTGTCTAATGCGTTCTCAATCACAATGATTGATTACGATTACAATATTGACTCTGAAACAATCAGCAAGGCTGAAGTGATTGAGGTTTCACTGGTCTATCGTGGATCCAACAAGGAAGCAAGACTACTTGCCATTAAATCTTTATTAGGAGACGAAATGAAGACAAAACAAAACGACAATTTTGGTGATGCCAATGGTGATGGAAAAGACCACACGGTCATCCCTGAAGACACAGAAGCTAAAGCTCCTGAAACACCAGAAGTACCTGAAACGACTGACGAAACTCCCACTGATAATTCAGGGGAAGAAATCGTTAATGAATCAGAGGGTGAAACTCAAGAAGCACCCGAAACTAATAATAATGAAGAAAAGGAAGAAACTATGAATAATAAAGGAATTGCAAAAGATGCAGTTGTGGAAAAAGGTGCCATGCCTAACCAGCCAGCTTCTGCAAACAACTACCTCAAAACCAAAGCTGCACTTGTAGACTTTAAGAATATCGTTCTCAAAAACCACCGTGGCTCTAATGAACAGATCATGCGTGAATGGAACGAAAACCTTAAATCTAAAGGTGTAACCGGTGATGCTATCATGCCATCCCAGATTGAAAATATCTTCTTCAAGGCTTGGGTCGATAATCCTGGCATTTTGGCAACTTTCCGTACAGTGGGCGTAAAAAGTGCTGCCGTTTATGCAATTGGTACTAGTGATACCGCTAATGGACATAAAAAGGGTGATGCAAAAGTTGACCAATCTCTGACCAACGTCCGTCGTGATCTTAAAGGTCTTGGTATCTACAAAAAGCTCCCAATCGACTTACAGGATCTTTATGACGATGAAACTGGTGAACTTCTTGCCTTCCGTGTTGAAGAATTAGCTGCACGTGTCGCTAACGCTATTGCAGTCGGTGCTTTAATCGGTCAAGGAACTGGCGATAAGGCTACCTTACAAGGTACTCGTGGTCTTTATCCAATGCTTTCCGACATCAATGCAACTAGTGGTTATGGTTCAAATGTTGCTACCAAAGTTACAGGTGAAACTGGAGAGGGCAGCTATGAATTGGCAGTCCGTGCCGTTGGCGCCGTTAAGGACGAGAAAAACGCCGGCAAAATCTTGGTTGTACCAACTGGATTTACTACTGAACTTAAATTAGCTAAAGGTTCTGACGGACACTTGATGTTCCCAGCAGGTTCTAACTTTGCTAATTTACTTGACGTAAAGCAGATCTTTGAAATTGACGAGCTTGTCGGTAAAGATGTCAAGGCTATTGCATACGCCAACCAAAGCTATGTCTTAATTGGTGAACCTACCGCGACCGTACGTACTGATTTTGACACCAATAAAAACCAAGACGTAATGCTTACTGAGCGTTATGTCGGTGGTTCTGCACAAGGCTACAAGACTGTTGCCGGCGCATTTGCACACGCTTAATCAACTAAACTAAGGAAGAAAGGACGATCAGATGAATAATTACCAACCTGTGCTATCACAAGATGAAGTAGTTGCTCTGCTTGGTCGTCCTCTTTCTGAGGTTGAAGTTAAGAACTTTAATATTTACTTTGAAATTGCAGATCTGAAACTGAAAGATTTACTCTGCCTTAATGAACTTCCAAATCCAATTCCTGCTGACCTCAAAATGCTTCTAGCTAAAATGTTTGGCAGTATTAAAGCGACACAGGATTTTGAACATAATAATGGAGTAGAATCAAAACGAGTAGAAGATTTTTCTATCAACTATACAGCTGACAAGAAAAGTCCAATGAGTTTAGTTTTATCTAATGAAAGTGCAACGCTATTAAAGTACAGTCAATGTTCGAGCGGCATTATGCACGGAAAGACGATGTTATGACCGTGTTTGATATGTTTGTTGAGGTACCCTTTGAATATCTAACGATTAGCCGAGGTGAAGTATATGGCAACCGAATCATCGGTCAAAAAACTCTCCGAGGTATCGTTAAGATTAAAGAAGGTATGGTCTCGCAGGGCAACCAAGAAATACGGAAATCCAACAACACTGTTCATGTACATCCAGAGGACTTTGTCGGTTTAACCTGTGAGCAAATTATCGGCAACGGTATTCGCTATAACAATACTGATTATTCGATTGTTGGCGTAACTGAAGGGCGTAATTTCGATACTAATGAAATTGAACACTTAACCTTAACGCTTGAAAGGGCTGAATATGTCGGTGATAATTAGAACCAACACGAAGCTTTTCGAGCGAGTCGAACGAGAGAACTGGAGAAATGGTTTGCGTGCTATGGGTGATAGAATCCTGATGGATGCTATTGCATTAGCTCCAGAATTAACCGGTGATCTAAAAAGTGATGGGCGAGTTGAAGTTGTGTCTGATTCCGAAGTACATGTTAAGTTTGGAGATGCTAGGGTGCCATACGCAAGGCGTCGACACTTCGAGAACAAGAAAAATCCTCACACTACGTATTATCTGAAGAAAGCTGGTGATAATGTCGTCGCTAAACTTGGCTTCAAGGAGTTTCTGAAATGATTGTATTGTCATTACTTAAATTCCTCGAAGATAATAATCTAGGCAAAATTGATCAGGATTTATTCTGGGAAAAAATTGGCTTAGGTAAAAACGGCGTTTATATTGCCAGCGTCGGAGCTTCTCAAGATAGGGGTATGCGTAATCGCCAAGACTATATTGTTTACTCCAGAGGCAAAACCGACATCGAGAGCTATCAGAAGCTCGAAAAAATAAGAAAGTTCCTAAATAACTCATACGATATCTGTACACTCCCACCTGTACCGCCAGTGTTTAGTCGGGAGTATCATAATGTAACTATTATGCCACCATCATCCATTACTAATGTGGGGCTAGATACTAATGGACGAATGGTCTGGTCGTTTACTGGCACGATCTATTACTAATAACCATAAAGGAGAATATATATGGACGAAACACTCATGGCTGGTAAATGGGAAATGAGCATTGGAAATACCCTTATTCCAGCAAAATGTCTTGGCGATATTACGCCAAACTACGCTGAAGGTACAGTAGAGGCGAAAACTCAAGCTGGCACCCGTAAGCAACCATCCGGTAAAGCTGAAACCGCAGAATTGACCTTTACCGTTTATCTGCCAAACTTGGATTACCTAAAAGTCTTATGGGCAGATGCCTATCAAAAACCTACTGCGGAAGCTCAAAAAACTGGTGCAATCGTATTTGGTAGCAATAACTGTAGTATGCGTAAAGCATTACCTATCAATATCCATCCAGTCTGCGAAAAAACTGACGATAATGATATTCACATTTTTGCAGGGCTTGTAAATATGACATTTAATCCGACACTATCTACGACAGACGCAGTATCTATTGAAGCAACCCTACAAATGCAACCAACAGATAATGGTTATTTCCGTGTTGGCACTGGTGATTTAGCTAAGCCATCAAAATGGGATGTAACGGCACAAAAGACTATTCCAGTTACTGAACGTTAATAAAATCTTAATAACTAAAATAAGCTCTCATAAGGAGCTTATTTTTATAGATGCCATTTATGTTTTTTGGAGAAGGTAAAGTAAATTACAGGAATGTAGGCGAAAATACCGCCGAATAAAAGCCATAAGATAATTGAATGCTCGATCGGATAAGTTTTTGGATTATTTTTCTTCTTTTCTCCGTTGTTTTTAATAGCGGTCCATGCTCCAATGAATGTACCTATATCCATAATACCTCAATTATAACATATTTTCAGAAAAGCACAAGTTTTTATTGCCACCCTGTATAAACGCATAATACTAAGCATAAAAAGGATTTTAATTACAATGTCAGTATCTATTTCAACATCAGTATATACAAAACAAATCACTGCCGAGATTGACGGTGTAGAATTCAAGGTTACACCAATGTCTTCAGCTCAAACATTATCTTATGTCGATTTATGCGACGAATTAAAAGAAGCGCGAAGCACTAATGATCCAACGAGAGTCAAAGAAGCTATTAGAAACTTGAATGATATTCTTTTTAGCGTGTTTGATAAACCAGATGAAGCTCGCAAAGTGTTAGCAAAAGTGCCAATTGAAGGCGTTCTCGAGATTTATCAAAAGATTGTAGGCGAAAAACCTGATAATCAGGAGTAAATATGGCAAATCTGCTTGATTTAATGACTCCAGAAGACCGTGAAGCGGTGGAAGTAGCTTTTAAGAAGCGAATGTCTGGAGACAATACATTCCGCAAGGGTAAAGTATCTAGGGTAGCTTATTTACTTGCTGAACTCGGCATGCTTTATGGTTGGGAAGCGATCGTTGCGGCAAAACGTGGCTATATCGAAACTTTTGATGAGCATACAGGTAAAAAGCAGAAGATGCCATTATCAATGGAAGAGTTATCAGCCTTAGTGGATGCTGGGCAAAAGGTTAAACATAGTGATTATGTAAACTATGCAAGAATCGTTTGTGTCGGCACTGGCAGTGCTTTCAGTAAGAACCCTAACGAAACACTTCGTGATGGAATGAAACCATTTATTGATGGAGTAAACAAATAATGAGTACCAGCAGTACCGTAGTTGGCGAAATTGAATATCGAGTCAAAATTGATACTAAGGATTTTAAGTCCGAGATTTCTCATGTTGAAAAAACGATGAAGACTGAACTGGGTTCTGCTGGTGATAAAAGTGGTAAAGATTCAGGCGAAAAAGCTAGCCATGGCTTTGGAGAGAAGTTCAAAAACGGTCTAAAAAACATTGGTAATGGCTTTTTGGCTGGCATGGGCGGATTTATGGGGCAAAAACTCATGTCCGGTTTTCAGTCAGCGTTTTCTAGCCTCACGAATATCTTTAAGTCATCAATCTCTGCGTTTAGCGACTACGAACAACTTACTGGTGGCGTAGAAACTTTATTTAAGGATTCTCAAAATCAAGTATTCCAGTACGCAGACAATGCTTATAAAACTGCCGGACTTTCGGCTAACCAATACATGGAAACCGTAACTGGTTTCTCGGCTTCATTGCTTCAAGGCTTAAAAGGTGATACTGCTGCAGCGGCTAGATATGCAGACATGGCAGTAACAGATATGTCTGATAATGCCAATAAGATGGGTACTGATATGGGGCTAATTCAGACCGCTTATCAGGGTTTCGCCAAGCAAAACTACACTATGCTTGATAACCTTAAACTTGGCTATGGTGGTACAAAAACTGAGATGGAACGCCTGCTTAAAGATGCCGAAAAGCTACCACAGGCAATGGGTAAGAAATTCGATATTAGCAATTATCAAGATATTATTGAAGCGATCCATTTAGTTCAAGAAAATACCGGAATTGCTGGTACAACACAGAAAGAAGCTGCTGAAACTATCAGCGGAAGCTTAGGAATGCTTAAAGGTGCGTGGAGTAATCTTGTTACAGGGCTTGCGGATGACACCCAAGACTTCGGCAAGTTACTGAATAACGTTGTTGAATCAGTCGAGGCTGTCGGCAAAAATCTATTACCAACAATTGAAGTTGCTTTAGGAGGTATGGTTCAACTTATTCAGGATGTCGCACCGCTTATCATTGCAGAAATCCCGAAACTAGTTAATCAACTATTACCGCCAGTGCTTGAAGCAATGATTAGCATTGTAATGTCGATCATAGAGATATTACCAGGACTTATTGAACAGTTATTTAATGCTTTAGTAGAAGTTTTACCTAAACTGATTGATGCAATAGTTACTATTTTACCTAGCTTGATAGACGCTATCACTAATTTAGTTATTACTATCATTACGAAGCTTACGGAACCAGCAACACTTACTATGTTACTAAACGGCGCAGTAAAACTATTTATGGCAATTATTGAAGCATTACCACAAATCCTTACTGCTTTAACTAATGCGTTGCCACAGATAATTACAAATATCATTGCATTTTTAATCGACCCAAATACGATTGCACAATTATTATCAGCAGCGATAATTTTATTTATGGCGCTAGTACGCGCTGTCCCTATGATTTTTGGGGCATTGATTGTTACTTTGGGTGGCTTATTTGCAGAGGTCTGGAAACGAGTGAGCGAAATGTTTAGCCACGGTGGTGAAAAAATTGGACAAGCGTTTTCTAATGCATTTAAGACCGCAATCAATAACATACTTGGAGTAGTAGAAAATACAGTTAATTTCTTTGTTGATATGATCAATGGAGTTATTGGAATTATCAATGCTATTCCAGGTGTTAATCTCGGTAAGCTAGATAGGCTTAAAATTCCACGTTTAGCATCTGGTGGAATTGTGCCAGCAACGGCTGGCGGTAAAATCATCATGGCAGGTGAAGCCGGTGAAGACGAATGGGTGGTGCCTGAATCCAAGATGGCGAATTTGATAGAAAAATTAGGTGCCGGTAATGGAAATGGCGGTGGTGAAACATTTAACTTCACATTTAACGGGGTTGTTGGCACCAAGAGCGAGTTGAGACAATGTGCAATTACTTTCCATGATGCTTATGAAGAAGTAAAGAAGGCGAGGATGGCGGCATGAGTTTAGCTCTTACAATCACAGATGATAATACGAGTATTACCTATACACTGTTACCATCACCGTTTAATAAGAACCGAGAAATAGGTAAAAGTGAGGTTTTAGTCGCAAGTGGTGATATTTACACTGATTATGTCTATAAGAAATTTACATTTGAATACGAATGGAGCTTCTTATCAGCTGAAGAATATGCCGTTCTAGAGGGCTTCTTCAATCGTCAATATGAACTACATAAATATCCTCGTATTTCTATTCCCGAACTCGGTGTTGATAATATGGTGACAAGAATGGAGTTAAGCGACCAATCAATCGTCAATAATTGTGGAATGGTGGAGAATGTAAAAGTATCATTCAGGGAATCGACACAGTTATGATTACCGTCTCAGATAAATTCCATCAACTAGCAGCAGCTTCAGTTAGACCACTAGATTGGGACGTGGCAATTTCATTCACTAAGAAGAGAAATTCTGGAATTAAATGGTTTACACTTGACCAATCAACACTGGATGGCGCTGACCTTCTTGGATCGAGTGATCAAAACCCAATCCAGTTATGGGACGCGTATGACTATATGTTTCTAAAAGAGCGTCTCGTATCTATGAACTTTTCACGTTCTGTGGAGTTTCCGTACAATATTCAGAGTTGTATTGCTGATTTTGAGTTGAATAATTACGATAAACGCTTCAGCTTCAGTGAAGACGGAAGTGCCTCGCCAATTGGAAAATATATCTTACCAAAACGACCATGCCGGCTGTATATGGGTTTTAAGGGCGGTGGCTTAGCGCCAGTTTTTGTCGGACTTACTCAAGGCTTACCAACATATGATGGAAATCTAGACGAAGTTGTAAGTTTTACTGCTATGGATTTCTTGAGTGAAATTGGCGAGATGAGCCTCAAGAATATGGTAATGATGCGAAATGTTCGCACCGACCAAGTCATCGCTACCATCTTAAACCAGTTTGGACTCGATCCCGCAATGTATAAATTATCCGCAGGACTCAATGTCATTCCATTTGTTTATTTTGCTTCTGGCAAAAACGCCGGCAATGCCTTAAAAGAATTAGTTCAAGCTGAAAACGGTGCAATGTGGCTTGATGAACAAGGTATTATTCGTTTTCAGCCAAGAACTTCGATTATTGGTAAACAACCAGTAATGGCATTTAATGCTACAACAATTATTAAAGCCACGCCAAGTCGTATCGACAGTATTGTAAACACCGTTAAAGTCAAAAGTGAAATCCGCGCCGTTCAGGCATTTCAGTCTATTTTCACAATGGACAATTCCAACGGATATTCTGGTGAATCCAAAGAAGATGCCTACCGGTTGCCAGCCAACAGCACTAAAGACGTATGGATTTCATTTGATGATCCAATCTGGCAATGTTCAACTAATCCAGTTCTAAAAGGCAATTCCGATAACTCAAATTTTACGGCTGTAGATTTATCTGGCAAACCAGTTTCCGAGAAAGTCTCGGCTACTGGCACATTATTTGCTGATTCGATGAAGCTTACATTTACCAATACGAATAACTTTCCAGTTTCTGTGAATTTTTTGCAGATTTTTGGTGAACCAGCTAAGCAGGTCTCAGGTAGTCCAATAGAATATGAAGCCCACGATAGCGAGTCTGTCGAGAAGTATGGCGTTCAGGCTCTAGAAATTAACGACAATGATTGTTTCGGTAATTACAAGAATATTGATGGCTACGCCACAGACATCCTCAAAAAATATGCCAATTATTCACCAATTTTGAAATTAGAAGTTAAAGGTAATCCGGCGCTTCAACTTCAGGATATTGTGTCAGTAGATTTTAAGGAATTTGTTGGAAACTACCAAATTATAGGTATTGAAATGTCGCTTGGTGATTCACAATTAAAAACGACTCTAACACTCAAGAAAACTACAGTTGTTTCACCATTCATCTTAGATCAATCAGTATTAGATAGCGCAGACGTATTGGGGTAAAAGGGAGAGAATATGACAATTGAAAAAACAGTGAAATATTCAGGTAATGTAGTTACGTCATCTAATGACGGCAAAATGATCATAGATCAGACAGCAGGGGAAATTATTGTGAGGGATGGCAATAATGTTAGGCGCTATTATCTTGGCTCTGAAAAATCACCAACTGGGTTTGGTCAATATATATCAAAACCAAACGTTGATGTGATCACGGAGCTTAATCAATAATGACTCAACCTAGAAATTTTATAATGAGTAGCGATTATCCTATACCGATACTCGCTCTCAAATTATCTACTACCATAAACGTGCCAGTTGGTCAGTATTGGAATGAGAATAAAAAAATAGTGCCACACAATCTTCCATTTACCCCTCTCATTATTGGGCAATGGTCTACTAATGCTAATTTTAATCCAGCTTTTGACTTATCGACTCAAATTCCTATTTTTTATGGTAGTAGTCAACCACCATTTGTAGTTAATATCGGGGCGGACGACCATAATATCTATATAAATTGCTCACATAATAATTCGTTTGAGACTGTTTTTTATTTCAGACTGACTGGATTTGTCCCACCAGATTATGAAGGTGAAGTAGATAATGTAGATGATATTACTAATTTCAGGCTTAATTCTGATTTTAATTATCCTAAAATCCTAGAGCAAAGAAAAATAACAGTCGAAGCTAATACCGATTCAATTATTAACCATAATCTTGGATATATTCCTCAAGCTAGACTCTGGAAGGTTGGTCAAGTTGGTAATTACTCGCAAGGTTATCATAACTGCGTTATGCCGCAGGCTACTACAAGATCTACTAATAATGACGGTTATCTGGGTGCATTAGTTAATGATAAGCAGTATATTATCTGTAATAAATCAAATAGTTCATCACAAGAAACTTTTTATTATCATATATATGGAGATGAAATATGACGGTAGCGAGAATATCTAATTTTTTGCAGAATAGTGATTTTACGGCTCAAAAGCAGAAGAATAAGATTTATTTTGAACTCAATATTCCAGCAGGAAGCTATAAGACCGGCGATTCGTGGCACGTAGACAAAGATTCTCCAAACGGTGTATTTTTTGAAAATGTTGTAATGAAAACAAATCTTGAGCAAAATTATCTACCAACAAACTACACTATAATTTTGCCAAATCATGAAGCGGATATTTTTGTAAGCGTTCATAGGCTAGATATCAACCAGTATAGGCTTTTTGCAGTGTTTCAAAGACTTATGACACCGGAAAACTTAAATCCATATGCACAAATCCCTAATATCAACATACAGGCATGGCTTAATTTATCCATATCACCGTTTTAGCTATTCTAAGACATTTTGAGAAGTTTTTCTTAATAGATGATAAAACTATCATCTAAACTAAAATAACCCCTTTATCGTCTATGATAGAGGGGTTATTTTTTGAGGTAAACTAAGATTTTTATTTTTTCTTCTTCAAAAGCTTAAAAATTAGCAAAATCTGTGAACCCAAGGTTGCCAAGATGCTAGCAAGAGCCGTACCAAAGGCTGTCATATTCCTATCGTTTAAGCTCATAATAGTAAGCACAACTTGTGGCGTGATAGCTGATCCAAGAAGCAGAAAATCTCCAATTAAGTAAGCAATAATCTTAGTTTTATTACTGAACTCAAAACCCGAGCCAGCCTCTGCGATGGCTTCAGTTGAAGCGTTGGCTAGCTTCATGTACTCTTCATTGATTTTATTGATTTGTTCATCAGTTAATGTAGGCTTCATAGTTTCTTCCTTTTCTTCGGCTTTCTGCTCGTCCTTGTTAATATTTTCCGTTTTGTTCTCTTCCATTTGTCTCTCCTTTTCTTGTGGATTTTCATTAGGCGCTTCTGGCACTGGTTCTGGTTTAGGTGGCTCAACTGGTTGTTCCGGTTGCTTTGGTGGTTCCTGCGATGTCTCAGCAGGTTTTTCAACAGGTTTGCCAACTCCTTTATCTACGAGAGATTGAATAGCGTCCCAGCTATAACCAGCTGCAGCTAAACGTCTCTTTCTTTCTTCGCCATCACCCCATTTCTTTTGCCAGATTTCTGCTGCGATTTCCTCATTAGATTTTAATTGTGGTGGATTGACCCACTCGATAATTCTTGTAGTGTTCATGGTTTCCGTCCAGCCTGCATAACTAACACCATAGATACGAGAGATAGTATCGATAGTAACGTTTAATTCGCCTTCGAAGTAATCGAAAAATGGTTTACGAGTATATGGGCTTGACCAAATCTGAATACGGTTCCCAGTACGCTTAGCAACAGCAACATGACCATAGTTCTTATAGCCGCCAGTCCACCAAATAGGGACAAAACATCCATCTGGAAGATTACGGTCTTGATGCTTAGTATTATTCCAATTCCATGCAATTTGAGCAGACTCTGCAAAAGGAGCAACGCCAAACACTTTTTGAGTAACCGCTAAACACCACAAAAACCAGTCTAGTAATACTTTTCCTTGGGCGTAAATTACAAGTTTTTTATCGTCTAGATTTGGGTAGATTGTTTGCTTCCAGCTCATTTTAATTCCTTAAACATTAAGATTATAAATAATGCCCCAATAACGAGATATGAGATCAATGCTTGGATAAGATATCCCTTCAAGGTTATAAATAGCCAGAATAAAATGTTAAATAACATTATCCCTCCCCAAGTTAAAACTGATAGCCAATTCGTCTTTTTCATCGATGAACCCCATCGATAACTACAAATTTAAGTATTGCTCCAAGTACTGCCGTAATAATCGCCCAAACGATCTTGGCTTGGTTCTCTTCAAGTTTGTGAAGCCGGTTGCTTCTATCAGTGGCTCGTTCTTCTAGGACTGTAACTCGTTGAGAAATGACATTATATGTATCGACTTTACGATTTACTTCATTTACAAGATCCCCGATATTTTTAATATCTGCTTCCATCTTGCCTAGTTTCTGATATAGGGCTGAATCGTTGTTCATATGAATATAGCGTAAGCGATTATAGGGTGGCAATGGTATGATTCAAGCACGAAAACTTAATTGGTCGTCATTGATTGATAAAAATATCCAATATGGAACTAATAACGGAACATTTTACCCATCCGGAACACCAACGACAACGACAATAACCTTCCCGCATCCCTTTAATAATGCTCCAGCAGTTATGGTTATTCCACGCTCAGTAGCGCAAAACGGCGCTAGTTTGTATGGAGAAATTTATGTTGCGACGATACGTTCTATCAGCAACGCTCAAGCAGTTATTACTTTAAGAACAAACTACCATAATAGTGTCAACGCAAAATATGATTGGCTAGCGATTGGCGACTAAATCCATCAACTAGTTTTTGTGTAATACAGAGTAAAATATGCCGTAGCCTGAGACCTGTCGTCTTTAGTAATTACTACCACCTCTGTGTTTGATAAGTAGAAGTTGAACGGTGCTGCACTGGTAGAGCTTAGGACTACTGCACCTTTTTCATCCCAAGGCGCATTCGTTACAGATTGCTCAACTTTAATAATTCTATCTAGTTTAGAGATGCCATGGGCAACTCTTTTAGTGCTGTTATTCGGTAGGTTGCCGTAGCTGATGGTCTTTTTGTAAATAGTTTTACCGTCCACCCATTTCCCGAATCATACCATTGCCAATATTGGTTCCGTCTGCTAAACCAGCACAAAAATCAGCTAAGTACTTGTCGTTAGCGACCATCTGATCCATCTCTGCAGCGGTTAAAACATCGAGTGGTGTAAAATCCATATTAGGATATGGTAAAGTTACTGCCATTATTTTGTCTCCTGATTAAAATAAAAATCTGTGTACTCAAAACTAGTATCGGTCGCGGTCATCACAACTCGCTGAGCCGAAGCAATATCAATCTGTTTAGCGACATTATCTAAGAAGCTTTCAATGGTCTTTTCAGCTTCTGAAGTTGTCAAAATCATTAAACAAAACTTAGTGGCATTTTTGTCTCCAATGGTGTAATTTTTAGCGTAACGATATGTCGGAGTTTGAGTAGTTTTTGCAATATTATGCTCAAAATAAGTTCGTCCAGCCGGTGATTGACGAACGGAAAACTCATTGGCAATGGTATGATTCCATTGTCTAAATTAAATAACAAATATAATACCGATGAACAAATTATAGGCAAATGGGAAGATGGTAAAACTATATATCGTAAAGTAATTAAGGGTACTGGATATATTCCTGCTTCTACAAAATTCGCTGAGGCAAATGTCGTCAATACAGTTGTTTTTGCTCACTGTGAAGCTTTGTCTGATTATGATGAATGGCGTCCAATTCCATGGCTTTATGGAAATAGTACCAATAGCGTTGATGGAGCATGGCATAGTGGCTTCTCTATTCGTCCGAAACTTGGTGATATTGCGTTTCAAGTCGGTTCGGCTATTGGTAAAACTAAAAAGTGGCACGTAATTGTAGAATACACGAAAGCATAATAAAATGTGGAATTTTTAAGTATTTATAAGGTGTTTTTTGTTGAGAAAAATTGATAAAACCCCTTGACTTTATACGCCATGCGGTGTATAATTAAGACAGTGGTAAAGACATTGGCACATTAAAAAATGGTAGAAAGGAGGAAGCTATGAGTATTTCATTCAAAATCTCTCGATTAAGACTTGAAATAAAAATTACTTTCGCCCCACGAAGACGAAAGTAATCTAACATAACAATTCCATTCTAGCAAGACATAACTGAATAGTCAAGTCTTTACCACTATTAGGAGAAAGCATGAATAACGACATTGAATTTATTACCATCCCAAAAACCGAATACAATGAACTAAAAGATAAAGCTGATAAATGGGATGAATATACGTCTAAATTAGCCAAAAATCTGCCAAATAAGAGTCTTAGTGCTAAGCAACGTTCTGAAGCAGCCAGAAGAGCCGTACAGGCTCGTTGGGCTAAAATAAAGGATTGACATATTGTATAATTTTTATTACACTCAAGGAAATTGATGTAATGGAGTTTGAGCCTCCTCGTTTTAATGACGAGGGGGCTTTCTCATGGAATAGCCTCACAATCATAAGCGAGGTAAAATGTCGACTAATAACTACTACGTCAGGATGGATAAGAGGACGCTCTCCACCGTTTTTAATGGTGATTTAGTAGCGTGGAGTTGGTATTACTCGCTGAAAGATTATATATCACGATTTAAGCCAGATAAATATGGATATGCAAGGATCTCTAATCGTGTCATACTACAAGATTTTGGACTTGATCGGTTCCAATTTTACAGATTAAATCATAAACTTGCAGACTTAGGTTTAATAGCCATTGATGACGTTAAACGAGGTCAGAGGGTCTTTTCAGGGATAAAAATACTTAGAATAATATAGGTTAAATTACAAAAACTATGGAGGTATCTGAAGAAGCATACCTCTCTTTATTTGTCAAATTTTACCTGTGGAAAACTATGCAAAATCTGTGGAAAACTTGTGGAAAAATACCCCATTTTTTGTGGATAAGTCTGTGGAAAAGTACCATGAAGTGTGCGAAATCCGCACACTTCCCGACCCCTGTTAAGTGTGCGAAATCCGCACACCCATATAACCATATATACCAATAGTAATAGGCTTAACTAAAAAAATAATTTAATTTTAATTTAGACACGAAAAGCTTCCCAAGCTCTTGCTTGGTGATTAGCCGAGCTTGGGGCTTTTCTTTTAATAAGGAAGAATATGAAAAACTTAAAATCAATAGATAAGCAAATTGACGAATATTTGAATTACTGCGAGAATGTTCGTCGCATGAGTGAACAGACTCTTCATGGAAAAAGATGGATTTGTAGGGAGTTCCTCAAAACAATTAAGATTGATAGTCTTAGTGAATTATCAAACAAGCACATCAATGAATGGATAGCAGAACAAACTGCTCGTGGATGTTCTGGTAGAACAATCAATAGTAGGCTAGTTAATTTAGTCGCTATGCTTCGATATTTTCAAGACATGGGAATATCATTTCCGAAACTAAAACTACGATTGATTATTAAATGTAAAGAACAACCACCTCGTAGGGTCTACTACACTAGAGAACAGATTGAGCAAGTGCTGAGATATGCTGATCATTTAGAGTGGCTACTAATAAAGCTTTGCTTTGATTGTGGACTTAGAATTTCCGAATTACGTAATCTTAGGCTCATGAATCTTAATGGAAGAATGGTAACATTTATAGGTAAGGGTTCGAAAGCTCGTGAATCATACATGAGTAAAGAAGCTAAGAACCGTTTAGACGACTGGATTCAAAGAAACCGAATAAGCGATTTTATCTGGGTGAGAACGCCCGGAAAAAATGAACCAATGTCGGTTGAAGACATACGATATTTGATGAGAAAGCCGTTCTATCAAGCTGGATTCAAAAACTTCTATCCGCACGCTTTACGCCACTCTTTCGCAACTGATATTCAAAAACATGGTGCTTCACTGATGGAGACCAAAGAAATGTTAGGACATGCAAGAATCGAAACTACAGAACGATACGTCCATGGTTTAGAAGGACACTTGGAATATTTCTTCGATAAATATAAATTTACAACGGCTTAATAAGGGGTAGTGTTGGTCATGCAGATTAGTGATGGTTGTGGAAAACTATCTGCATGGCTACAAT
>QWCT01000738.1_pt1 | contig 26921 bp, 19 predicted proteins | sample 1972681 | NCBI WGS metagenome assembly QWCT01 (sample SAMN09866701, study PRJNA288562) | Human oral metagenome isolate pre3_saliva, whole genome shotgun sequencing... | isolation source: mouth | host: Homo sapiens | place: USA: California | reverse complement strand
GAAACGGCGGTGTGCTTCCTCCTGGCGAGGTACAGAGAAGTTGCTAACACGTTTCATGTAACCAATGATGCGAGTGAGATAATCAACATTCTTAGAATGACAATGTGGACATTCGTGCATATAACGTTTGTCGATATGACCGCAGTCGTTGCAGATAGTGTTAGGAATATTGAAAGTGAAGTAGTTACATCCTTCCTGTGCAGCGACACGCAACAACTGGCGATACTGTGGCTCAGAGAGGTGCTCCTCGAGATTCATGTGAAGGGCAGAACCACCAGTTAGATGTTCAATATATGGTGCTCCATGTAGCTTAAACTTGTCAAGAATCGTCAGTGAGTTGTCTTCTACACGATAGAAATAGCTGTTATAGCAGTTACGTGGAACGAAATAGCCATCTTCGGCATCCCATTTTGCATGCTTTACACCAACATTCTCTGCAGGAATCATCTCACAGTTGAACATTGCTTCCTTTGTACGGAAAGCCTTATTCTGTGTTTCTATCAATCCAAGTACAGTCTGTACAAACTTCTTATAGTCCTCATTCGGTGTGATGTCAAGTCCCATGAATTCTGCAGCTTCTACGAGTCCATTGATACCAATAGTGAGATATTGGCGGTCAATGTTGATGTATCCCGCATCAAAGAGTGGCAGCATGTGATTGCGCAATAACTCTTTCAGATTCTCATTATATGCTAATTGAACCTTATGGCATAATACGATGATATGATTAAGATACTCCTTGTAATCAAGGTTGTTGTTGACAGCATATTGTATACAGCGGTTGAGGTTAATGGTTAAGACACTCTTAGAGCCTGTTGATACGCCACCAGCACCGAGTGTATAGGAGAATCCATTGTCTTGAATTTCATTACGTAAACGACAACATGAACTGAGTGAGTCGGCATTATCACTCATGTATGTGAAGAAGCTATGTCCCTCAGAATACATCTTAGCGGCAAAGTCACCCCATTCCTTATCCTTACAATCACCGTTTTCAGCCAATAAAGCCATTGTTTCAACAGGGAAGGTGAGAACAGTCTTTAGTCGTTCTTGATTGAACCAAGTCATGAATCGCTTTTGTAACCATGACAAACTCTCCCAGTCTGGTTGTGAACCATCAGGGAAATAGAAGTTCCCGAAGAGTGATTCAAAGTAAGGACGATCATAATAAGAGATATTCCAGAAAACTGCTTGATAGTTACGTGCTCCCGTAGGTTGGTTCAAGGAATAGACTATCTGTTCAAAGTAGTCTGTAATAACCTTGTCTATCGTACGTTTTCTGACGCTCAAGTCAACTATCTCATCGGCATGGTCCCAATAGTCTTTACCATATTCTTTCTGGATAAAGTAGTTCATGTACATCAAGAACTCTGGTGTTGCACAGGCACCTGCAAGCATTGATGAGACCATGAAAACCATGTTTATAAATCCACCGCAGAAGCTTTTTAGATTTGTAGGTGCTGTGGAATTTCCTCCGATAGAGGTTGTACCACCAATAAGCCATGGATACATTGTGATAGAAGCACAATAGTTGGCAAGGTTTGTCTCATCGTTCTTATATATAAAGTGGTGGGTTAGGAGATTGATATATTCATCAGCTAAGTCCTTACCATACATCTTCTTAATACGATCAACAAGTAGTCTGCGGTTGAGACGAATGAATCCTTGCTTAGGGAGTTCGCCAATAAGTGTTGCAATGTTTTTGTGTTCGACATTAGCATTGGCGTCAAACTTTGAACCAGTGGCAGCGTTGGTGGCAATGCAATAGTCTGAGAGGAACTTCATCTTCTCAAGTGTTTCGCGGTCTTCTGTATGTTGCTGACGATAAACAATGAAGCTCTTTGCTACATTGTAATATCCTTCTTTCATCAATGCCAACTCAACTTGGTTTTGGATATCTTCTACCTTGATGTCGTTTTGAATATCAAGATTAGAGATAATCTTAGATAATACACCTAAATCAGTTGGTTCGTTAACACTTTCAAAAGCCTTGAGTATGGCGTTCATGATTTTGTCGAGGGAGAATCTTTCCTTTGAACCATCACGTTTAGTGATTGTGAAGTTCTTTATTTCCATTGCTATTTTAGTTTTTAGACGTTTATTATTTTATATGTATTTATCCTCAAAAAAGTATAAGTTAGATACCAATTTTCTCTTTAGAAGTTGTCAGTTTTGGAAAACTATTTTCGTATTCAACTTTCAAAAGTTTCCCGTTTTGATAAACTTTGTGCTGCAAATTTAAGTAAAAGTATTCAATCAACAAAAGATTATTCGACTAAAAAATATTGGATAAATTACTAATTTTTGATGCTTTTTCGTCTGCATTGTAGACGTATAAAAGGGTTGGCGATGATTTCATCTGATGAAATATTTTTTTTATGAGTGAGCTCTTTTAATTTTATTAGGATGGTTATTCGTTTTTCATAAGTCGACCTCTATTGTCGTATCATTATATAGGAAATCAGCATGATTTACGCTTATTTTTGTTCACTCTCTTATCTTTATAGTGTATTTTATATGGTTTTTATGGTTGTAGTATATATAAATAATGTAATTTTGCAGTTCAAAACAAGAAAGTTATGAAAGATATATCATTGATAGCCTTTGATGCTGATGACACACTATGGGAGTGTCAAACTTACTTTGAGGCAGTGGAGAGAGAATATTGCGAGATACTAAGCTCCTATTCTTATGCAGATGAGATCTCAAAAGCTCTCTTTGCTGTTGAGACGGCTAACATGCCTCTTTTAGGGTATGGTAGTAAGGCTTTTATATTGTCATTGCTGGAGAATGCAATAGAGATAAGTGATGGGAAACTAAAAGCAGAGGAAGTTAAACGAATTTTAGCATTAGGAAAAGGACTTCTTCAATTGCCCGCTAAGCCTATGAAAGGAGTCGTTGAAACTTTGAAGGTGTTGCGTGAATTAGAGAAATATCATTTAGTAGTTTTTACTAAAGGTGAATTACTTGATCAAGAGAATAAATTTCATCGTTCGGGTTTGGCTCCATATTTTGAGGATATTGTAGTTGTTTCAGATAAGACGGAGAAATCTTATCATCAGTTGTGCGAACGTTTTTCGATTGGAGTAGGGCAGCTACTGATGGTTGGAAATTCTTTCCGTTCGGATATAGAGCCTGTACTAAAACTTGGGGGGTGGGCTGCTCATATACCTTTTCATACAACTTGGCAACATGAGGTGATAGAGGAGTACGAACATCCTCATTTGTTGAAATTAGAGTTCTTTACGCAGTTGAAGGACGTGTTATTGTAATGTTTGCTTATTTAATTATAGTATTTAACAAACAAGGTTATTATCGATAAGGTTCTTTGTTTAGCTTTTTCTGTTTGTTAATAAATATGGATTAACTCTCATCAATTAATAAGAATAACAATGTTAGCACCACAAATAGATTTTTCTGATCGCGAAGAAAGGATTGAATTCATCCAAGAACGTTTCCACTGTAAGGCACCCTCATGTGGCGGTTGTGGGTCGTGTAATCTGCCTGACGGTGTTCCTGCCCTTGAATATTTTGCTGATTACATAGATGGTAAGGTTGAGTTTGTAAAGCTTGCAGCAAAAATATGGGAGTAGGGGAAGTGTTTCCGCTCTTGACGTATTAGCTTATAACAATGAGTAAGCTGGGTTGATTTTACTTTTCAAGTAGCTTAGAAGCAGCCTTATCATGCTAAGATACAAATAAATGGCTTTATTTATTTCACTTTGCTTTACTATTTAATATTAATTTGAGTACTACCATGACAATGGTATGGTAATGTCTACTAAGGTCATGACGATATAATACTCTATTTTACAAGAAAAGTTTAAATTCATTTTGCTGTCACATTTAACATTTCATATAAACCTACTGTATATTAGTAAGTTAGACGTTGATTGCGTGTGACAGATGTGACAGCAAATCTAATTTTGGCTGAATTGTGTTGTTAACGATGTACAGAAGATGGACTTGTTGGTTACATTCGATTGCGATGGAGTTATCAAAAGGTTTATAGAAAGATTTGTGCGAGTGCAATAAAGAATAATGTCTATGTTATTAAAGAAATAAGTAAAGGCATAACAAGGTGATGATTCTAAAGTTAGGCTGGTTTTAATGGGCATGGCAATGAACGTCACGTTCATAGATAAAGGCTATCCGTATAATATGGGCTAAGTTGTAAAAACAATAGGGTTGGGTAGGGGAGAGGGTAGGATTAGTATCATCGTTATAAAACTACACCTGGTATTATTGTAAAGTCTTTTCATACTCTTCCAACTAAGTAGTTATCCTTTGTGGTTTAAGGACATGCCCTTTAAGGTTCAAGAACATGCTCCTCTTGGGTATTGTTAACGCCCTTCTTGAGCCTAATTAGGCACCTTCTCCTTTGTAGCTTTTAACTAATTGATTTCAAGTCATTTGTCAGTTTGATTATAACGAGTAATTTTACTCTTGTTCGTAACTATGTTCATGAAAATATGTCGTGATTTTTTATTAGCAATGAAGAAGAATAAATGATAGAAAGATAAGATGTGTAGAAACCTTATAATTGTAGCTGTTTGGAAATAAAGATTAATTTCCTATAAAGTATGAGTTGGTTTTGTCATCTCGTAAAATAACAATACATGTAATAAATATTGCGTAGGAGGAAAGGATAATAATTATTGTATTTTCTATTCAAAGATAGTTTGAGGATGAGCCTTGTCCTTTGATAGAAGGCTATAAGGAGAGGATTGATAGTGTGCTTTTATTCTTTTACAGAGAAAGTCAATATTAGTTTATATAGTGAAAGTCAACTTTATCGCTCATTACTTCGAAAGATTGTTTTTTCTGATACTGTTTTTATAATTCTCTTGTAGAGTAAATCTTTTATGTTTGAAGGCTGAAGAAGAGGCTAACGGCTATTTGAGAATTTGTGTGTTTATTATCACTACATGCGTTATTGATTGTCAATACTCCGTTATTCTATTGTTTCGATGATAATGATTTAGGGGTAAACCGCCCTGATGAAAGGAGGAGTGGTACCACCAGGAATCGAACCGGGGACACAAGGATTTTCAGTCCTTTGCTCTACCAACTGAGCTATGGCACCATCTATATCTTGCTTTGTTTTAAGAAGCAGTGTCGCTATTTCTTAATTGCGATGCAAAGGTAGTACTTTTATTTTATTCCTCCAAACTTTTATAAAGAAAATTGCCAATATTTACATCCTTTAACAAGTGGGTTGTTACTTTGTAATAGGCCATCCTTGCGCCTTTAACTCGAATTCATTTCCATCTCGAGCGATAAGGAATGAACCCAAGTTCTCCTTTGTTATATAACCTATCTGTCTGATATTCTCCATCTTATCAATCTTCTCATGGTCGCCAATTGGTACTGTAAAAAGAAGTTCGTAGTCTTCTCCACCATTTAATGCAGCAGTTGTAAGGTTCATATTAAATTCTTCGCAGGTTGCTGCTGTTTGATAATCAATAGGGATATTCTTCTCATAAACTCTACAACCACAGTGACTCTTTTCGCAAATATGTTTCAGTTCGCTTGCCAATCCGTCAGAGATATCAATCATGGCTGTTGGATGTATTCCTGCTTCTCGTAGTTGGTTGAGAATATCGCCACGTGCTTCTGGCTTCAACTGGCGGTCGATAAGATATTCTTTCCCAGCAAAGTCAGGTTGGAAATCTTCAATGGCTGCACGTTCTTGGCGCAGTGCTTCGAGTCGCCTCTCGTCTTTATTGTTTTGAGCTTCCTTCACCTTATTATTATACTCTTGCACTTGCTGATAGTAAACAGATTTCTCTCGTTCGAGAATTTGTAGTCCCATATAAGCAGAACCAAGGTCGCCTGTCACACAGATAAGGTCGGTCTCATTTGCACCACTGCGATAAGTGACATCTTCTTTAGCTGCTTCACCAATACAAGTTATGTTGATAGCAAGTCCTGTGTATGAAGAAGTGGTATCACCTCCTACGATGTCTACATTCCATTTGGTGCAAGCTTTGTTCAGTCCTGCATAGAACTGCTCGATGTCTTCCACCTTAAATCGCTTGCCCAAGCCTAAAGACACGATGATTTGACGTGGTTGCCCATTCATAGCAAAGATATTACTCATCGCAATCATAGCAACCTTATAAGCAAGATGCTCCATGTCGATGTAAGTCAAGTCAAACTGTACTCCTTCCATAAACATCTGTGAGGAGACGAGTGTTTCTTTGTTTGAATAATTCAAAACAGCTGCATCGTCACCCACTCCCACAATGGTTGAGCTATTAATTGGTTGAATATTTTTTGTAAGACGGTCGATAAGTCCAAACTCACCAAGTTCTTTTATTTCCATTGATTATGTTAATTGCTTTGTGATAAAAAGTCTAAGACGTTCTTTATCTATTTGCTTATAGATTAAAGAACGTCTTGATATAGTCTTATTAGATATGTGCTATGAGCGCTTAATCATTTCACGCATGATTTCTGTCATACGTGGTTGTGCTGCATTAGCAGCCTCCTGAACTTCTTCGTGGCTGACCTTTACTGGTACATCAAAGCCACCAAGGTCGGTAATCACACTGATACCAAATACCTTTATGCCACTGTGTCGAGCAACGATGACCTCTGGCACAGTGCTCATTCCTACTGCATCACCCCCCATCTTATGGTACATACGATATTCTGCAGGTGTCTCAAAGGTAGGACCCTGTACTCCCATATACACTCCATGCATAACTCTGATATTCTTTTCTTTGGCAATAGTGTCTGCAAGTTCTATAAGTTTATGGTCGTAAGCCTCGTGCATATCAGGAAAACGAGGACCTGTTGGGAAATTTCGTCCACGTAGTGGGTGCTCTGGAAACATATTAATATGATCGGTAATAATCATTAAATCGCCAATCTTAAACGAAGGGTTCATACCGCCAGAAGCGTTAGAAACAAATAACGTCTCAATACCTAATTCGTGCATGACACGGATGGGGAAGGTTACATCCTTCATATTATATCCTTCATAGAAATGGAAACGACCCTCCATGGCCATGATATCTTTATCTCCAAGCTTACCGAATATAAGTTTTCCAATTGTCCGAGGCCTGTGCCCAGAATGATGGCTGTCTTTGGACTTGTGGTCATCCTCTCTTTTAGCCAAGATGCTGTTTCTTGAATTTTTTCGTACATAAGATATGATTTTTTGATTAAATGTCTCTCCCTTATCAAGCATAAAGCTTACTTTAATAGGGAGCGCATATATGTTCGCTTTTACTTCTTCTGATAATTTATCAACATCGATTAGTCGTGCCTTATCTTTCTCTGTTGTGACAATCAACTTAGGCTCAGGCATTTTTGCAAAGGTCTCATTTATTCGGTTTATATCCTTTGTTGTAAATGCGTGATGGTCGGGGAAAGAGAGGGTAGTCAGTGCATTGTTACCCGTAAAAGAGTTTAAATCTAACTCTAACTGTTTAGGCGACATGATACCTGCAAGCAGCAAGATATTCTTTCCTCTTATCTCTGTAAGTGGTAAGTTTCGTGTCTTACTGAAGATAGGCTCTAAATCACAATAATCTAAAGTAGTGAAATAAAGCTGTTGAAAAGGGTAAAGCTCCATTGCTTTACTCAACACACGATAGTCTATAGGATTAAGACTTTTAGGACATTTGGTGATAATTACTATGTCAGCACGATTCTTTCCTGACAATGGTTCACGAAGCCGACCAGCAGGAAGGAGCTTGTCATAGATGATTAATCGATGATAATCAACTAATAGAATATTAATTCCTGGTTGTACATAACGATGCTGAAAAGCATCGTCTAATAGGATAACATCAACATCCTTTGTCTCTTCATCAGATGTTAACCTGTCTATTCCTTCACAACGATTCTTGTCTACTGCAACGCGAATGTCAGGAAACTTCGTCTTCATCTGATAAGGTTCGTCTCCAATCTCACGCATGGGTGTGTTCTCGTCAGCCAAAACATAGCCACGACTTTTACGTTTATATCCACGGGAAAGTACAGCTACCTTCATCTTATCCTTCAATAACCGGATAAGATACTCTACATGAGGAGTCTTTCCAGAGCCCCCAACAGTGATGTTCCCGACGGATATAACAGGGATACCAAATCGTCGTGTCTTAAGAATATTCAACTCAAATAGCTCGTTGCGCAGACCAACTCCTAATCCATAGAGCCAGCTAAGCGGTATGAGCCATTTGTTTATTTTGATGTGATCTCCTTCCATATCTAATTAATGGATGTTAGGATAAAAAGGCAGACGAGCTTGAATAGCACTTTGTTGATTAATTGTCTTCAAAAGTGTAAATGGCTCATAATAGTCGCCTAAGTTTGCACGTAGTTCATCGCTCAGATAGGTGTCAGGTTTTACCTGCTTTAGTATCTGGTCCAAGACGTCGTCAGCCTCTGGATATGCTGATGTCCTGTAGTTTGGTAGTTTAGCAAGTTGAGCAGCTTTTGCAACTGCAACATCTAATCCACCAAGTTGATCAACGAGTCCAATCTTCTGCGCATCTTGTCCTGTGAATACGTGTCCCTGTGCAATTTTCTCCACTTGATTATCTGTCATCTTGCGTCCTTCTGCAACACGATGACGGAAGAGTTTATAACCTCTGTTCACATACTGGCTAAGATATGACATCTCTTCTTCAGTGAAAGGACGTGCACGTGTGCCAAAATCAGCATACTTGTTGGTCTTTACCTCATCAAATTTCAGTCCCAATTTCTCCCTAAAGAGATTGCTTATGTCGGGGAACATACCAAAGATACCTATTGAGCCAGTGATTGTTGTAGGCTCAGCGACAATCCAGTTTGCTGGTGCCGACATATAATAACCACCCGATGCAGCCATTCCTCCCATGCTTACAACAACTGGTTTTAACTTCTTCATTTCCATAATCTGGTGCCATATCTGTTCTGATGCGTAAGCCGAACCACCACCAGAATTGATACGTATGACAACAGCTTTTACGTCTTTATCTTTCGCTAAATCCGCTAAGTCTTTACAAACTACTTGTGCATCAATCTGGTGACCTTGTGAGAAAAGACCTCCTACGGCACCATCTACAATGTCGCCATAAGCGTAATAAACAGCCACTTTGTTGTTTTCATCACCTTGGTTCTTCGCTTCCGTATTCACCATGTCAGCGATTGTAACCTGTTCGATATCGTCGTCAGAATCAATCCCTAACTGTTTCTTGACAACAGTCTTTATTTGGTCAGTATATAATAAGCCATCAACAAGTTTAAGTTTAACATATTCTTGTGGATCTGCAAAGGTAATCATACTATCAGCATAGGCGTTCAACTGTGCTACAGATAATCCTCTGCTTGCACCAACCTCTTTTGTGATATTGCCCCAAATACTATTTAGATAAGCTGATGTTTGCTCACGGTTGGCATCGCTCATCTTGTCGCCAGTGAACATTTCAGTAGCACTCTTGTAGGCACCCACCTTAACAACCTGCATCTTAACACCAAACTTTGCCAAGAGATCTTTGATAAACACGGGCTCAGAAGCAAGTCCATGCCAATCAATCTGACCTTGTGGATTAAGATAAACCTTATCTGCAACAGACGAAAGATAGTATGTTCCTTGTGTGTAAGTGTCTGCGTATGCGATAATCCACTTCCTACTTTTCTTGAAATCTAACAGTGCATTGCGAAGAGCTTGCATTGATGCGTATGAATCAGCAGCAAAGGCACCAGCCTCGATGTATATTCCTTTGATATTATCATTATCTTTTGCTTTTTTGATACCTTCAATCATATTGTCAAGTCCCAGACTATTTACTTGAGTACCTTGTAGCTGACTAAGAAAATTATTATCACTTCTTTCTGATAGTTGTCCTGAAAGGTTCAATACCAGTACAGAGTTTTCTTCTGGTTCTTTTGTGGCATCTTGCGACGTAATCATGCCAACAATGCCACAAAGAGCAAAGAAACCTGTAACGATGCTAAATAACATCATTCCGAAAAAAGAAGCAAAGACGAACTTGAAAAATTGTTTCATATATAAGGTATCTAATCAGTATTTACTTGCAAAGATATATATAATAGATGTAAACTCCAAATTATTAATGAATTCTTAATAACTTTGTAGGCATTATGAAGCGTATTATTTTAGCAATTGATAGTTTTAAGGGCTGCTTATCCTCATTGGAAGCGGAGGAGGCTGCCGAACATGGCCTCAATGAGCGATGGCAGGGGATAGAGGTTGTCAAGGTTCCTGTTACCGATGGTGGAGATGGTATGTTAGAAGTATTTTTACAGTTGTCTGACTGTGAAAGGGTCTTTGTCGAATGTCATGATGCACTCATGCGCCCTATTCGTGCCAGCTATGGTGTTCGTTCTGATAATACTATAATCATTGAAACAGCATTGTCTTGTGGTATCAACCTAATTAATAATCAAGAACTTAACCCATTACGTGCAACAACTTATGGAGTTGGTGAGCTTTTAGCTGACGCACTACAGAAAGGGTATAAGAAGTTTATTATTGGTCTTGGGGGGTCTGCTACAAGTGATTGTGGACTTGGGATGTTAACTGCCTTAAAGAATATTTTAGGAAATAGCTGGCGTGATAAGATCTTACATAATTTAGATATTACTTTAGCTTCAGACGTCAGTAATCCGCTCTATGGAGAGCATGGAGCGGCAGCTGTCTTTGGTCCACAAAAGGGCGCAACAACCGAGATGATAGGCTACTTGGATCGTCGAGCTCGTACTTTTTCACGTATGGCCTCTGTGCAATTAGGTGTAGATCATGCTTTTGACAAAGGTGCTGGAGCTGCTGGTGGATTAGGTTATGCCTTCCTTCAATTTATGAATGCAAAGATACAGTCGGGGGTTGATATACTTTTTGAAACTATCAATTTCGATGCTATCATAGATAAAGCTGATTTAATCATAACAGGGGAGGGGAGTGCTGATGCTCAAACACTAATGGGGAAACTACCTCTAAAAGTCTTAAAATATGGGCTTCGCAAAAATATTCCTGTTGTACTCATAGCGGGTAGGGTAGTAGATGTTTCTTCTTTACTCAGTGCAGGCTTCTCTCAAGTAGAATGTGTTACGCCTTCAGATATTCCTTTTTCAGAGGCTATAAAACCTGTTATAGCAAAGGAAAATATCCATAAAACGATGTTCAAGCTTTGATATGTAGGGAGAGTATCTCATAATTTGAATTACTGTTTCTTTACTTTTTCCTGATAAAACTGATATTTTAAGATATAGATTTCTTTGATGTAATACTAATATGCAAATAATATATTGTACCTTTGCAAACGATTTTAAGTTAAGTAAATAGATTGTTTTATATGGACGGAAAACAGACTGATAGTTCCAAGAGAATCCTTCGTAAGAAACTTGATTTGCTCCTTCGTACAGGACAGATATTAATGGAAAGTTCTGCAGATACGAGTCGTGTGAAACGCAACATGGAACGTACTGCTGCATATTTGGGTCTTCCTAAGGAGAACCTGCACATTAATGTTGATTATTATATGTTGCAGGTGAACATAAGTGACGAAGCTCACAGTTTTTCTAAAATGCAACGTTGTGACAAGCATGTAATTAATCTGCTTGCTATTCAGGAGGTTTCTAAACTTTCATGGCGTGCTATTCAGGAAGATTACTCAATAGAGAAATATGAGGAAGAACTTGAGAAGATTGCTCATGGTAGACATTATTACACCGAATGGGTTATTGCTATTGGTGCTGGTCTTGCCTGTGGTGGATTTTGTATACAGTTTGGTTGTGACTGGACAGCATTCTTCTATGCTTCTATAGCTGCTATTTTGGGTAATCGCTTACGTATGTTTTTGAATCATTCTGGTTCTAATTTGTATGCAAACTTTGCTATTGCTGCTTTTGTTAGTACGATTTTAGCATGGCTATCGTCGTTCCTCTCATCCCCTTCTGTTCAGATGGCACTCCCTGAGTTTATCCGCCCTTATCTTCATTCTGAGACTCCTTGGCACCCTCTCTTAGCTTGTGCACTATATATTGTACCTGGAGTTCCTTTGATAAATGCAGTTAATGACCTGTTAGACAATCATATAAATACTGGTTTAGTTCGAGCCACAAACACATTGCTCATTGTTGTTTCAATGGCATTTGGTATTATGTTGGCAATAAAATGTGGCTGTTTTGATGGTTTTGTAAAGACCCTTCCAACAGTACCTCACCATTCTTTCTCAGTTTATGCAATAGCTGCAGCAATCTCTGCAGTGGGGTTTGCGACGATTTATAACATTCCATATCATTTGATGCCTTGGATTGCAGTTGGTGGTGTAATATGTGTCTGTACTCGTAACTTTGTATATCTTACCCCTGAATCAGGAAATGTTGGCTTAGGTTTGGGACTTGTTGTTGGTTCTTTATGTGGGTCTGCATTGATATCACTCATTAATATTAAGGCTGTTCATATTTTCCACACTCCACACCAGTGTATTACTATTCCAGCTGTTATTCCTATCGTTCCAGGAGTATTAATGTATCGTGCACTTTATGGCTTCATGGAGTTACAGGGTGTTGTTGGGGAAGTTACAAGCGCTATGTCCTTTGCTATTAATGGCTCATTGGTGTTATTTTGTATAGCTTTGGGTGTTGCTATTCCTAATATCTTTGCTAGAAAATGGATTGCTCCACACCGTAGAGCAAAGCTGGAGCGCATGATTGAAGAACGTCGCCAGCGTGGTAAGTTTGTTGATTTACATAACTATAATATTGATTAGAATTATTGGCTTTGCAGAAATATAGTTTAGTCTTTTATTATATGCATAAGATGGATATATCATCTTAGCTTCATAAAAGAGACGATTCTACTAATATAGAACAATGAAATCGGGACTGTTACAGTTCCGATTTTCTTTTTTTTTGCTCTATCAAGGTATGTGATATTTAATGGTAGGGTAAGTTATTTCAAGTATAGTATGAAGTTTGATATAAAACCAAATATACTTAACTTAGCAAGCCTTTATTCGTTCTCCTCAGATGTAATGTCTTTGTAATCGCATTCTAAACTCTTGATAAGGCGAGATCATTCTCCTTGATTCTTTTGTCTTAACACTCATTGCTATTGAGGCTGTAAGACAACAACCCAATTGAAGAACAGGAAAAATTAAATGCACAACACTTTTAGCTGATATGCGTGTTCAGATAATGCTCCCATGGCATTTATGGCTAAATAAACATTAGCTACCAGCAACATTAGTATGAAAACAATAATTGAAATGGTACAAAGTTTCTTTCTCGCAGAACTCTATAAAAACTTTCCGTATTCTATTTGTAACTGATTTTCTTTTTTCATTTATCGTCTTTTCGTTTGTAAATATTTTGTTATTATAGCTGGAGGTTATATTGTGTTTTAGCTATATAGTTACTTTTTTAAGATTGTTATATACTAATGATGAAGCTTTATAAGGCATAATAATAACCAGATAGCAAAATTATATGTTATAATTTACATCACCAAGAATATGCTATTAAATATTTATCTTTTATTTAATTTAGTAGATAATTAAGTTCTAAGAGCATGATTAATAACGATTTAAGAGACACGATATAATCATAGTTGAATGTTCAATTCTTCTTAAAAAGGCCTTTCTTAAAATAATGGTCAGTATGCTAAATAAATATTTAACACAACTTTAACGTATATGTTAATTATTGTATAGTAATTTATTTTCTGTCAGTTTTTGTAGTATAGGTCAAGAAGAGGACATCACGGCAGGTTGATTAAAGCCGTGACACATACGTGAAAACTGTTAGAACTTACGTGGAAATTGTCTGCGACGCTGTATTTACGGGTCGTCGGCAAGCTCCTCCGCGCCTAACGGAGTGGCTATTAGGACACGGGGGCTACGCTGTCAAGGCTGATTGCATCACCTTGACGAGATATGCGATTACAACTACACAAGGAAACATCGTATAAGAGTAAGTAGTAAAATATATTTACATATAGATAAGGAAAAGTGCAAAAAACGCCCATTTCATCGGTAGACGAAAGGTTTTTTAACTGATTATTTTAGAACAAAAAAAAGACACTCCGAAGAGTGCCTTAAGTTAGATGAAATAAACAACTGATAACAATACAATCAATAGAAGAAAGGTAACAAAACAAGAGACTAAGAAAAACCTTAGAAAACGATAGAATTTGTCTTTTTCATTCATAATTACTTTTTTAATATGTTCTTAAAAGGATTAACACCAGAAAGTACATCACCGATATAATCAGAAACACGAAGTACAGAACCACGTACACTATTCTCATTGAAGATAACACTACGCTGAGTACCACGAGCAGCATCGCCAGACGAAGAAGCAACCTTATTCTTAAGCAAATCAAGAGTAGACTGCTCGACAGAGTCACGATACTTATTAGATATACTAATACCAGTAGTCTCTTCGGTCGTCTTAATAGCATTAGCAATAAGAGAACGAACCTGAGCAGAACCGACAGCTGCATTAGTACGAGCATTCAGAGCGTTAGTATTAGCATTCTGTTTATCAATAGCTAATTGAGCATCTCTCTGACGTACAGAAGCATCAGTAGCAAACGCTTCAACAAGAGTTTTAGCAAATTGAGCACGGAACATATCTTCGGCATACTTACTCTGAATACCAAGATTAACGTTCTTAAGAGCATTATCAAGCCTTGCAGATTGAGTAATGATATCTAATTGCTCGTTAGTCTTTTCAGCATTAGCAACAGATAAATCAGATAACCTTATGTAATTACCTAATGTATCACTCTTCAATTTATAATCCAAACCAAGAAGAGACCCTTGTTGATTAAGATTATTTGTTTCAGCACTCAGCTTATTAAATTGCGCACCGTTAAGACGGTCAACCCATCCAGCCTCAGCGTCATTCTTACGTGCTTGAGACAGTGCTAACTCGTTTTGGGCATACTGCGAAATAACATTAGCAGCCTGAGACACAGAATTTTGAAGAGCATCGCCCATACCTGTAGCAGCTTGCATCTGAGCAGCATGCAACTGAGGTGCTTGCGCAGATTGGAGAGAAGACTGAGCATTACCAGTCTGGACATTACCAGCAGCAATGTAAGGATTAATACCAGCATCAGAGTAACGGCGCATCTGTTCTGCAGGTGTATTATAAGTTAACATCTGATTATACATGCGCTCATTGAAGGCATTTTGCTCACCGAACATCTGATATTGTTGCTGGTTGGTTTCACGAGCAATCTGCAAGTTAATATCATTTGCACCTTGCTGGGCATTCTGATTGGCTTTACCTCCAAGAAGACCGCCAACTATAGAACCAACAGCAGAGATACCAGAAGCTATTAAATTACCATAATTTGCCATAAAATTAAGAATATAAAGAAAAACGTAAAAGTCCCTACTTTATTATGTAGGGACTAAGAAAATTATTCAGCAGGAGCAGGCTCAGCAGGAGCAGGCTCAACAGGAACAGGCTCAACAGGAGCAGGCTCAGCACTTTCACGCAAGTTATCGACTAACTCACGATAACGCTCGAGTTCTACAGGGTCGGACAAATAACGAGACGGAAGAAGACTAAGTATATCATCATCCGAGAGACCGGCAGGAGAAGAGACGCCTTTAACATTGGCTAACTGAGACAATATAAGTTGACGTTCAGAGTCAGAAGTCTCACCAGAGAACAGACGACTAATCATGTCATCACGGTGACCAGTTAAAGGATTGATTGGGCAAACAGTGTTAAACAACTCATCATCAACGATTGATAATCCGTTGTTAAGGCCATTGACAGTTACAGGAGGTTTAGGGATATTGTAACAGTCTTTGGGCATTCTACTTAAATGAAAATTATCCATAATTGTATAAATTAAAGATTAGACAAACCAGAGACAGACATAGGGCGCACGGCCTTGACATCGAAGAATGAATTTACCATAAAATGGTCAGCTAAATTAGCAGAAACGGTAAAAATAGAGTTCAACAATCCAGGATTAATATAAAAGTGAGCCGGAGACCAAGGAGAGCGAACAGCATCTTTACCAACAGACTTACCATCAAAGCCAAAATCAAAACGAGGAGTACACCAGTAAGAAAGAGACTGGCCACTTTCAAACTCACCAAATACAAGGTCACGAGCAGTTTTATACTCATTGTAACGAACCTGCCAACCAAGAAGACGATTATTAGCGTCAGCAGTAGTAACAGGATAACCAGCAGCAACCTCAGCAGAAGACGGGTCATAACCAGGGTCACGAACAGACATCATCAAATCAGAAGACAAAACAGGCTGATAACCAAGGTCAGCAAACTCTGGCTGGAAAAACTCTTCACGCTTTAATTTACGATTGAATGGGTCGAGATAAGAAGCGTTATACTCTGACTGAGGAGCAACAGAATAAATACACATAATAAGACCATGTTCTTTCGCATCAAATGAGATAGAACCACTATTCAACATACCAATACCTTTACCAGCAAGCGCACCAAGAGCAGCACCACCGTCATTAGTAGAGTCGGAAGTACTTGTAACTTCACTAATTGCAATAGAATTATCAAAACCACCAAGGAAACGAGCATCTCCAGCACGAGACTCAGGGACTTTGAAACCAAAATGAGCCTCAATTTGTGAACTATAGTCATAACCGTTTGCACGTCTGGTTGCTTCAAGCATCTTATCGAGGGCAAATGCAGCACGCAAATCAGCTACAGAGATATGAAGTTCAGAAGAAGAGGAGCGAGACAACTCAACAGGTTTACCATCATTAGAACGATGTACGCCAAGGTCAGAAGACTTACCTACATAGTCGGGAAGATTGAAAATGCCTTTATCATAATTAGGCGTAGGTTTCATTGATGTTAACCAATCCTTAGAGTAAGGACGATAACGCATCTGACAGAATGTAGCTGCAACCTCTTTACTAATCGTAAGATTAGTATTATTGGCAAAATCATCAATATTAAACGAACGCACATCAGCAGGCGACCAGTCTTGCACACGATAGAAATCGTTAAAAATCTTCTGATAAGCAAGAAGACGGAAAGGCGATACAGAACAAGGAAAATCGACTAACAACTTACCGTTAACATCAGATTGAGCAGGACCGTTACTGAGAGTAGTAGCATAACCAGAAGATAAGAACTGATAACCTTTAAAACCACCGTGAGAAGAGTTACCATAACCTAACATGTTAAGCAGCTTAAAAGCACCGTCAGAGTAAGAATAACCTTGACTGTCATTACCCATTGACTTAAGATGTGACAATAAGTCAGACAGCTTAAATGACGGAACACTATTACAGATAGCAGTATAATCTGGATTAGTTGAAGACTTTAGATTAATACCATTAAGCGCAGAGTTAGGGTTTGGCGTACCAACAATAAACTGGTCAAACCATTGCCAAAGAGATTTGTAAGAGACAAAGAAAATGTGATAATACTCTTTCATACGTGCATAAGCAGCAGTATTAACTGTTGTAGTACGAACAATGTCCTGTACACTGATTTTGAAATGTTCGGACGGATTAACTTCCCAGCAACCAACAGGGAGCAACTGACCAGCTTTAGCAGAGAATATTCTGCGTGAACTCAAGTCAAAACCATTACGAGCAAGTCGAGGTTTTGGAGAAGGGATTTTGAATAATGACATAACTAAAAATTTAAGTGAAAATATTAGAGTTTAATAACTCGTTAAGTTCTTTATTCTTAAGCGAGTCATTATGTATCTTAGTATAACGAGCAATGTTATCAAGATAGAACTGAGAGTTTTTTTGTCCAAGCATAGAAATAATATAACCGTTTAAGTAACCATCTGGAGTATATAACATGAAATCATGCAAGCCATAAGTTAACATAACATCACGCCAAGGCGAACTATTAAACAAACTCTTAGTACGAGGTAAATAAGAGAACAGTTGTAAATCAAAATCTACCAAATGATGCAAAGGCATATCAAGCATATTAATATACGCCTCTTGATACTCATACTGAGTACGAAGTAAATACAACTCTTTGCGTGAATAATAGTCCTCGAGGAGAGAAACGAATATCTCTGGAGTCATTGAATAACGTTCACACCAATCAAGGCAGACCAATGATGCATGAATATCAACAGAGGGATAAGTTGAGCCATGAAACTCAAAGGGAAGAAGAGACTTGAAGTCTAACCCTCTTTGCTTATAATCATACGCAACTGCATATATTCGTACTCTTTCAAAATGAGATATTTTGCGGTATCCTCGACACTTTGGCAACAACCTATTTTCAAGATTACGGGAAGTTGGTACAAATTCAAGCGAACCATTGACTTTGTTAAGTTGAGTTTGGCCATAAGTTCCATTAAGGACATTTTCGCGCAACGCCTCTTCATCAGGCGAGCAATACCCGATATAAGGGTGCTTACTTGCCAAGTGAAACGTAGAGGTAAATTCAGTTCGTAAAAACGATGGTAAACGAGTATCGCCGTTAACATATTTCGCAACGTACTGAGATGCAGAGTTGTTGACCAGACTGATGACCGTATTACCGTTCTGCCAAGTCTCAGATATAAGCCGACTAATGTGCCGTTGGAGTTCTGGCGAGTCGTACCAAAGTATGGCATGATAATGCGGGCGGAAAGTCCGAGGTCCAAACTCTGAGCAAATAAAGTATCTAATTCGGAAATCATTTTGTTTATTCTTATTTAATTGATAATCAATAGCGGAACGCAAACGCTTAAACCAATCCTGTATATCTTTTTTACATGGATAAGCGAAACAGACAGTATCTTCCATCTTCTGAGGAGGAAGAGAACGACACAACGAAGAAGGCAAGAACTTACCAGAGTCGCAAATCCTGTTAGAATACCAAACATCAGATGTGCCGTCTTCCATTACAAGCGGTTGATATAATGGCAAGTGGTCATTATCATAAGTCAAAGTAACAAATAAAGAATAACGATGCTGCTTGCACTCATTTTCTATACGTCTGGCCCAAGTAGAAGAATAGGTATCACGACAACGGAAACACTTTCTACATGGAACATACAAGGTCTCATCAGTATATTTATTATAAATTCGCTTAGGACTAAGACAACTGTTTATATTACCAAGTACAGACATATCAACGAATAGAGTCAGAAGAAGTATGATAAGTAGTTTTACCAGCTATACCATGAAAGTGGAACTTTTCAGCATCAAATGAAGTAACGCAACTCTGAAAATAGAGAGCAACAGAAACAAGGATAAAGCCACCGATTGACACCTTAAAAAGGACAGGGGGCATCTTCTGGAGAAAATGGATAAGTTTTTTCATAATCGATTTGTTTTTGCCAAGATTGGCGGATTGATAATTGACGTAAATAAATAGAGTAGGTTTCTTGCGCATCGAAACAGTCTACACACATGAAGTTATTACAGTGTATAATATCACGATAGGGGCAGGACGAATAACGAAAATCTGCTTTTTCATACTTATCCATGAAAATTAGTACATATAAAGTCAACAGCAGACGCAAACGAACGAAAAGCAACATACATATCTTGCTTAAGAGTAGGGTCGTCACTCTCACGCCAGCGAACTATATAAGTGTGAGTTCCTGTACGTGGACAGACATAATGCTGAATTGTTACAGACATAACACAAGTGTGTTTAGTAGTCTGCCATAACATAGGAGTACGCTGATTAAACACGAGCCAAGTCTTTAAGTTTTAAGTAACAGATAAAATCTGAATAATCAAGAACAGAAGAAAAGGTTATATAATGACGCTTTGCATCAGAACCTATATAAGATAACTTATACAACAAACCACGCTTTGTATATACTATTGATGAAGTATATTCAATGCCACCAAATACAAGAGTATCAACACTAACTTTAATCATAACATTAAGTATTTTTAAGTTCACGTTGCAAATATATAACATTTCGGATAATGGTCATTATGATAAATAAATAGTATAGACTGTTCTTTTATTCGTTTATAATGAGATGTAACATCAATGAAAGTAACTGAAAGAGAAGATTTGAAGGCTGATAAAGTTAATGACTGACATAAGTTAAATGCCCTATGGAACATTATTATAATAAAAGAAAGAGGTAACTGCCTTTAAAAGACAATTACCTCTTTGCATATTTCTTTTACTCAGTCAAGTATTATTGACCAAATAAATTACTTCAACTTAGTATAGCCATACTTAGCGCAACGACCGAGTTCTTCCTCAATGCGGATGAGCTGGTTGTACTTAGCCATACGGTCTGTACGTGACATTGAACCAGTCTTAATCTGGCCAGAGTTTGTTGCAACAGCGATGTCAGCGATAGTTGTATCCTCTGTCTCACCAGAACGGTGTGATGTTACAGTTGTGTAACCATGACGATGAGCCATTTCGATAGCCTCAAGAGTCTCTGTCAATGAACCAATCTGGTTAACCTTAATAAGGATAGAGTTAGCAGCACCCATCTTGATACCCTTCTCGAGGAACTTAACGTTAGTTACGAACAGGTCATCACCAACGAGCTGGCAACGGTCACCGATAGTAGATGTCAATTTAACCCAGTTCTCCCAGTCGTTCTCATCGAGACCATCCTCGATAGAGTCGATAGGATACTTTGTGATAAGGTGCTCGAGATAAGCAATCTGCTCATCAGCGCTAAGCTTCTTACCATTAGGATCCTTTGGCATACCATTCTTCAACTGGCGATAGTCATAGAACCACTTACCATCCTCGCATACAGCGAACTCAGAAGCAGCACAGTCCATTGCAATCTTAACATCCTTACCTGGCTCGTAACCAGCATCCTTGATAGCCTGAATGATTGAGTCAAGTGCATCCTCAATACCATCGAACTTAGGAGCAAAACCACCCTCATCACCTACTGCAGTAGAGAGACCGCGTTTCTTCAAAAGCTTAGCAAGAGCGTGGAATACCTCAGCACCCATACGGATACCTTCCTTCTCAGAAGGAGCACCAACAGGACGAATCATGAACTCCTGGAAAGCGATAGGTGCATCAGAGTGAGCACCACCGTTGATGATGTTCATCATTGGTACTGGCAATACGTAAGTATTAGCACCACCAATGTAACGATACAAAGGAATATTCAATGCCTTAGCAGCTGTCTGAGCTACTGCCAAAGAAACGCCAAGGATAGCGTTAGCACCGAGCTTACTCTTTGTAGGAGTACCGTCAAGTTCAATCATCTTATAGTCGATTGCACGCTGGTTCAGCACGCAGTCACCCTTCAATGCAGGAGCGATAACGTTGTTTACGTTCTCAACTGCCTTGAGGACACCCTTACCCAAGAAACGGTTCTTGTCACCATCACGAAGCTCAAGAGCCTCATTCTCACCGGTAGATGCACCAGATGGAACGCTTGCACGACCCATTACACCATTTTCAAGAGTTACCTCTACTTCAACTGTAGGATTGCCACGTGAGTCCATAATCTCGCGAGCATGTACTTTTTCAATCTTCATAACTTATGTGTTTATTAAAAATCAGTTATATTTTTAACTTTCTTTTCTCCTTGCAAAGTTAATAAAAAAAGTCGTAATCATCCCCTAACGACTCGTTATATTTCTCTTTTTGACAAAATTAACGTTTATCACATTATGATGACAGTAACACCTCTGGCTGCTTGTGCACCCATAACAAGCGCTTGTTCGATATCTGCAGTCTTGCTCGGACCTGATATAAAGCAGCCATAACCGTAATCAGTCATGTGAATTTTCTTGTAGGCTTCGTGCATGTTATTGACGATTTTATCACGTTGTACGAGAATAACAAGATTCTCTGAGATGAAACAAACGACCCTTTCTTTCATCGTTTGTGGTACCCATACACATCCATTCTCAGCCACAGCAATATCGCCTTGGATAATCCCGACATCCGTTCCGTTTAGGTCTTGTGCCTTAGCAACAGTATCAGGATTAAGGTCTGCCTTTATCCCTTCTACGTTAGAAGCTAATACTTTTGCATCTGGATAAGCCTTTTGTATCAACTCATTGATATCATCATCAGCCTTTGCTTCAATAACTTCACAACCAACAGTGTGGCTCATCTCAATGAACTGCTGTACTACATCTTGATATTTAATACCTTCCATCATTTTCTCAGGCATATCAAAATGTTGTTTAGTATTGCGACGCAATTTATTAAATAGTTCTTCTTTATTCATGTTTCAGTTCCTCCATTGCGTGCTTAAATATGACATGGAATGGCTTTTTCGCAAACTTTGGCATTGTATGACCAATGCTCCATGGATTAAGCTTTATATCCATTAGCGATTCTGGTATGTGATTGGCAACTGATGAATTTCGAAGTAACGCATCATAAATATGGTAGTTTTCGTAAACAACTTTCATACCTTCTGCCATCACCTTCTTCTCTTTGTTCTCTGTTCCATACGTTTCAAGGCTCTGACGCCAGCGATAAATCTGACTTCCAGGGGTTACCTTTGCAGGACAAACGCAGTCACAACTCAAACATAATGAGCATGCTGACACATTACCACTGTGCTGTTTTGGATTCTTTAGCATACCAAGGTCGACTCCAATAGGACCAGGAATAAAGTAACTATATGAATAACCTCCAGAACGACGATAGACAGGACAAGTATTCATACAAGCACCACATCGAATACACTTCAGTGTCATCCAATGTTCTTTATTAGCAATCATGTCACTACGACCATTGTCTACTAAGATTACATGCATCTCACCTCCTGGTCGAGCCTTACGGAATTGAGAGGTAAAGGCAGTTGATGGCTGTCCCGTACCGCTACGTGCCAATAAGCGTTGGAACACTGCTAAAGAGTCATAATCAGGAATCACTTTCTCAATACCCATGGCAACAATATGTAGTTTTGGTATTGAAGTTGACATATCAGCATTACCTTCATTGGTGCAAACGACACAATCTCCCGTTGCAGCAACGCCAAAGTTACAACCCGTCAAACCTGCTTCTGCATCTATGAAATCACCTCGAAGGTTCTCACGTGCACAACGAGTGAGATAGGCTGGGTCGTGATTGCCTTTCTCCTTTGATATTCCCTTTTCTTCAAACATCTCCCCTATCTCATCACGAGTCAGGTGAATAGCTGGCATAACGATATGTGCTGGTTTCAGATGCATGAGTTGGAGAATACGCTCACCAAGGTCGGACTCAACCACATTGATACCTCTCTTAATAAGATAAGGATTCATCTCACACTCCTCGGTAAGCATAGATTTAGACTTAACGAGCTTCTTTACTTTATGAGACTCAAGTATCCCATAAACCATTTCATTGAACTCCTGTGCATCTTTAGCAAAATGAACGATAACGCCATTACGCTCCAGACTATTGGTGAATTGCTCTAAATAGTCTGCTAAATGGGTTGCGGTGTGTTCTTTAATACGACTTGCATGCTCGCGTAAGTCCTCCCATTCTGGTAGCTGAGCCGCAGCAGCATCTCGTTTCTGACGTAATGACCAGAATGTGCGGTCGTGTCGTTCAACCTTCTTAGGGTTTTTCAGAAACTCTTTTGCTCTTTTTGAATGATATGTTGACATAACTTTGTTGTCCTTCTATAAACCTTTTATATATATCATAAACCTGCAGCTAATATCTCAGCTACATGCATGAACTTAACTGGATAATGTTTCTTGGCAGCTATGCCCTGCATGTGCATTAAGCATGAACTATCTGAACCTGTAATAAATTCAGCACCTGTATCCATGTGACGTTTCACCTTATCGGTACCCATAGCTGTGCTAACATAAGCCTCTTCGACAGCAAACATACCACCAAAACCACAGCACTCGTCCTTACGATCAGGTTCTTTTACGGTAATACCTTCCTTTAGTTTTAATAACTCAACTATCTTATTAGTAGGTTTCTCTTGAAACTCTGAAGGCGTACTAAGTGTTAACTCACGTACACCATGACAAGAGTTATGAACAGACACGACATGAGGAAAATTTCCAGGGAGTTCTTTTACCTTCAAAACATCATGTAAGAACTCTACTAACTCCACTGTCTTCTTAGGGGTCTGACACTCATGGTCGAGTATCTGTGGATAATTAACACGCACAAAAGCAGCACAAGATACACTTGGTATAACTACATAATCAAAATCCTTAAACTTATTCTCAAAACGCTCAGCGAGATGATCAGACATACGCTGGAAACCACCGTTTGCCATAGGCTGACCACAACATGTCTGGCGTTCGGGATAGACTACATCTACTTTAAGCTTTCTCAAAAGCTTATAGGTTGCTACGCCTACATGTGGGTAGAGTGCATCGACGTAGCATGGGATAAAGAGTCCAACTCTCATAATTTTATCTTTTCTTGTTCGTTTCTTTGCTACAAATTTAGACAAAATAACTTAGATAGAAAAAGAAAAACGCAAAAAAAGATAGGTATGAAAAACAGTTTAGGTCTTCTATCGAATATTTTTCTTACCTTTGCAAAGGTGAAAAGAGGGAGTGTAAGGTATAGGAAGAGATTTGATATAGTATAAAGCATGAAAGTTTGCATAGCCGAGAAACCAAGTGTAGCTAAAGATATTGCTCGTATCCTTGGTGCGAATAGCTCACGTAACGGGTATATGGAGGGCAATGGATACCAAGTAACATGGACCTTTGGCCACCTTTGTGAGCTAAAGGAACCACATGACTATACCCGTAACTGGAAGTATTGGAGCCTTGGGTCTCTGCCCATGATTCCTTCACGCTTTGGTATTAAGCTGATTGAAGACGAAGGAATAAAAAAACAATTTGATGTTATAAAAGGTCTTTTTCAGGCTGCTGACGAGATTATCAATTGTGGTGATGCTGGTCAGGAAGGTGAGTTAATCCAACGATGGGTTATGCAGAAAGCGGGAGTAAAGTGTCCTGTAAGACGACTTTGGATTTCGTCTATGACGGACGATGCTATTCGTGAGGGATTTGCCAACCTCAGAGACGAAGCGCAATATCAACCCCTCTACTTAGCTGGCTTGTCTCGTGCTATCGGTGATTGGCTTTTGGGAATGAACGCAACACGCCTTTATACGTTAAAGTATGGCAATAATAGCTATGGTAGAGGGCAAGTGTTGTCCATTGGTCGAGTTCAGACACCAACCTTAGCACTCATCGTTGAGCGACAGAAAGAGATAGATAACTTTAAGCCAGAACCTTATTGGGTATTGGCTACAGTCTATCGTGACACACAGTTTACGGCTACAAAGGGTAAATTCACCTCTAAGGAAGAGGGCCAAAAAGCTTTCTCTACGATTGAGGGAAAGCCTTTTACTATTACAAGTGTCACTAAGAAGAAAGGTTCTGAACTGCCCAAACAGCTTTATGACCTCACTTCTCTACAGGTTGATTGTAACCGTAAGTTTGGTTTCTCGGCTGAGATGACACTTAATACAATTCAGACTCTATACGAACGCAAGCTTACGACTTATCCACGTGTTGACACACAATTCCTTTCTGATGATATTTATCCAAAGTGTCCACAGATTATGAACGGACTCTTTCAGACTGCCTTTGCTGGTAAAAAGCCTTATGCTGACATCGTAAAAGCGTTGGGTGGCAAGCCTTTAACTAAGACAAAGCGTGTCTTTGACTCCTCAAAAGTGACGGATCACCATGCTATCATCCCGACAGGTGTACTACCACAAGGGCTGACAGATGCTGAACAGAAGGTATATGATCTCATTGCTCGCCGCTTTATCGCTGCTTTCTATCCCGATTGTAAGTTCTCTACGACAACGGTATTAGGTGAGGTGGATAAAATAGAGTTTAAGGTCTCTGGCAAAGAAATCTTGGATTTAGGTTGGAGAGTATGCATAGATACGTCAGCAGGTACTTCCTCTACCCCATTGGATGAGGGACAGGAAGGAGCAGCTACTGGCTCACCATTACTACCAAACTTTAAGAAAGGGGAATCAGGACCGCACACCCCTACTCTAACAGAAAAGCTTACTACTCCACCAAAGCACTACACTGAGGCCTCTTTGCTTCGTGCAATGGAAACAGCTGGTAAGTTTGTTGAGGACGAAACCCTGCGTGCTGCTATGAAAGAGAATGGTATCGGTCGGCCTTCTTCACGTGCAGGAATTATTGAGACGCTCTTCAAACGCCACTATATCCGCCGTAAAAGAAAGAATATAGAGGCTACAGAGACAGGTATTGCACTTATTGATACGATTCACGAGAAACTTCTTACATCAGCCGAATTGACGGGTATCTGGGAGAAGAAACTCCGTGATATTGAAGCTAAAAAGTATGATGCCTCTCAATTTATCAATGAACTGAAAGAGCAGTTGACTAATATTGTTAATGACGTATTAGCTGACAATTCTACGCGAAAGATAGGTGATATTGAGGATAATAAAGGGAAGTAAAGCATTGTTTGTAATGCTTCCATCGAGATAAAAATCTTCTGATAGGTGACGTGATTTAGGTCTTCAAACAAGTGAAATATTATAGCAAAACATACAAGAAAAGTTTTGTTTTAAGTTGCTGTCACATTTAACATTTCACGTAACAGTACTGTAAACTAACGTGTTAAGTATTGACTTTGACTGACAGCAATGACAGCAAAATTGGTTTTAAGTTAGATCTCTTTTTGTCAGTACGCAGAGGAAGAGTGGTTATGGATTTCAATTACCATAGAGAACTCAAACAATTTCGAATGAGATGGGAGTAGACGCAATAAAGGGCCAGTTGCTATATCATTTGATATGTTCGATGAACATCTAATAACATCGATATTATTGTCTATTGTTTTGTGTATTGACAAAAGAATTCATGAGCAGACATACTGTAATATTATTCACTAAATTGGCTCATTTTTAATAGTTTACATCTTCTTTACATACCAATCATTGCCTACATACTTATACTCTTGTTTACCTGTTGGCGGAATTAATTTAGTGCATACTTAATTCTGCCAATGGGCTTGTCGTTAATGAAGTTTACGTATTGCAGAATGGTAAGTGCACTAATT
>QWCT01000560.1_pt1 | contig 26959 bp, 20 predicted proteins | sample 1972681 | NCBI WGS metagenome assembly QWCT01 (sample SAMN09866701, study PRJNA288562) | Human oral metagenome isolate pre3_saliva, whole genome shotgun sequencing... | isolation source: mouth | host: Homo sapiens | place: USA: California | reverse complement strand
GAGGAATATGATATCAGTCTTGCCAATGAAGCCTATCAGGAATATAAGAATAATGGCTGTAAGTCCAGACCTATTGAGGAACTTTGGAAGGAACTGAATCTATGAGCTACCATGTAGAAACGACTCCTCGCTTTGATAAGGAATTCAAAAAGCTGGATAAATACACGCAACAGATGATTAAATCTTGGATTGGAAAAAATCTGCAAAATTGTGAAAATCCGAGAACACATGGCAAGGGACTAATTGCCTACAAGATGTCGCAGGCTTCGCCTACGCCACTTGTTAAGAATGAAAATGGGCAATGGAGGTATAGAATCGGAGAGTGTCGTTTACTTTGCCTTATACAAGATCAGGAGCTGATTATCCTTGCATTGACTGTCGGGCGCAGGAGAGATATTTATAGTTCCTAGATAATTGTACCGGTTTCTATGGCAGCTTTAAGTTGGAGTAGGGGAAAATGCGGGTAAGCAGAAAACTAAGTAACAATGCTACATGGATAAATATTGATGCAGACGAAATCACAGAGAAGTCGAAAATCTATGAGGACTACGATATTGATCCCAAAATCATAGAGTATGCTTTGGATGAAAATGAGCATGCACACATGGACTATGACAGAGAGGACGGAACCGTAACCTTTATCTACAGTGTTCTCGAGTCAAAAAAAGACAAGGAATATTACGAAACGGTTCCGCTAACTTTTATTGTGCAGAAAAATCGTTTACTGACGATCAGTAATGAGGATAATGACTATATCATTCAGAAAATGTGTGCTTATGTAGACGGGAAGGAGGAACTCTCTATTTATACCCTGCTTTTTGCCGGTCTGGAAATGATTTCCAATGCCTATTACCCTGTAATTGAGCGACTGGATAAGCAAAAGGACGAGATCAATCATTTGCTTCGAAAGAAAACCACAAAGAGGAATCTTTACGCTCTTTCTGATTTGGAGGTAGGGATGATTTATTTAAAGTCTGCGGCGACACAAAATCGGCTTCTTCTCGAGCATATACAGGCCCATGCAATTTACCGAAGCTTTACGGAGGTGGAAACAGCACAGTTTGATGATGCCATGGTGGAGGCCAGACAGTTGGTTTCCATGACAGACTTACTCTCTACCGTTGTTCGTCAGCTTTTGGATTCCTATAACAATATTTTAAATAATGACTTAAATAACAACCTGAGTACTCTGACTATTTTTGAAATTTTGCTGAGTGTGTTGGCGGTCATTACAGGCTTCTTCGGGATGAATGTACCGCTCCCTCTTATGAATGACAGAAAGGCTTGGATGCTGATTTGTGCGGTTAGTGCACTCATTTGGATTGCTTTAACCTGGATTATGCGGTGGATTATTAAACGAAGATGAAGGAAAGGATTTAAAGATAAGGAAGATTAAAAGAGTATCTCCCTGTCTTTTCTAGGGGAGGAGACCGAAATTATAAAAAGAGTAAATAACCAAAAGGGATTCATGAAAGAAATCATGAATCCCTTTTTGCAGTCTGTTGTTGCTTGTTTACACAGAATTATTTACAGTCTCGATAGGTTCTTTCCCTTATTTTTCTATAGAATCAATACGGACTCTCCGGGTTATCCACCTCAATCGGTTCCTTTACTTCTTCCGGTTTATTGACTTCATTCATGTCATCCATTTCGGACACTCTTTCGGACACTCCTGCATCTTCATCCTCTTTGGAGGTGTATGAACTTCTGCCGTCCATATCCCGAAGGTGGAACTGTCGGATTTGTTCCTGTAATTTTTCTGCTTGACTGTTCAGCTCGGTACTTGCGTCAGCACTTTCGGATGCAGTAGCACTGTTCTTTTGTACAACACTGGAGATTTGTTCAATACCGCTTGTAACCTGTGCAACAGCCTGCGCCTGGTCTTCGGAAGCGCTTGCAATCTCATTGATCAAAGTGCTTAATTCCGTCTGTCCCTCTACAACCTGATGTAGGGATTGTGCAGTGTTGTCTGCAAGACTGCTTCCCTGTTCTACCGCTCTTACGGTTTCGTCAATCAGGACCGTGGTGTTTTTAGCAGCTTCTGCCGACTTTTGTGCCAGATTTCGAACTTCATCCGCTACAACGGCAAAGCCTCTTCCGGCCGCACCTGCACGGGCAGCTTCGATGGCTGCGTTCAGAGCCAGTATATTGGTCTGGAAGGCAATGTCATCAATGGTTTTGATAATCTTACTGATTTCAGCGGATTTCTCATTGATATGGCTCATCGCCTCCTTCATTTCCTGCATCTGACCGTCGCTCTTTAACATTTCTTCTTTTCCAATCTTGGCTTTTTCGTTGGCCTTTATGGCGTTGTCGGCGTTCTGCTTTACACGTACGGAAATGTCGTTGATGGTAGAGGAGAGCTCCTCAATGCTGCTGGCTTGCTCGGTAGAGCCCTGCGTCAGGTTCTGTGCACCGCTGTCTACATTTCTTGCAGACTGGGAAACACGCTCGGAGGAGAGACGAATGTTTCCGATAAGATCGGTTAATTTCGTTGTTAAGTCAAGGAGAGCATCTTTCACCTTGGCAAATTCCCCTGCATAATTGTTTTTCAGCTCTATATCGAGATTTCCGTTTTTGATTTCGTTCAGACTATCGGTAATTTCTTGGATATAAAGCTTATAGTCCTTCAACTGGGCAACCAATTGCGTAAGACCCTTTGCCAGTGCTCCGGTTTCATTTCTGCTCTTTACGGTAATCTCTTCGTCTAAAGAGCCTTCTGCCAGTCTTCTTACGGACTTGGTAAGAGAAAGGATGGGCTTAGCCTGCTTGGTTCCGACGATGAAGGAGAGAACAAACATGATGATGAGATATATGGCAATGAAGAAGCCGAGAGTACTCTTTAACATCTCCATGGCTCCGTAAATATCCTCATGGCTTGGGGTGACTACAATTTTCCAACCATTACTCAGTGTTTCAAAGCCGAGTAATACCGCTTTTTTACTTCTTCCTCCATTTACGTAACCATTTTTATTGGAGACAATCTGTGATAAAACATTTTTATATTTTCCGTCCAGAATATCTCCGAAATTTTCGCCGTTTGTAAAATCCGGATGATAGAGAATTTTTCCTTCTTCATTTAATAAATAGGTATCTCCGACATGGAATTTATGGTGTGTTGTAAACAATTGATTCAGATAGTCAAAGTCAAAATCCACACCGATGACCGCAAAGCCTTCCCCACTTTTTAAATAGACGGGGCATACATAGGAAATCATGGTTACATTGATATTGGCATTGTAGTAAGGTTCCATCCACGTGGACTTTTTATTTTTCAGAGGGGTGTAGAACCAACCGACATGCTCCGTATCAGAGGGATCATAGGCGGAAAGATCCGTCGGAGTTACCGCTTCCATTTTTCCATCTTTGTTCGCATCGGTATAAAAGGTACCGGAAGTACCATAAGTAAGACTCGGGTCATAACGGATATAAGAGGCTACCAGCCCCGGAATATCCTTTGTGGAAGAGATGACCACTTCATTCATCTGCTTTTCATATTCGGCAAAGTAAGACTTGTCTCTTGCCAAGATTTTTTCTTCATCCGTCATCATACTACAGGTATTGGCAAGCAGGTCAACCTGAGATTGAACCAGCTTCAGAATACCATCTACGGATTCCGCAGTTTGGGAAGCACCTTCAGGCATCAATTTATTTCCGTCACTGACACTGAGAGTGTCCATATAGAAAACTAGTGTTCCGCCCATCAAGGAAAACGCAATGATGATAGGCATCAGCATGCAAATAATTAAGGTCGTCCGAATCGATTTCATATTCACCCTCCTATACGATATCTACTAAAGATTATCGGAGAAATATATTAGTTCATAATCTATATCGGACATTTTTTGCAAAAAAAAAAGCGGATGATGGGAATCGAACCCACGTTTTCAGCTTGGGAAGCTGACATTCTACCATTGAATCACACCCGCAAAAGAACTATTTTATTAATACTATTTTACAATAAGAAATTTACTTTTTACAATATCTTTTCTTAAATCTTTTATCCTATTTTTTGTATCTTTTTCGAAACTTTTTTCAAATCACTTTCCATGATTTTTTATTTTTCTTTCTAAAAAAAGCAAAATAAAATATAGAAATCTTCTTATTTTTGGGAGAATGATTCCGATATAACAAAGAGTCTAATTTTCAAAAGTATCATTAAGGAGAAGGAGATATGAGAAAAGTACAGGGAGGTACGGTTATTTCAAATGATTCTGATCTGAATCTAAATCATCTTCATAAAAAGAAAAATAAAATAACCGGAAAAGCCATGAATCTGTCGTTGAAGTTGCCCCTCTTTCTTGGCATTGTTTCTGCACTTGTCATTTTATGTATGAATGTAGGGCTTATCCACACAATGAGGGTTGCTTTTGAGAAGTCTCTGAATAAAAATTTGGAAGATAAGGCAGAGGCCTCCGCAGATGAGCTTTCAGCGCTGATTTCAGAGATGGATGCGATTGCTTCCATTATTTATAATGGTGTAAGTACTACGGAAGATGCATCGGAGACGCAATGGTCGATAGAGAATATTAAACAGGAAAAGCAACATGTTACTCCGATGGAAAAACTGAATTTCCGTTCCCGTATTGTGGATGAAGAACTGAGTATGGAACAGTACAACAGTGAGTCGGTGCTGATTGATTCCTTGAATGCCTTAATTGCTTCCAATGAAAATATCGCAGGTGCAGGTGCCTTTTTTGAGCCGCGAAGCTTTGTGGATGTGAACGGAGACTACGCACCGTATCTCAATCGAGAAGGATACAAATCCAAGAAACTGATTAACTTTTCCTACGACTACTATAAGGAAAAAGAGTATTATGAAAAGGCTAAAGAAACACAGAAAACGGTGATTACCGATGTTTATGAAGATTTGTTGAATGGAGAAAAAATCATCAGCATTTCCAGACCGATGGTTTTTAACGGTAAATTTATCGGTGTTGTTTTCTTGGATGTGGACGTTAATATCTTTTCTTCCATTCAGCAGGCGGACAGTCGATTTCCAAGCCTGATTACCAACATTTTGGATGAACATGGAGATGTGATTTACAGTCAGGACAAGGATATCATCGGTAAGCCGATTGTAGAAGAAAAAACAGAGAATGAAGCGAAGAAGGTCAGTGCGAAATTACAGGAAGGAAAGAACTTCAATCTGATGGAAAAGAATCAGAGTTCTGTGGAGAAGAGAGTTTATTATTTTCCTGCGGAAATTATGGGGAATACCTGGTGGATTATGCTTTCCGTAAAGAATCAGGAGTTTATGGCGCCCATCTATGCCGTGATTATCCTCAGCTTTTTCCTTGCTGCGGCGGCAGTCTTTATCATGGTGCTTGTATTGTTTACACTTATTAAGAAGTCCTTGAAGCCTCTGCAAAAGATTGCGAAGGTAGGAAGCAAGGTTGCAAGAGGAGACTTCAGTGAAGAGATTACGTATTTAAAGGATGATGAAATCGGGCAGATTGGAAATGGATTCCAAGAGGTTATGAACCGGATCAAAGAAATTACCGCAGACTTGCAGGAGAAGCTGGAAGAGCTGGCCAAAGGAAATTTCCGTGTGAATCTCGAGGAGGAAGAGAAGTATCAGGGGGAATATCATCCTCTGATTGATTCCTTACGTTCCATCCGTGCTGATTTAAATGCAACCATTTTAGAAATTCAAAAGTCCGCATCGGAAGTCAGCAGTTCTTCGGATCAGGTTTCGAGCGGAGCACAATCCTTGTCTCAGGGCGCAACCGAGCAGGCATCCTCTGTACAGGAGCTTTCTGCAAGTATGAGTGACATTGACCATTCCATTAAGATTACGACGAAAAAGGCGGAAGAGGCAAAGGGCTTAAGCGAACAGACAGGCTCTGCCGTTACACTTAGTAATCAAAAAATGGAAGAAATGTCCAAGGCCATGGAAGAAATTACGGAGAAGTCCAGTGAAATCGGAAAGATTATCAAGACCATAGATGATATTGCCTTCCAGACCAATATCTTGTCTTTGAATGCAGCGATTGAGGCGGCACGTGCGGGAGAAGCGGGAAAGGGCTTTGCGGTTGTTGCGGACGAGGTAGGAAATCTGGCACAAAAATCCGCAAAGGCGGCTCAAAATACCGGAGTTCTTATAGAGGAGACGAAGGAAGCTGTAGAGCGTGGAGCAAGAATTACTAGAGAAACAGGGGAATCCCTTTCGGATGTGGTGAAGAGAGTCGGAAAGATTAAAGCCATGATTTCCGATATTACAAAGGAGACTCTTCGCGAGTCCGAGGGTATGAGCCAGCTGACAATCGGAATGGATCAGATTTCCGCTGTAGTTCAGAACAACTCTGCAACTGCAGAAGAAAGTGCGGCAGCAGCAGAAGAATTATCGGGACAGGCCGGCATTCTGGATGATTTGGTGTCCAAGTTTAAACTGCAAGAAGAAAAATAAAATACAAAGAAGAATGAAAATAGAATAGAAATAAATCAGCTGGTAGGATTGACTTCTCTTTCTGTAAAATTATAATAGATTTCGGAATTTATTAAGAACTTAAATCAGAAAGAGGTGTTATGATGAATACTACAACAATTATGATTATTGTAGCTGTTGTAATAGTATGGGCTGTGGCTTTTACTGTGATGCTTTCTCTTACAAAGAAGAGGGATGCAGGAGAGCAGAAGTTTATAGAGGAAAACAGAGATAAGGCACTTCTGCACTTATATTGTAAGCAGATTAAGGTAGATGGAAACAGCCTTGCGAATCTGTCCTTTACCACAGGAAAGAACCTGCAAACCATAGTGGCCTTAAGTGGAGGACAGCATACCATTGAAGGTGTATTTGAGACCACTGAAAGCATTGGGGCTAAAACAAGAAATATTAAGACGGAGAACATGAGCTTTGATGTTTCTTTAGACGCCGGACACAGTTATTCCGCGGCGATGTATTTCTATTCAGCGGAAGAAAGAAGCAGTTACTATAAGGGAGAAGTCGGAAAAGCAATCGTAGAAGTTCCCCTCTCTTTCTCCGTAGGAAGTGATTTTGTAAAGGCTTATATCATCGTTTATCAGGAGGACTGATTTTGTAGACGGAAAGGGCAGTGATTTATTGAAAATACTTAAAATCTTTGTACTTCTTTGCTTTATAAGTCTTTGTACTGCGTGTAGTAGTGGGACGAAGCTAAAGTATTCCAATCTTGTGGATCGGGAAACAAGAGATAGGGTAGAGGGTGCATTAAAGAGAGCAGGACTTAAAGAAGAAAAGATTCAATCTTTCTTTTCAGCAGTGGACGAATACAACAATGCTGTCGGAAAAGAAAATCTTGTTCAGAAGATGACCACAATCGATTCTGGATTTCCGAGTTTTGATTCGGATAAGCTCGTGGATCATTGGTTGGATAAGGGAGGCTATGTCGGACGGAATTGCAGAATTACCTCTTTTTCTTTGATGGGAGATTTCATCAAGGTAGGGAATCCCGTTCCGGGAGACACCACTATGCTTTTCTCGGATTTTGACGCTATCTCGGCAAAACAAATCTTTAGCGGAGAGGAAAAGAAGAACTACGATACTCTATTTTCCTATATAGATGTGGAAGACACACATGACACAAGTGTTCTGGCAGAAGAAATCATTAAGTCCTGGAAGGAGAAAGAGATTTCTTTCGAAAATGAAAAGATGCATATGGTTTCCGTGTTTATGACCATGGATGACGGCTTAAACAAGGTGCAGGAGTTTATCGGTCATGTGGGAGTTTTGGTAGAGGACGGAGATAAGTTTCTCTTTATTGAAAAGCTGGCCTTCGAACTGCCCTATCAGGTAGAGGAGTTCTCCGATTTACAGGAAGTAAATGATTATTTGATGGGGTATTATGACAAGGATGCGGATGGTTTAACGGCAAAACCGCTTATCTTCATGGATGGCGAAGTCATGAAGCAATACCGGGTTTTAGAGTAGTAATACGAGCAGTAGAAATAGCAAGGGTATTTTCATTCATAACAAGTTTTTCTCACAAGCGTGTGATATTTCGGTTTTAGGCATAAGTGAATTATACAAAAAATTGCTCGGACCATTTGTGTCTGAGCAATTTTTTTCTTGGTGCATTTTTACACCTCTATACGTATTTCTTTAATTCTCCATAGCCTTCCTTTTCCATATCCTCATAAGGGATAAAGCGAACAGAAGAAGAGTTGATACAGTAGCGCAGTCCCGTGAGCTCTTTCGGACCATCCGTAAAGACATGTCCAAGATGATAATTTCCACCCTGTGAGCGAACTTCTACTCTGTGCCTTCCCAAACTGTTATCATCCAGATAGCGAATGACTTCTTGCGCAATGGGCTTGGAAAAGCTGGGCCAACCGCAGCCGGACTGGAACTTGTCTTTGGAAGAAAAAAGAGGCTCCCCGGTGGCTCTGTCTACATAGAGCCCTCTCGCCACCGTGTCCCAGTAGATATTTTCAAAGGGACGATCTGTGGCGGAGTGCACCAGTACCTCATACTCTTCGTTGGTGAGCTTCATCTGCAATTCTTCTTCCGACAATGCCCTGTACTTCTCTTCCTCAAGCAGCGGTTCATTTGCAAGCTCCAGTGGAATATGGCAGTAGCCGTCGGGATTTTTGTTCAAGTAATCCTGGTGATATTCTTCCGCACTGTCAAAACGCTTAAGGGGGAGAACTTCGACCACGATCGCACTTTGGTATTTCTCCTGTTCTTTCTTTAAAACAGCCTCAATGATTTCTCTATCCTTTTCCTCGACATAATAAATGCCGGTTCGATACTGCGTACCTTGATCGTTTCCCTGCTTGTTTAAGCTTGTGGGATCGATGATTCTAAGATAGTAACGCAGAAGATTTTTTAAAGGTAATTTTTCTTCATCATAATAGATTTCTACCGTTTCGGCGTGTCCGGTATCTTTTTGGCAGACTTCCTTATAGCTGGGATTTTCCGTCTTTCCGTTTGCATAGCCGCATTTTGTAGAAAGAACACCGGGAATTCTTTGAAAATAGGCTTCTACACCCCAGAAACAACCGCCGGCAAGATAAATTAATTTAGACATAAGAGCTCCTTTCCGTCGTTACAATATAGGAAAAAGGGATGAAAAAAACAAAGCTGAAGTTTTTATGTTGCAACGGGTTGGTACAACATAAAGAAGTTTTGCATTTTAACAACCCCGACATTTTCTTCTAATCATTATAGGTGGATTTTTCAATATGTATATAGAGTATTTCTTAAGAGAAGTTTTATTGTCGGTGCAATAAAGTTTCTTCTTAAAAAGCAGTAAAGTCAGGGATACAGATCTAAAAGCTTGATTTTATTTCATTGATTCTAAAAATAAATTAAGAAATACATTAAAAGTAACAGTATATGAATCCTTGAATTTTTAAAAGCTTCATGCTAGCGTAAAAGCAGGAAAATTTAAGTCTTTTGAGAAAAAGAGAGGATATATCGATGAAAAGGAGTATTAAAAAGTTTGTTTTAGGACTTGTATTTGGCGCAATGCTGGTGCCTTCCTCTTACGTATGGGCAAAAACCGGAAGAACCAATACGGCAGGACAATGGAAGATGGAGGAGAAGCATTGGACTTTTCTGAATGAGAAGGGAAACAAACTGAACGGTTGGATTGTTTCGAATGGGGAATGGTATTATCTGGGCGAAAACGGAAAGATGAAGACAGGATGGCTCCTTGATAATGGGAAATGGTATTTCTTCAGTACGGAAATGGCCGAAAAGACCGGAAGAGCATTAACGGGCTGGCAGTGGATTGACGGATATTGCTATTTCTTCAGTACGGTAGATGACAGTTCATTGGGAATCCTTTATGTTAACCGGATGACTCCGGATGGCTATCATGTAAACCAAAGCGGTCAGTGGATAGATGAAAAGGGAGAAGCCTATTATATTGCGGGGAAGGGCTTCGCCTCCAAACAGGTTGCAGGAGCAAGTCGCCCGATTCCGGAGACGGTGGGCTTTAGCGGACAAAGTACCGGAGCAAATCCCAGTAGAGACAGTTCCGGATCAGGAGGAGCTTCTTTAGGAACTTCCGGAACAAAACAGCTAAAACCGGCAGTTCCGGAGAAAATAGAAGAGAAAAAACCGGAAGTGCCTGAAAAGGTAGAGGAGAAGAAGCCTGAAGTGCCTGAGAAGGAAGAAGAGAAAAAACCGGAAGATACTGAAACAGAGAAAGAGGAGGAAGATTCGGGGAAAAAGGACTATCCAGGAGGACTTTCTTTGACACATCAGAAAACAGAGCCGAATCAAGAAGGGGAATATATTGATTTGTATTATTTGGCCTTTGGAAATGATAAGGTGTCAGAATCCATCCTAAACTATATTGTGGCAATCGAATATATTGAGATAAATGGAGAAAAATACTCCGTGGTAGAAGAAGATTGGCCGCAGGACTTTACTTTAAGAAATTCCTTGTTCTCCAAAATAGCTGTAGGTGAGGCGTCCGGTAGCCATAAAGTTAATGGTGAAGAAATTACTCAAAGCATGGCAAATGCACTTGTCTTAACGAGAAATGCTTTTCAAGAAAGCAATGAAATAGTAATTTATGCTGAGGGCTACAAGAAGTGTACCATTACTCTTACTGCAAAAATGAAGAAATAAGACAGATTCCTTACTCTTACTACTAGATAATTGGATAAGGAAAGCTTACTGCGTTAATCAAAATAAAAGAGCACAAATGAGGAGGGAGGCCGGTAAGCACTCCCTCCTTTTGTGTCTTATCTTAAAATTCGAGTTATAGGACAAAACGTGTTGATGGTAATTCCTAATTATCGCATCCCGAGTCTCATTGCTGTTCACAAAAGAGCTAAATTAATACTGAATGTTGAAATCCGACTCATCTAGGATTGGATAGGAGGGTTTCGCCTTCTTCTCTGCAAAAAAGGTGGAAATCGTAAAGATGATGCCTGTTGCCAGTGTGAAAATCATAAGCTGCCACAAGTTACGAGTGTAGCTCATCCCTACCTCTTCTACTTCCTCCGCTAAGATTTCCTTCATGTACTGGAAGCACTCCATAACATGCTCAAAGCTTCCAAAATAAGCTTCGGAAAGCAAGAAAGCAAAATCGAGACGATTTACAAGATAAACCATAGCTGCCAGGCAGAGAATTGTAACGGGAATACCGATGATTCCAAACTTTCCTGCAAAAAGCTTATATCCCAGAACAGTGGTTGCAGCCATTATTATACCGCCATAAAGAGTGACAAAACCCATTCGGGAAAAGAGGAAGACGGCAATGGCCCCTAAAAAGGCACCCACTATAGCACCGAAGATACCAAGGAGTATCCCAACCGGACCGCGACTTTCATCTCGTAGTTTTTTTTCTTCCTGCTCTGTTCTTTTTTGGTCATATTCTTTCTTAGTAAAGAAATGACTCTGGCCGTTTAAGCAGTAAAGAGAAACCCCGTCCATACTTCCGCTTATTTCACTACAGCTTGCTAAGCCGTTTGCGGCAAAGTGGGAAATTAATTGCACAACGGAATCCAAGATATTTTGCTTACAACCCTTTGCGGTAAAACCGCCCTTAATATTTGCCTTTACAAGATAACCGGACATTTCCATTCCCTGTACCGGCTTGATCTCTTTTCTTAAGCCCTTAATGTACTGCATATCCGGATAGTTGCCCATCTGGGATAAAGAAAAGCAGCACTGGTAAAAATTATTTACAAAGCGGATAGATAGAAAATAGTTTTCATATATACCCGCAGCTTCGTTGATATCTTCCAAGAACTTTAGTCCGAAAGTATCAGCTACTTCCATTAATATTTTGTTTTTCATTTCCCCTCCCTGCAAATGATATTTAAAAAATTGCATCCATGGGAATTTTATACTTTTTTTTCAGTATTGCAAGAAGGTAAATGGTAAAAATTAAGAATTTCCTGGTGGAAAAAAGGCTTTTACTTGTTAATTGTTAAGAATATGTTAAAATTATAAAAGGAGAAGAAGTAATTATTTTAAATATCATATAAAGAGGGGGACATGATGATGAAGGTAAAAAGGAGGCTTTTGGCGTTCTTTTTTTCTGTGCTGATGATTTGGCAGGGATTTTTCTTTGCTAAGGCGGAGGGGGAAGATTCCGGAATTGTATCTACGACGGAAGAAGCGCCCAATAAACCCATTACATTTTCTAAGGAATTAGTAAATGGAGGGATTCAAGAGGTTAAAGATGAAGATGGAGAGGGAGAGTACCATTATCTTTTAGAGTATGTAGTCCGTTTTAATGCAAAAAACCTTCAAGGACAGCATGATGAAAACGGCTATGATGATCTTATCTTTCAGGATAGCTTAGAAAGTGATATGCTCAGATTCTTTAATCCGATTACAATCAGCCTTAACAGTACATTTGAAAACGAGGAAAAGTATATTCCGACAATCAAAAAGGGTGTTTGGAAGAGCGGAGAGTACCAGGACAAAAATGGAGAGAGAGTCTTTGTGCCTGATCCGGATGATACGGAAAACCCGGGCTCAAGTTTTGCTCTTTTTGAGGATGAAGAAGGAACAAGACCTGCAGTAAAGGCGCATTTAGACTATGAGAATCTGGAGTATTTGCATGAACATTGGAGTAATAACGAAAGAAGAATGCAATACAAGCTCGGGCATATCGGTGCCAACGAAGGTTTTGAAATTCGATATTTTGTGGAAATAATCGAGTTTCCGGAAAAGGGCTCAAAGTATAAAAATAAGGCGGAGATTTTAAATCTTCCTGTGAAGGCGCAGGAACATACTTATACGGTGAAAGAAGATGCGGATTCTTTTGAAGGGCAGGAGTACAGCTTTACTATTGAAAAGACGGATAAGCAGGATGGAAGTCCATTGGAAGGTGCGGAATTTCTGGTTTCCAGCTTGAATACAGGCTATAAGAAATTGGTAGAAACAGGAAAAGACGGTAAGGTTACCGTACATAATCTGATTAAAGAATATTATGACATTGAAGAGATAAATCCCCCTAAGGGCTATAAGATGAATGAGGAAGGGGAAGAAAGAGAAAAGAGCATTGTAAAAGATCAGTTTGATGAGACTTCTGAAGTTGTCGTACATTTTCAAAATGAGAAGAAGCTTAAGAAAGAAGATTCGGATAAAAGAGATATTATTGTAGAAAAAGTATGGCATGTAAAACCCGGTACATCGGAGCCAGCATATCTACCTATTGAAGACTTTGAAGAGGTGGATTTTGATGATGAGGAAAACAAGTTCAATAGAAATGAATCTTTTTTAACGGATGGGATTTCAAATAAGCAGAATCTTCCTTATTCTCCTTCGGTAACGGTTTATCTTTTAAGAGATGGAAAGGTCATTAGAGAGGCGGAAATAGATCCTCAGAAATATTTTGGAAGCGGAGAATATATCTTTAAAGATTTACCAAGAAAAGATGAGGATGGAAAAGAAATTATTTATACGGTAAAAGAAAAGCCTTTAGCAAACTACACAACAACGATTACCGGATCACAGGATACGAAGTTTACTATAATGAATAATTATAGTGAAGGAGACCAAAGCATGATTCCTGTCACAAAAATCTGGCGGGGAGAGGGTCCACATCCCAGAAAAGTGGAAGTCATATTATTTGAGAATAAAAAAGCCGTAAAAAGTGCATGGTTAAATGATGGCAATGATTGGCAGTATCATTTCGAGCGGAATAAAACAGATGAATACAATCAGCCGATTGATTTTGAAGTGAGGGAAGTTCCTGTAGAAGGCTATGAGATGGCGGCAGAAAATGATCCGGATACCGGTTACCTCAATGTTTTTATTAATACAAAAAAGCAAAGACAGAGTGATTCGGATAAGGGAGACGAGACTTCCGAATCCCATGAAAATGGCGGGAACTCCTCGACTCATTCCGGCGGCGGAAGCTCTCCAAGAGGAATTGAGAATCCTCCTGTGAACGAGTCTAGAGATATCCCAATACCATCGGAAACTACGGCGGAAGTTTTAGGTTTAAACAGATTCACTTCCGATACGGAGAAGGAGTCGGAACAGCAGATTCTTGGAGCAGCGAGAGTTCCTAAGGTCTTGGGAAGCGGACGAGGCTTGACCGAGACTTCTGACAGCAGCGCTATGAGGCTTTACTTGGCTTTATTCTTGATTTCCGCAATTGGATTTTCCTTTACCTTACTTTATGAAAAAAGAAAACCGGGGAAAAAGAGATAATCTAGGTTTGGTGAAAAGAATTCATTCCGCTTCGGAAAGCGGAATCCTCGGATATTTTGAAAGAAGAACTATACAGTAAGTGCATATACGATAGAAAATCGCTGACCTTATATAGGATTGGCGATTTTTTTATGTTTTTTTGCAGAGCTATCCATGTTTCGTATCAGCGATAAGAAAATATTTAAAAGTCTTTTATACTTTATTTTAGAAATAACTATCGTTGAAAGTCTCAGTTTTTCTTGTTGAAGCTTTGAACAGTGGTAAAATGGGAATATATAAAAACTTAAATATTAAGTATTTGATCATAAAGAGAGGCGAAAATGATGAGGAGAGCAAAGAAGTTTTTTTTGGCGTTCTTTTTTTCTGCACTGATGATTTGGCAAGGATTTTTCCTGTCAAAGGCAGAAGGAGAAGTTCCTTTTGTCTTACCGGAGACTCAAATGTACGGTGAAAGTGCAGAGCCGGAAAATGCAGAGCCGGAAAGTGCTACAGAAGTAGAAAATGAATCCCTTATTGCTTCGGCTGTTGCTTCGGAGTCCGATAGGGAACCCATTGCAACTGAAGTGGAGGAAGAGAAGCGTAATTATGATCACAAGCCGATTAGCTTCTCCAAGGAAGTGGTGGATGGGAAAATCTTAAAAATAGAAGATACTAACCACGATTCACATTATGTACTGGAATATCGTATTACTTTTGATGCAAAAAACTTTAAGGGAACGCACAATGCAGAGGGTTACAATCATCTTGTTTTAAAGGACAGTCTCGACTCAACTGCGCTGGAATATATGGATCCTTACTATATGGATTTTACTGTAGAGGATAGCGACAGATTTAAACCCTTGTTACGCAGGGGGGTCTGGAGAAGTGGAGAGCTTAGGGAAGACAATGGAAAAAAGTATTTTGATGCAGCTATAGATGATGAGGAAAACAGGGGGAGTATATTTTCCTTGAGAGAGGATATGGAAGGGGAAAATTCTGCTGTAGAAGAGGAGGCCGGCTTAGACTATGGTGAAGAGGGAATACATTCCGGAGAATTCCAAATTGATTTAGGAGAATTGGGACCGACAGAGGGCTTTGAGCTTCGGTATTTTGTGGAGATAAAAGAGATTCCCGTTAATAAGGCGGTGTACAAGAATAAAGTAAGGCTTGAAGGGGCAGATATAAAGCCGATTGAGCATACTTATACTGTGACAGGAGCGGAGGAATCAGCGGAAGAAAAGGCGTACAGTATTGAAATTAAATTAACAGATAAGGACTCGGATATCCCCTTAAAAGGATCGGTTTACCTTCTAAGTAAAAAGTACTCCAGGTTCAAAAAAACAATAGAAACCAATGGAGAAGGAATAGCGATAGCAAAAAACCTTCCTAGCGGAGAGTATGAGTTGGAAGAAATATTGCCTCCGGATGGATATAAGTTGGATAAGTCTGTTCATGAGTTTGGAGAGGATTTGTTTGGAGACAATAAGAAACTGGAATTCAATTTTCAAAATGAGAAAGAGGACTCGAAGACCCGTAATGTAATAGTGGAAAAGAAGTGGCCTGTATTGGTGCATCCCGGTTCTCCGTCTACTGCCTCTTTACTACCGGACGGGATTGACAATAAAGAAGATTTTGATCCTCTGAAAATGGACGCATTGGATGTTTTAGGAGATTCGGAAGTTCCGGCCCATCCCGATAAGATTATCGTACATCTTCTACAGAATGGAAGAAGAGAGGAGAGTCTTAAAGCAGAGCTTTCAGAAAAGAACGGATGGGTATATGTTTTTGAAAATCTGAAAAGGTATGACGAAAAAGGCGACTTGATTCAGTATACTGTTGAGGAAGAAAGTGTTCCGGGCTATAGCTCGATTATTAACGGCTCGATGAGCACGAAGTTTACGATTATCAACTATTATACGGAAGGACATAGCATTCCGATTCCTGTAAGGAAAGAATGGGAAGGAGATAGACACCACCCCTATGAAGTGAAGATTCAATTGCTGACATACGGAAAAATTGTTGAAAGTGTAAGATTAAACGAAAGAAATGATTGGAAGCATAGCTTTTTCGTGTATGAGAAGGATGAAGAGGGAAAGGAAATTCCATACGAACTGAAAGAGCTTCCTGTGCCGGGATATAGTAGTAGGAAAGAAAAAATACCGGGATCCGCTTTCGGAGCAGTATTTATCAATAAAAAGATAGAAGATCCTAAAACGAATAATCCGAAACCGAATCCACCCGAGGGAGAGAGCGTTCCTCCCACCTCTCCCGATACTGGAGGGAATCCTTCGGAGCATCCTTCTGAAGGAGGTAATAGACGAACCCCTCCAAGCGGAAATAATCCGCCAAGCAACATAGAAGTTCCGGTGTTTAGTGTTGTGACTCCGCCTTCTTCCGAGCAGAATAGTCCCGGAGAAGTTTTGGGTACAGACAGAACGCAAAAGAACATAGAAGAAATGAAGGACACAAGAGTTCTGGGAGCGAATAGAACAAGTGCAGACCAAGAGCCGCGGGTCCTTGGCGCGGGAAGAGGAGGAATAGAAACTTCGGATAGGGGGGCTTTAGGACTTTATGCTCTTTTCTTCTTCCTTTCGACAGTGGGATTTGCCCTGAGTATTCTGCACGGAAAGAACAGAGTAAGCGGTAAAAAATAAAGCATTAAAAATCATCCCCAAAAAGAAATCGCCAATCCGGAACACGGGTTGGTGATTTTTTTACTCTAAACAAGTATCGCTCGCATAGCATGCGGTATCTCGTTTTGCTTGTAAGAATTCTATCCTTCTATTAAAATGACATAAGATTTTTTTCTCGGAATCAAAGAGAAAAGGAAAAAATCCATTGTTTTCATTAATGAGAAAGAGTGTGCGGAGATGAGACTGGATAAATATTTGTCGGATATGGGGATAGCGAGTCGTTCGGATTTGAAAAAGGATATTCGTAAAGGTCTGGTTTTTGTGAATGGAGAAATGATTCGAGATGCCAGCTTTACTGTGAATTCGGATTCGAGAATCCTTTATAAAGGCGAAGAAATCACCTATGAAGAATATTCCTATTATATGATGAATAAGCCTGTTGGCGTCCTCTCTTCCACTGAGGACCATAAGCAGAAAACGGTTTTGGACCTCTTTTCCGAATGCCACAGAAAGGATTTATTTCCCGTAGGCAGATTGGATAAGGATGCCGAGGGACTGCTTCTAATTATGAATGACGGAAAGCTTGCACATACCCTTCTTTCTCCCAAGAATCATATTGAGAAAAAATATTATGTGGAAATCCCTGCAAGCTTAAAAGATGAGGATTTGGAGCCTTTGCGCCATGGGATTCAATATGATACGGATCTTGTTGCAGAGCCGGCACAGGTTCAACTTCTTTCTGCGAACCCGGATAAATCTGCCGTGGAAATCATTATCACGGAAGGGAAATTTCATCAGATTAAGAAGATGTTTCTCGCTCTTTCGGAAAACTATGTCGTGACAAAGCTGAAACGGATTTCCATGGGAGCGTTGAGACTGGATGAAAGTCTATCTCCCGGAGAATATCGAAAGCTGAGTTCGGAGGAAATCGAAGGGCTTAAAAAATCTATGCTAAAAAGTGAAGCTGGAGTATAAAGTTACTCCAGCTCCAGCCTCCTGCGAATAGGGATTCCGTTTACTTCAATATTATCCGAGACGGGAATGAGAAGATATTCCTTCCCGTCTATTATTTTGCTCTCCAAGATTGCGGAAACTTCATTTTTGATTTTTAATTGCAGGTTTTCGGATTTTAGTTGCAGGCTGCTATTTACAAGGTTTTCGGTATAGAAGGAAGAATCATGCTCTCCCAGGCTTTCATCGTAGAGTGCAGAGAAGTTTGCAAGTCCTTCTTCCGTAGCACCGGCGTTTTCTAAGAGCTGTTTTAGCTGTGACTTAGAGAGGGTCTGTTCTTTTTCCTCTTCCTTCCCTTGTTCCTTTAACTCCTGTAATTCTTCCTGTAAGCTACGGACATTTTCAAAATTACAATTCTCCTTCAAAACTTCCTGCACTAAAGCGGAGAACTGTCCTTTTTGTTCTTTTTCTCCATAGGGAAGGGGGATGCCGAACAGCTCCTCGGTCAGTGTGTCCAGTCCTTCCTCTCGCTTTTTTGCGCGGTAGAGGAGGGCATGAATGTCACTGGATCGATCGTGAAAAGCGGGATAAAGGAAGGAAATCTCCGGCTTTTGTACCACAAAGTCTTCGGAACGAGCAATAAAACTGTCCGTTTCCTTATCAAAGCAGAGTCCTTCTTTTAAGAGACTTACCGGACAGAGCAAAAATAAAGTAAAGGAGTAAACGGTATCGGATGCATCTTCCATCGTGATTCCATCTGTTCCTTTTTGGGGAACATCATAGACACCGTGTGCAAGAATCAAGAGCTTCTTCCCGGGAACGGGATAGCTTTCTCTTATCTTTTGGAAAAAATTTTCGCAAAGCCCTTCTTCTTTAAGCTCTGATTCATTTAAGCGGTAGAGACTGTCCTGCTTTCCGCCTGTTTCCTCTTCGGAAAGAGGAAACTCCAGTGTATAGAGCTCTCTACCGAACTTACCGGAAAGAGACTGCTTAAACAGAGCACAATACTTGTGCATTTCTTCGTCTTCCAGAGAAAAAAAGGAGTCGGAAAACTGAGAGAGTACTTCTCCTTCTTCACTGACGAAACAGCTTCGTATCCGGTCGATACGGCAGTCCTCTTTTTTAAAGCATTTTTTAATTTCTTGAATTCCTTTTTTATCCATTTTAAATCCCCCTATTTTTTCTCTTTGTCTTTTACAAATATTCTCATCCGGATTTCTTATTTATCTTATTTTTTTTGTTTGTATTTTGAAAAGAATAGCTTTTTCATTTTCTCGAAAACGACTTTATCTTTGTGTTTCTCTTGTTTTTATCGCCTGCTATTGTAAACAATTTGCAAAAACCGTTCAAGAAAAGATTTTTGTTTTTCTTCCCAAGATTTTTGTTTTTCTTCCCAAACTCTTTCGAAAAGTTCGGGAAAATGTGCTATAGTAAGGAAGATACAAAGTTATAAAGATATTCGGCAAGATATAATTCTATTTTGTTAAATATATAGATTTTCATAAAAGGACTAAAGCATGGCAGATAAACGAAAGCTTGGAAGCGGAGAGAAAAAATTTCGAGACAGAAGTCAGAATCATCAATCGAGTAATCGAGTTCAAAATAAAGTAAAAAGAAAAAGACCCCTTACGGAAGAAGAAAAGCGTCTTCTTATGCGAAAGAGAGCAAAGCTGAAGAGACAAAAAGAGGCGAGGAAGGCAAGAATTATTTTTGCCTTTGTTGTTTTGTTTACCTTATTCATGGTATTCCAGGTCTTTGCCATGGCATTTCGTTTTTTGGAAAAAAGGCGAGAGGCACAAAAGGGAGAGCTTGAAACCGTAGTGGAAAGCAGTATGGAAACTTCCCCGGAGACGGAAGAGGAAAGCACGGAGGAAACCACCCCCGAAAATGGCGAAACAAATGCGGAAGGATTGGTGTTTTCAGGCGGAAGATATATCGATCCGGAAAAGCCGATGGTTGCTTTGACCTTTGATGACGGGCCGGATGTGCAGGTTGACGGGATTCTCATGGATGAGTTGGAAAAGGTAAACGGGAGAGCAACCTTCTTTGTGGTGGGACAAAGAGTGGAGAAGTTCCCTGAAGATATAAAAAATACTGTGGAACGCGGACATGAAATTGGAAACCATTCCTATGATCATGATATTCACCTGAGTAAAAAAGGTGTGGACTATATCCGTAACGAATTCGATAGGACCGATGCTGCGGTGGAGAAAGCCAGCGGCGTAAAGCCGGCTCTGGTTCGTCTTCCGGGAGGCAATTATAGCAATGATGTGAAGACTGCGGTACAGAAGCCTTTGATTTTTTGGACGATTGATACGGAAGACTGGCGTTCCCGCGATGCGGAGAAAACAAAAAATACAATCTTATCCAATATTAAGGATGGAGATATTGTTTTAATGCATGCTCTCTATCTTTCTACGGCAGAGGCTTGCAAGACCGTTATTCCTGAGCTCAATGCCAGAGGTTATCAGTTAGTGACTGTATCCGAGTTGATTCACTTCCGCGGGCAGGATGTTGCAGGAGGAAATGGCATTCAATACAAGAATTTTCCGCCTGTAGCAAAGGAAACCGTGGCTTCCTCTGTTAGCTCGGAAAATCTGCAGAGTACAACTGTGACAGAAAGCAGCAGATCTTCTACTGTGGAAAGTACTGCATCGACAACGAAGAAGAGCAGTACAAACACAAGTGAGAGCAGTAGTACAAAAACAAAGTCTGCAGATACTAAAACGACAAAGAAGAGTAGTACTGAAAGCAGTAAAAAAGCATCTAAGGAGACTACAAAAGAAAATGGAAATGTGGTGGATAGTCCGGATAGTTCAGCAGAAAGTCGAAATCCGGAAAAAGCACCTGTAGAAACTTCCGCACAGGCACCGGCCAATATAGCCGGGGCGATTGATGCGGATGATCCGAACTAAAGAATTGTGAATAGGATGAGATTGCCATGGATTTTAGCGGGTACGATAAAAAAATACAGAATCTGGCAAGCTTGGTAGAGAGGCAATACACGCTCTTTGATGAGGAGATTTTTCACAACTTGGGTTTGCTTCTCGGGATAGCGGAGTCACTGGAAGATGAAGCTTTGCAAGGCTATGTTTACTATCAGCTTGCGGATGCTTACTATAGCTTTCACTTTGATGTAGAAAAGATGCAGAAATACCTGTCCTTGGGAATCAAGGTGCAGCAGGAGTCCGAGGATTTTTCTCTTCTTACCCGTTCCTACAATCTCCTAGGTATTACAGAGTTTTTGCGCGGAAACTATGCCCTTGCAATGGATTATTACATGTCTGCAATGGACTATTGTAAAAAAATCGACATTCCGGATAAGGGACTGAAAGGAATTATCAATTCCAATATTGCGCGTTTGTATTTTTCCTTAAACGACTATGACCATGGACGCTACTATGCAGAAGAAGCGCTTTATGAAATCAGCGGAAATACGGTAGACAGTGCCTATGTTTCCAATATGATCAATATTTATACTTTTTTGGGAAATATCTATCTGAATAAAAAGCAAGATGTACATTCGGCAAGAGCCTGTATGGAATCGATATTAGAGCTTGCAAAAAAAACCTCTTTTGAAGAGGAACTTATGGGGGGGATTGATATTCTCACCTTTTCCATTCGTCTTGCTCATTATGAGGGGAAAATGGAAGAAAGAGATTGTCTCATCCGGCAGTTTGCGGATCGGGCAGTTTTTTCTGCTATTCGCAGCAACATGATTGAAGATGTCTGTGATTTGGCGGACTTCTATATGGAGATAGGGAAGATAGAGGATTGTCGCAAGGTGCTGCGTCTCTTAGAGGAAATGCTCCAGGAAATCAATCTTCTGGAGATACGAAAGCGCTTTCTGGAATCGCAGATTCGTTTTTATTCGGTTACGGAGGATGAGGAAAATCGAAATGCGGCGGCTTATCGTTTCTATGAGCTGTTAAAAAAGCAGGAGAGGGAAAAGATTTCCGCTGTCCTCTTTGCGCTGGCTATTCGGAAGGACTTGGAAGACTTAAAGGCGCAGAATGCCTTCATGGAAGAGGAAAACCTCCGTCTTGCCAAAAAAGCGGAGCATGACCATCTGACCGGACTCCCCAATCGTTATCACTTAAGCACCTTTGCGGATGCGGCCTTTGAACGAGCTTACAATGCCAAGACACCGGTGGCCTTTGAGATGGTGGATCTTGACTTCTTTAAGCAATATAACGACTGTTACGGACATCAAAAGGGAGATGAGTGTCTGAAGCTTGTAGCAGAAGAAATCAGAAAGCTGTGTCTAAAATATCCCGGGATTTATGCCGCCCGCTATGGCGGAGACGAATTTGTGTTGATTTATGAAAATATGACGGATGAGGAAATCCTCACCTATGCCAAGGAACTGGCGGAAAATGTAATTGCTTTAAATCTACAGCATTCAGGAGAAGAGGGAGGAATTGTAACGATATCTCAAGGAATACGAAATTCCGTTCCGTTAAAGAAAAACAGGGTCTGGGACTATACCTTTGCGGCAGATACGGCTTTGTATAGAGTCAAGAGAAAAGAACGAGGAGGAATACTTCTTATTCATAAAGCAAAATTAGAAGGAGAATCGATGTATGTTTAAAGCGTCGATTCTCCTTTTTTAATCTAATGCACCATTTTTAATCTAATGCTCCAATTTTAACTCTACTGTACCAACTTTAATGCTCCAATTTTTTTATGGCCTTGATGATGGTTCCTCCGCCCACCACCATTTCTCCGTCATAGAGAACTACAGCCTGCCCCATAGCAACGGCACGCTCCGGTTCTGCAAAACGAACGAGTACAGCTCCGTTATCTTCCATGGAAACAAAGGCGGGTACCGCTTTTGCGTTGTAACGGGTTTTTGCGGTAACGGGATATTCCTCTTTGGGCGGATTCATACTGATCCAGTTAAAATCATCGGCCAAGAGTGCTTCGGAGTAAAGGGCATCTCCCGTGGTAAGAATGACCCGGTTCTTTTCGAGATCCTTTCCTGCCACATACATGGGCTGCTTTAAAGCAAGTCCCAAGCCCTTTCTTTGCCCTATGGTATAACGGACAATTCCTTTATGTTTTCCAAGCTTATGCCCTTCCTCATCTACAAAATATCCGCAGGGATAAGGTTCTCCTCGAAACTTTTCCAGAAAATCACCGTAATCTCCACTGGTCACAAAGCAAATATCCTGAGAGTCCGGTTTATCTGCATTGTAGAATCCGTTTTTCTCCGCAATAGTGCGGACTTCTTCCTTTGTTTCGAAATCTCCGAGGGGGAACATACTGTGCTTTAGTTGCTCCTGATTTAAAAAATAGAGAACATAGCTTTGGTCCTTCTTTTCATCTTTTGCGCGAAGAAGCAGATAGCGCTTTTTCTCTTCATCATAGCGGATTCTTGCGTAGTGTCCGGTTACAATGAGGTCACAGCCGAGTTCTTCCGCTTTCTTATAAAGCTTCTCATGCTTCATAAAGCGATTGCAACGGATACAGGGATTTGGCGTACCTCCATTTTCATAGGTCTCCACAAAGGGGAGGATTACTTTTTTTTGAAAATCATCCTTGAAATTCAGAACATAGTACGGAATAGAGAGGGTGGAAGCCACCTGTCTTGCATCCTCAACATCCTCCAGTGTACAGCAGGTCTTGCTTCGACAGGCCTGTCCTGTCTCACTGTCATATAGTTTCATGGTTATGCCTATACAATCATAACCCTTTTCTTTCATGAGTAGAGCAGCTACAGAGCTGTCTACGCCGCCACTCATGGCGATCAATGCTTTTCCCATTTCTTATGTCCTTTTTATTATTTATAATTTATGCAAAGAGTTTATTCCAAAGAAGTACTTTCTGTCTCCGGTTTAAAAAGTTTATTTGTGAAGTGTAGCACAGAAGCACCATCTATGTAAGATATCGGCGAATTTTATTAAAGCAAGCAAGAAAATCTTTGTATATCCTTTCTTCCTATGCTAAAATCCTAAGCAGTGCGCAATAAAATCTCTTCAATAAGGGGGTATAGGATGAAAGGAATTATTCTTGCAGGGGGTTCGGGAACCAGACTCTATCCGTTAACCAGAGTGACTTCCAAGCAGCTTCTGCCAATTTATGATAAACCTATGATTTACTATCCGCTTTCCGTGCTGATGGATGCCGGGATTCGGGATGTTTTGATTATTTCCACACCGGTGGATACGCCGCGTTTTCAGGAGCTTCTCGGAGACGGTTCATCCCTCGGCATGAACCTGGATTATGCCGTACAGGAAAGTCCGGACGGACTGGCGCAGGCCTTTATTATTGGAGAGAAATTCATCGGAAACGATAAGGTGGCCATGATTTTAGGAGATAATATTTTCTCCGGATACGGCTTTAAGGAAATTCTGAAGCAGGCGGTGGCGAAGGAAAGCGGTGCGACCGTTTTTGGTTACTATGTGGACGATCCGGAGCGTTTCGGTATCGTGGAGTTTGACGGAAGCGGGAAGGCTATCTCTATTGAGGAAAAGCCGGAGAAGCCGAAGTCGAACTATTGCGTGACCGGTCTTTATTTCTATGATAACCGTGTAGTGGAATATGCGAAGAATTTAAAGCCCTCTAAGAGAGGAGAACTGGAAATTACCGATTTAAACCGCATTTATCTGGAAAACGGAGAGCTCGATGTTGCCCTTCTTGGTAAAGGCTTTACATGGCTTGATACCGGAACACAGGAATCTCTTGTAGATGCCACCAATTTCGTTTATACCGTAGAGACCCATGAGCACAGAAAGATTGCCTGTCTCGAAGAAATAGCCTATAAGAACGGCTGGATCAGCAGAGAAAAGGTATGGGAGGCTTACGAACTCTATAAGAAAAATGAGTATGGCAAGTACCTTAAGGATGTTTTAGACGGAAAGTACATAGAATAAAGAGATTGATTTACGGAAGAACGATAGCGTAAATCTAAGGAGGAAAAATGAAAACAATCGTGACCGGCGGAGCCGGATTTATCGGCGGAAACTTTATGCATTTTGTTGTCAATGCCTATCCGGAGGAAGAGTGGATCTGCCTGGATAAGCTGACTTATGCGGGAAATCTGGAAACGCTTAAGCCCCTGGAAGGAAAGAAGAACTACAAGTTTGTGAAGGGGGATATTGCGGATAGAGAGTTTGTCTTTGATTTATTTCGGAGAGAAAAACCGGACAGAGTGATTAATTTTGCTGCGGAATCCCATGTGGACCGCTCCTTAAAGGATCCGGAGCTTTTCCTGCGTACCAATGTTTTAGGGACGGTTTGCCTTATGGATGCCTGCAGAGAGTTCGGTATCGAGCGTTATCATCAGGTTTCTACGGATGAGGTTTACGGAGATTTACCTCTTGACAGAACCGATCTCTTCTTTAATGAGGACTATCCTATCAAGACCTCTTCCCCTTACTCTTCTTCCAAAGGAAGTGCGGATCTCTTTGTTTTGGCTTATCACAGAACCTTCGGGCTTCCGGTAACCATTTCCCGTTGTTCCAATAACTACGGACCCTATCATTTCCCGGAGAAACTGATTCCGCTCGTGATTTCCAGAGCACTAAACGATGAAAGCATTCCGGTTTACGGTAAGGGGGAAAATGTTCGTGACTGGCTTTACGTTACGGACCATTGCAAAGCAATCGATCTTATCGTAAGAAAGGGTAAGGTTGGGGAAGTTTACAATGTAGGCGGACACAACGAGAGAACGAATCTCGAAGTGGTGAAGACTATTTTAAAGGCACTGAACAAGCCGGAGTCCTTGATTACTTATGTGACGGACAGACCGGGTCACGATATGCGTTACGCGATTGACCCGACGAAGCTGGAGACGGAACTAGGTTGGAAACCGGAGTATACCTTTGACACCGGCATCCCCGTAACGATTGACTGGTACCTGAAGAATAAGGACTGGTGGGAGCATATCATTTCCGGAGAGTATCAGGAGTACTATAAGAAGCAGTACGGAGAAGAGGGATAGAATGAAAGTTTTTGTTACCGGTGTAAACGGACAACTGGGACATGATGTGATGAATACGCTGTATCGAAGAGGGATTCCCGCAATCGGATCGGATATCAAGGAGAACTACTGCGGGGTGGAGGATGGCAGTCCCGCCTGCACCATGCCTTATATTGGTCTGGACCTCTGTGATGAGGAAAAGACGAGAAAGGTGCTTTCCGAGCTGGAAATCGACGCGATGATTCACTGTGCGGCTTGGACGGCGGTGGATGCTGCGGAGGATCTTGAAAATCGGGCTATTGTGGAGAAAATAAACGGAGAAGTTCCGGGATTCCTTGCCAAAATCATGAAGGAACGAGACGGAAAAATGCTCTACCTTTCCACGGATTATGTTTTTTCGGGAGAAGGAACAGAGCCTTGGAAGCCGGAGGAGAAGGATTTTGCTCCCATTAATTTTTACGGTAAAACGAAGCTGATGGGCGAGGAAAGGATTCGGGAAGTTTTAGAGAAATACTTCATTATTCGGATTGCCTGGGTTTTCGGCCTGAACGGAAAGAATTTCATTAAGACGATGCTTACTGTCGGAAAGAACCACGATGAAGTTCGGGTGGTGAACGACCAGATCGGGAATCCGACCTATACGCTGGACTTGGCGGAGCTCGTAGTGGATATGATTTGCACGGAAAAATACGGAAACTATCATGCTACGAATGAAGGAGAGTACATTTCCTGGTACGATTTCACAAAGGAAATCTATAGACAGGCAGGCTTAAGTACGAAAGTAATTCCTGTGAGCACCGAAGAGTACGGACTGAGTAAGGCAAGGCGTCCGAAGAACTCCCGACTGGATAAGACGAAACTGAAAGCCGAGGGCTTTACTCCGCTCCCTGATTGGAAGGATGCTTTATCTCGTTATTTAAAGGCCTTAGCCATGGAAGAAGGATGCTAGAGATGGCATAGCGGTGTTTTGCTAAGCTAAGACTTTGAAGAAACAGCTATCCCGGGAGAAAAATTGCGTAATAAAGAGATTCGGGAGAAATCCCGAATTTTTTTATGGGAAAAGTTTATCGGAAAGAAAGACATAAAAGCGACACAAAATGGAGTTATAAAAAAGAGAAGCTTTTTATTTTAGAAAGTATTTTAGAAAGAATCGAGTCTGTTCAAAATGCTTGGCGGCTCGCTACTGGAATGATGTGGATAAAAGTTCTGTGTGAAAACAGAGGCAGGAGGGAAAAGATGGGAAAATATTTTGGAACAGACGGCTATCGTGGAGAGGCTAACGTGGATTTGACAGCGGATACCGCCTTTAAGGTGGGAAAGTTCTTGGCCTATTATTTTTCGAACAAAGGCACAAAGGAGTGC
>QWCT01000449.1_pt1 | contig 27109 bp, 39 predicted proteins | sample 1972681 | NCBI WGS metagenome assembly QWCT01 (sample SAMN09866701, study PRJNA288562) | Human oral metagenome isolate pre3_saliva, whole genome shotgun sequencing... | isolation source: mouth | host: Homo sapiens | place: USA: California | reverse complement strand
TACGCCGTGTTGGGTAATCGAGCTAGATGATTTGCTGGAGTTATTTCTTTTTGATTGGACAAAATCAGACCACGACAAATTTCGCGGTAGGATTGAACCATCTTTAATATTCTTTGATTCTATCGTACCATCTGAAATTAAATTAGCGTTATTAATTCTACCATTCGGCAAAGTCATCATTTTTCGCAAGTCGGTGATATCATTACTACTAATCGCTGTTGCTCCAGCGCGCTTTTTGACTCTAGCTAATATAATAAATGGATTTGACGCACCAATCGCCGCCTGAATCGCAGAATTTGTTGGATCAGCTGGATTTGATGCTGCAGCTCCAGAAATAGCTTTTAGCTTAAATACGTCATTGGTGTTATCTGTTACAGATCGGTCACCTGCTACATTTCTATCGACATAAGCTACAATAACTGCATTTATAGGATTTGAAGGAGATGCCGCTCCGACATTAACCGTTTCCGTTCCGATAACATTGATGTTGTAAGATGGATCACGCCCAACAAGCGCAGTACCTGCGTTTACTGTGACATTCATTCCACTTCCAGCCACTACATCTAATCCATCTGCCACTTCTCCGCTTAAAGCATCGCGTATAAGTTGCGTTAGTGCTGCAGGACTGTGCATTCCTCCGCCGTAATTGAAAACTCGCCTTGTCATAATTCTACCTTTCCGCGCCGCCAGAAGGGCTGAATAAGAAAAATTGCCACCAAGCGGTCGCAATTTATTACTATAATTATATCACAGATAGCCGACCCTTGCCCGTCGACGACACAAAAAATTTAACCCTGAGCTCTTGATCTCCAAACCAAATGATCGTCACGTCCCAATTTTGTGGCTGCCCCATAACAACAGGCTCGCGCATACTATTGATGGTCAACGGAGCGGTTGGATATCCGACGATCTCGTGTGCTGTTTGTAATTTTAGCGCTGCTGTTGTGCTCTTTTCTGGTTCAAAAGACACACGAAGCCGCTTGATTTTAGCCGAGCCCTCAAAATACGTCTTGCCTATCCAATCCCAACGATCTTCAGTCTGCACCAAAAATGTTTTGACAGCGTCAGCTCCCACGATTTGATTTTCTTTCTTCTCGCGCTGCCACCTCTCGATGTCCTTCATCGTCTGGATAATATCTGGATATTGGCTTGATCGGTTTAAACTCATCCTTGGTATTCCTCCCACGAAATATCACAATCATCATTGGCGATAACTTGCAGCTTAAAAAATATCGACTGTATTTTTTTCCCAAAAACAGGCACGAACCATTTTTTGGTATTTGATTGTGATGGCGGCAATGGCACATCGATAGCCCTAGTGAGTGCGTCTCTTGTGTTGGTCCGAATTGCAAGATCGGCCACGAGATTGTTCGAATTTTTAGCTCTAGCGGTAATAAGAACGACATTCCATCCAGCATCGCTGAAAGACTGCTCTGATTTGTGTGGCAGCACGCTAAAGTCCCAAGTATTAGTCGACATGTTAGATAGTTTCATAATTATCTGGTTACTGCCAATAAACTGCCGATTTTTCTCGTCGTGCATCTCTCGCTGGATATCAGCTATTTGCGAGATTAAGCTGTCTTTATCAATCCTACTAAGCACTTAACACCACCTTGATTTTTGTCTCACCTCTGTCAGTGCTACGAACCATAAAACGGACCTTGAATTCAACGCTTGAAGAATCTGGCGTGTCGTAGTAGCCGCCGGTTATATATGAAAATTTCAACTTATTGTTGGTTCTATAGTTTGTGTTGTCTTTTAAATACCACTCAGAAAATATGTGAGATCTCGCGTTAGGATCTTTTATTGCGAAGGCTAGTCCTGCAGCTGGATTATATGTTGGCTCCCATTGCCTGCCATCTAGCGAAGCGACGAGGTATGGATATACTACTGGGTTTTTCTGATTTTTAGGCACAAATTCAGTGATTATGTTGATGGAACCAGGATTATTTATTCCATTAGTTCCAGGCAATAGATAACTCTGATATTTGCCGATAAATGTCTCGCTGCCATTGGCTTTCTGGAACAGTTCGAATTCATCCCATAACTCGCCCTCTGGTACTTGGTAAGTCCTAACTCCAGATTTAACGCTCGTCGGCTGTGGTGTGCTCTTCATGTCAATGTGCTGCGCTTGTATTCTCGACAGCATGCCGATCACGTTCTGCTCTTCTAATTCCGTCAATCTGTTCATATTTACTCTTGCTGTGAGATGATGTTATCTACGTTTAAATTATCGAATGTCAGCTTTACTTCTTCAGCGTCATTTTCGTCAACCGTTACCTCGATTTTTTCAATCCTGTAAAATCCGTGAATGTGCTCAAACATAATATAACCGTTCATCTCGGCGTAAATAGTATCGCCTAAACCAACATCATTTAAGTCTAGAACACCATCAGATAAAGTAAAGCTCGGTAGCTCGCGAACGTCTTTCAGCATTTCCAAAATTCCGTTCGTATTTTCTTGAAGCGTCGACTCTTTCTCGACAGAGCTAAATGTAACGACTTTTTCGCGACGATATAACGCTTGTCGTGAGAATGGATCTGTAGCCGTGGCGACAATAGCATCATCACCATTTCCACTACCAATTCCTATTATATAATTAGCTAAACTATCCACTGAGCGCTCAAATCCAAATCCTGCAACGTTTTTTGGATAAACTAGCCTAATATCTGGTCGATAATTACCCATCGCGTCAAAAGTATTGAACTTTTTGTCGGGCGTGAACTGAAAATCTGGTCCATCGATAACATTACTCAGTCGCACCAGAAAATCCTTCACATTAGCCCTAGTCTGATTACGCTGACGAGGGCTTTTTCCTACGGACGTAAATTCGCCACGACGTATGCCAAAATCTCCGTCTTGTTTATTCTGATATTGATTAATAACACCCCACGCAATATCTCCTTGGCTAGCGTTATTGTAGGCCGCGTCAACATACGCGTCTTTGAAGTAATTGAGATATCCAGTGAAGCTTAGCTCAATGTCTACTGAGGGGTCGTTTGGCGAAAAATCGATTTTAATAAGGTGTGCGCCAATTCTATCTTTGCCGTTTCTGACAATTCGTATATCTGTCGTGCCTGCGTCCATAAAATCATACGGTCGCATTCCTGTTTTTTTAACGTATTCTTCATACCTGGCTAAATCCATTCGAAAACTGACAGTTTCAGCGGAGTTTCTCTGCTCTGTCCACTTCAAACCTTGAGCCAGATGACGAATATCGCCTAAACATTTTCCATTTTTACTGTAAACCTCAATTTTGTAATCAGCCATCTCTAAATACCTATAAACCCGCTTCTAAACCTCAGCTCCGCTTCGGTTCGCTCATCTTGGATATCTGTCTGCAACTCAATTCGATTATCTCCAGCAATTAGTCCCCAAAAATTAGATCCAGCCGTCTGTAAATCGTAAATGTTCATTCCATCGAGTAATATTGTCTTGTTTTTCATGTCAATTTCTAATTTGTCGCCATCTTTAACTACTGTCGTAATTTCCATCGATTGATTTGTCGTTCGATTGATGATTTTTGGATTAGTAGCCTTAGTACTAATAATAATATTCGGTAGTATCGTTTCATTGCCTGAATTATTTACTGTCGCTGGTTGCTCATCTGGGCTAATGTAAAGCGGAAATTCGAATGGTACGATAAATCCACCTTGTCGAGTTTTTCGTATTGTCGCTAGTAGTTCACCGTCGCTGTTGTCATACAGTAATGGATCGTCAGCTTTTAAATTTATTTTCCACTCAACCAAATTCAGCACTTTATTAATCGGCATCTCTACACCAATCAGTACTACCTCTGTAGAATAAACGTGCCCAGCAGGCGTGATAATGCGAAGAGCTCCTTTATTTCTGACTATTTTAGCCAAAATAGTCGAAAATTCTCGTCGTCTATCTTCAACTTCTGCCACTGTCCTGCCAAAAATTCGTCCGCTAAATGAGATAAAGCGAGGTTCGTATAGTTGCTTTGTTGTCCAACCGCCATTTGCTCCTAAATTAGTACCTTGAGATGTTCGAATTGCAGGTAGCCCAGCCAATCCTTCGATCGGCTCGTCCAAATGCATACCTATCAGCTGATCATTTATCTGAAAATCGTTCAAAAATACTTGCCACATTTTACCCTCCTAAGCCTGGCTTAACAAATACCCTAAATCACTAGCTACCATTTGAGCATCGACCTTGTCGCGAACATTATATGTGTTGTTAACTACTATGTGCTTCGTCAATCCTCCAACATCACCGTTCGTACGCTTATTAATTTGAGCGACTAAGCTTGCCATTTTGCTTTCTGGAACAACCCACTCATTTTGTCCGCCATCACCAGCGTAAATGATTGATCCTCCGTTTGCCGGCGACACAATACCACCGGTTGCCAATTTTGGAATCATAGGAAAGTTAGGGCTCTTACCGCCAAGACCCGGCACCCAATCTGGAACTTTAATCCTGTTTAGCCCTCGGATAACTCCGTTAACAATATCAATAATTCCATTGATCGGTGCTTTTACAAATCCAGCAACTGTCCCCATGACATCGCTAATAGTTCTTGCTGCGTTTCTAACTCCGTTAGTAATTCCACTCCACAACCCGCTAAAAAATCGCGCTACTGGTTGTATGACATTTGAATTAATCCAGTTTGCAATCGGGATCATGATGTTCATTGCTCCATTGATAAAGCCTCTGACGCCGTTCACCACGCCGTCCCATAGCCCCTTAAAGAAAGCAGCAATTGGTTGGATGATATTGATGTCCATCCAGGTCACTACTGGCAGTACTATGCCAGTAATCGCATCAATAATAGTCGTGACAATGCCAACGATAACGTCGACTACTCCTTGCACGACTCCAGCAACAGCGGACACCACCTCCGACACAAAATTGACAATATTCTGGATAATTCCACCAATAGTGCCAATTACTCCTGAAATAAAATCTACAATCCCTTGAATAATTGGGCCAATCGCACCTATGATTGCCCCGAAAACCGTCACGAAGACGTCAACAATTCCACGTATGATGTTGAAGATTGTTTCCATGACGGTCGCTACGATTGCAACAATTAAAATGAACGTACTAGATATAATTTGCCAGATAGTCTGGAATATCGGTGCTACGAATGCAACTATCGGCGCGAAAAACCTAATAATACCAGTGACCGCGCCGCCGATAACCTTAGCAACCTTGCCAATAACACCTCCTATAACACCGACAATATTACCGATAGAGCCAGCAATCTTGCCGATGACTTGACCAGCAGTAGCTAGCGCGCCGCCGACTACCTCACTTATCTTTCCTGCAACTCTGCTGATGGCTCCGACGACTTCGCCAACGGTTTTTGCGACCTGGCCAAATATCTTACGCCCCTCTTCCGTCTGGGTAAAGAACCACGCTAGTGCCCCGACCACCAACCCAATGACCGTGACAATTTTCATCAACGGACTAGCATTCATAGCTAGAGTGAACAATTTTTGCGCAGTAGTAGCTACAGTAACTGCACCCTTCCACAGATTAATTGCTACAGTATAAGCTTTGGCAACCGTAGTAGACATTTTGACTGCTGTATCGTAAGCGATAACAGCTCCAGTCAGCACTCCTACGGCAATTGCAATACCAGTAAACACCTCTTTGTTTTCTTTGACGAACTTGATCATATCAGCAACGCCCGTCAGAACGTTCTCTAATATTTTACCAAATCCTCCCGCTGCACCAGACATATCCCCACTACCAAAAGCCTCAATTATCTTGGCAACTCCGCGCACCACCGCAGTTTTCGAGTTTTCCATCGCCGTCTGAATACCACCCGTACTGTTCCGCGCCTGCTTCTCAAAGCTCTGGAAGCCATTAACACCCTCTTTATTCATCTTGGTTATGGTCGCCATGAAATCGTCCATTGAGATGATTCCGGTGCGCATTGCTGTGCCTAGCGCTGTCGTCATGTCGCCAGTACCGTTTTTAACCGCGGTTAGCTGCTCGAGTAGCTCCTTGCCAGTTGACGACATTGGGTTTTTCGCAGCATACTCTCGTGCCTTTTTGAGATATACATCCAAGGCTGAGCCGTTTTGGAAGAACGCCTGCGCGATCTGTTTCAACTGAGCTGGCATAGCACTTTGCAGCGCTCGCCATTCCATCATGTCCGGTTTGCCTTTAGCGTATGCCTGTGAAATCTGCTCAATTGCTGTAGCCTGAATATCCATTGGTGCGCCACCCGCTAAGATAGCGTTATTCAGAGCCAGAAACATTTCTGTTGACTTGCCAACATCGCCATTTTTTGACGTCAAGCGCTGTACTGAGGCGGCTGCATTGTCTAGTGAGGTTGGCAGTCCTTTTAGCGACTCTGACATTTGCGTAATCGCTTTTTTTGAGGCGTCAGCGGAAATCCCAAGGTTGCTCATAACCTTAGGGAAATTATTCAAAATATCTACGCGACGAATAGCTCCGTCAACAGAGCTATTAATCATATCAAAAGATTTATGAATTCCAGCAGAAATTAAATTACCAGCAGCGACTGTAACCGCGCCACTGATTCCGCTGAAAGCATTTTTCGTTTTATCGCTAGAGCTACTTGACTTGTTAGAAAAATTATCAACAGCAAGCCCAGCTTTTGATAAAGCCGAGACTAATTGTGAGCTATTTCCTTTAATTATTAAAGTTAATTCGTTGCTTGCCATTGTCAATTACGTCCTTTTGATAATTTGTCGTAAGACTCGCTTTCTATTTTATTTTCGACAGCTCGTTTCGCCATAATTGCTTCTATAACCCATTCAGGCGTGTCCAAGTATTCTTCATAAGTCCAGCCATAATCTTTTAGAATTCCTGCTATAATAATCGACTCTGGAGCTGCGGTTTTTGTTCGATAAGCACGCTCATAATCTTGTGCGAGCGCGGTTATTCTTTTGGGCTTGCTTGAGGATCTAGAACTTCTTGCAGCTGCTCAGATATTAAGTTAAAATCCTCTGCGCTCGTTGAATCCATTAGGGCCTCATACGCAGCATCCGAACCGTCAGCGTCTTTATATCTGATAAGAACAGCCTTTATGCCTAATTCAATAGCTAGATCGACATCGTCTTTTGCTTTTGTAAAATCTTTACGCATACGATTAGTGATCGCTGTTCGTAAAACCGCCTCACCTCCGCTTGGTAGCTGGATAGTTTTAGTGTCTTGCATGAGTAGCCTCCTTAATTAAAAGCGACCACTCTTGTGGCAAAAGAAAATTGCGACCGAGGTGATCGCAACTTATTACTTGTATTATATCAAATTACTTCTATAATTCATAATATGAAATCACTGGAACCTATCAATAAAAATACAAACGATAATAGACCAGACTGGAGAAAGCTGACACCTACATGGTTCATTGTCGCAGCAATCCTTATATTTCTATGTTGGATGTCGAGCGGACTAAAAGAAGCAGTAGCTACGACGTTAATGCTCGCCAGTATCATATTACTCGGAATTACCATTTTTAAGTGGAAGAAGATATCTAAAATCTCTCGTATTATATCTTTATGTCTTGTCGTCGCTTTATTCAGCGTAGGAAGCCCTATATTAACTCAGGTTCGCGAAGCAGAAAAGCAATCCGCCAACACTCAGTCCGCTAAAAACGAACAGCCGCAACAAAAACAACCAGAAAAACAGCCAGAAGCTCCAAAATTTAATCCAGCATTAGCTCAAGACGCGAATTTCCAGCAAGGTGAAAAAGATACTGTAACAGAGGTAATAGATGGTGATACAATTCGCACGTCGAACCACGCCAAAATTCGTCTAGTAGGGCTTGATACACCTGAAACTAAGCACCCGCGCAAGCCCGTTCAATGTTTCGGCAGAGAAGCTTCTCAAAAAATGAATGATTTAGTCGCTGGTAAAACGGTTTATTTAGTTGCAGATCCTACTCAAAGCAGCAAAGACAAATATGGACGAGATTTATTCTATATTTATCTAGAAGACGGCACGAACGTAGCTTATACGATGATTCGCGAAGGCTACGGTCATGAATATACGTATAATTCTAATCCTCACAAATGGCAAGCGCAGTTCCAAGAAGCTCAGAAAATAGCTATACAAGAAAATAAGGGCTTGTGGGCGGCAAATACGTGCGGCGGCAACACCGAGAAGCCAGCGGATCAACAAGCGCAACCCGCCCCAGTGCAAAATCAGTCTGACGGTGTTACGTTTAGTAGTTGCCGAGAAGCTCGCGCTGCAGGATATAGCAATATGCGTCGTGGCGAACCTGGATATTCACCAGATTTAGACAGAGACGGTGACGGAGTTGCTTGCGAAAGTCGCAGAAGATAGAAAAAGCCCGCGTGTTGCGGGCTCTTCTTTGCTTTTGAGACTAGTAAGTGTATTTATTAACCAGCTTTGCAGTAAATGACTTGCTGAAGTCTGCAGTATTAAGCAGCATAACAGCGTCAATCTTTTCAGTAGCGATATCGCTCACGCCGTAGCTTGGCTCATAACCGCTAAACGCAGCAACTGCAATGTCGAATGTCAGGCTTGTGTTGGTTTTCGATCCAGCTTTACTCTTGTCGTCTACAAATGACAGACGTAGAGCTTTACGCTCGTCATTGTAGCTCATAGCTCGATAAGTGCTGTCGCGGTATAGCTTTTCAATAGAAACTGAAACTTCAAACTCGCCGTTTAGAATCTCGCCGTAAGTGTCCTTAGAGTCCATTGTCTGCTGTGGCTGCAAGTTCTTGCTGATAGTCAACGTCAAGCTCTTAATATCCTTAGCCTCAGGAGCGGCGTCAAGACCAGCCAAATTGTCGGCAATCTTGAATGATGCGTGCTTTGGCAAAAACTCAGTATCATCGATAGTGTAAGTGATATTGTCGCTAGCTGTAACGCTCTTGTGGGACTTAAATGCTACCTCAACTTTTGGAAAATCGTCAGGCGTCCACGTAAATGTCACTGTATCAGCCATTGCATACGCGAATCGAGCAGATAGATTTGGCTCTTTAATCGCCATAGTAGCTGAGATGTGGTTGTTGTCATCTCGCAGCGTGAATGCGTGCTCTTTCGCCGTAGTGTCACCTTGTACAGCTGTAGTTGTTGGTTTCTGACCGAATGCCAACGCGAGCCAATAGTACAGACCCTTAACCCACAATTTTGTCGAAATTGAGCCGTCGCCCTCAACCAAAACGTCGGTTTTGCCGTTGTTCTTGATGATTGTGCCGAGCGCAGATTCGTTCATTTTGCTCGTTGGCGAATCCTTAAAACTAATATCTAGATGTGGTGCTCCATAAGTTGGTGCTACCGCCGTGCCTTTGGTGTTTGGATCTTCTAGCCCAATACCAACAGCAACTTTTCGTCCGCTAAATGTAGCCATTTGCTTTCTCCTTTTATTATTTACCTAGGTAAACAAAAGCGTGCTCAAAGAAAAATTGCGATCTTCGAGACCGCAATTTGTTAATTTAATTATACCACATTAGGATAATAAATCTGGTCGGAATTGCGCGTGCTTAACCTTAAATCTTACGATAGCCTCAGCCGTAAATAATCCTTTATCGCGTGGAGTAGCATCAAATTCTACAGTCGTCTCTTCTCCTGCGTCAATCCACACACGATCGCCTGGATCTTGATTAGCTCTCAGAGCGCCAATAATGCTATCTTTTCGAAGCGTCATGTCATCGTGCCTGGCTGCTACTAATTCTACTAATTCGAGATGACTGCGGGCGTCTGTTCCCTGATTAAAATCTTTAGTCATATCCACAACTACACACAAAACGATCGCCATATTACTCTCAATTTCGCCACCAGCCGAATCGTGAATTTCGTAGTCATTATCAAAACTAATAAACGCCATCGGTCGCGTCAGTTGACTCTTATTTATCACGACAGGGTCGCCGTAGCCATATCGACCGCGTAAAAGCTCTGGTCCATCTTTTTCTAAGATGTCTTTTATCTGTTTTAGTATCGGGTCTACATATTTTGCCATTGCCTTCTCCTTCTAATCAAAAATATTACGTTGGAATATACGAACTATCTCTTTCGCCTGCTGTTCTTCAATCGCCATCATCACACGGCGCGGCATATATTTACGCGGTTGACGTGACTGATGATATTTGAAATATGATCGCGAGTTAGATATCTCAGCTTGCTTTGATGATATTCTGCTACGAAATCCTCGACGCATCGCGCCAGTTTTTTCGAGTATTTGCCACGGATATGCCTTTTTTCGCTTTTTCCACTTACCCCAGACACCACCACGCGAGCCAAAGTTCTGATCAATGACGTTTGTCATATATTCAGCAGATTCTCTTAGCGACGCCTGCATGTTTTTGGCTTTACGTCCGCGCAAATCCAATTCGCGCATGACTTCGTCGCGTCCTTCAACTGAAAATGTGATTTGCAAGCTCACAGCTAATCCTCGCGCTCATAATATCGATCGCCGTGGAGTCGACTCGTGCCTGAGAATCTTCCAAACAAGTCGCTGTCACAATATGCAGAGATAGAACCTAATCCAATAGTAGAATCACTACTGCTTTCGCCACAAACACCTCCAGATTTCATGAATTCCTGCAAATCTTCTTTAACGGTTTCTAATCGCTTATAGCCATCTTTACTCGTACCTTCAATGTCTTGATTATAGCCATATTCTCGAATTAAAAGTCTAGCGGCGGCGTAGTTCATACACAATTCTGCAACTTTTCCAGGGATAGGCTTACCTTCTTCTCTGTTGTATGGTGCGCATGGATCAATTGCGGACATATTCTTATTGATCCATTCCATGGCTGCCAATCGGGCTTTTTCAACGACTCTTAGCGATACTGAAGCATACGAATAATCTATAGTAACGACAGAATCAGCTTTCGGTGCTTTTTCTAGCTCGATTACACCAAAGGCAGGATCGACTTTTACGGCTTTCACTGGGGTTCCGTCAACAAACACGACAAAATCGTCAACTGTAACCGCATCGTCAAAATTGCGGTCTGTAATCGGCTTGCGATCAGTAGTAAATACTTTATTTACACCATCAACTGCGCCATTAAGACCAACGCCATTTTCAACATGATGAAGTCCAGCTTCTTCGAGTATATCTTGTAGTGTCGTGTAGTATATCATCGCAACTCCCTTTTATTTTCTTAGTATTCAGACTAAGGCGGACGATAAACTCCTCCGCCTCAAGACTAACGACTAAACGCCTTTCAAGCCTACAATAAACTGTGCTGCTTGATAAGCTGCGTCGTAACGACCGCGCAAGCCCCAGCTAAACACATCAGTTTCGAATGCTTTGTCGCTGTTCAAGTCAGTCTTAGCAACAGGCTCGCCAACCTTCACGCGCTCAGCAATCGTTATTGGGCACATACCTTCCTTAGCTGCAACTAGGAATGTAGCCTTGCCAGTGATACGTGGGTCAACAATCAATTCAACACGCTTGTAGTTAGGGTTGCTCTGACCGTTATCTAATCGTTCGCGGAGCAAGATTTTCTCAGCTTCCTCGCGGTTTTCCAAGCCAACGATCAAGTGGGTTGGGATTGGGTTGATCAAGTCGCCGTCAGAGTCTTTCATACCAACCAAAGTATCGTAAGCCCTACCAAATGCTGCAGCACTGAATGCGCCAGTAACCAAGTTACCACGATCAGCGTGGAAGAATGGCTTGCCGTCGCTCAAGTTAGCAGTAAAGCCAACAGGAAGTGCAGCTACAGCCAACGCGCCGTAATGACGACCACTCTTAGTAGTCATAACACGAGTTTGATTTGGAATCTGACCGAGGTCGTCATCTTCAATCTTTTCGCGCTCAACATCCAGAGTTGACTCCCATTTTCGAGGAGCGATTGTGTAAACTGTGTTGTCAGCTACACCGTGCTTGCGCTCTGACTTAAATTCTCGCATACCTGGAACGCTGTTCAAAGTAACGATGTTGCTTACAGCGCCCGTAACTGACGTAACGTCGTAAAGAATGCCAGCTAGTGGGTCTTTGTATTCTTTTTTAGTCGTCTTGTATACTGTTTTGACTACAGTGTCAAGATTTTGTAAAACTTGCTTCAAGTTCATCTCATCTTCCTTTCTTAGCTCAAGCGAACGCCTACAGTTTTGTTATCAATTACTTCAACAATCTGCCCGATTGCAGGAGCGGTAGCGCTAACAGTTGTCGTAACCTTGTCAGGTGTAGCAACTGCAACAGCTTTACCTAAGTCAGTAGCTGCTACTGAGTCGATTGCCAATTGGAACACGCCTGTTCGATAAACGCGCACCTCATTCTTAACTAAGCTGCTAGTACCTTCCATTGCAACACCTAGAAATGGTTTTGCGCCTGCTTCTGCTGCTTTAGCATTGCCTGTAATGTCAACAGTAACTAATTGTCCGCGATTGATCACATTGGTGCCAAATGGAGCTGAGATCAAATCGCCGTCTTGTCGTAGAAAAGTCATTATTGATTCTCCTTCTTTACTTCTTTATAATCTTCTTCGTTTAAGCCGTAGCGCTCGATGGTTCTCTTGTCCTCGTCGCCAAGCTCAACTTCTTCGCCGCCACCGTTGTCATCGCTTTCAGCTCCTTTTTCGTCAGTCAAATTCAGCGTTGGACTTGACTCGATAAACTCGCTTAATAACGTATCAACAGTCTTGGTTTCATCATCGGATAGGTGGATTTCTTGGCTAGCAACTTCGCTCAATGCCATAAATGCTTCTTTCTGAGCTGGCACCACCTTGCCATCACTCAGCAACTTATCAAACTTAGCTTCAGCAGCTTTTTTCGCTAGAGCAGCTTCTTTTTCTGCAATTGCTGCTTCACGATCAGCCAAAGCTTTTTCTCGATCAGCAAATTCATTCTCATTTTCTTTTTCGTCTTTTTTCTCTTCCGCTTCTTCTGCTTCAGGTGCCTCAGCGTCAGCGATTTGCTGCTTTACAGCCTCTGCTTGGTCTTCTGGTACTTCAATTTCAGCACCAGCGGCGATTGTTTCAACCTTCTCTTCGCCGTCTTCTTGGAATTTAACCTGAACGTCAAATTCGCGGTCGTTCTTAACTTTTACCTTCATAGTCTCTTCCTCCTTTTCGTAATCTTGACTATCGCTAAACAATATTGCTGGTGTTTCATCAGCAAGCGGCATAAACTGCTGCATTCCTTTTATGTAAGGATCGACAACTAATCCGATGTGTTTCAACAGTGGACCGACTCGCTGTCCAGTTCTTTTATCGAGGTAGTCGTCTTCAAAGCCCATTGAAACGTCAGGAATATTATGATTTTCGATATTTTTGGCAGTTTCTTCGTCGCGGATTTCAATGACCGCGTCAATTCCTTCATCTGTAAGCTCCATATCTACCATTTCGCCCTTGTTTAGCGCTGCCAGTTCAGCCGCACTTTTTGGATGTCCCAATGGAACAGCGACGACGCCATATTTTCCGCTATCGAAATTTTCTTTAAGACGTTTGCCAAAAATCTTGTCTAAGATCATCTTTCGTGATGAGTTGTTAGGATCGACATATTCGCCAAATCGACAAATCTGTTTTTTGAACCTCTTAAAACTACTACTAGTGTTATCTGCTAGTTCAACATTCGCGTCTCGATTGATAAATACATACATACTTTTTCTCCTGCCTGAACCGCGATCGTATGTAAGAAAAGTGTGAGTTCTACAAATATCAACCTGTAACAGTGTCAAAAATGTTTGTGTTGCAAAAGTCTAGTGGTTACTTTGGCGGGTGAAGCCTTGATCTTCAAAAGAAAATTGCGATCACATACGATCGCAATTCATTAACGCTATTATATCATAAAGAATAAATTAGCAACAACTATTTATTGACTTTTTATAGTGGTCGTGGTAATATGTCAATATAAGGCAGCAGCGCCCCCTTATGTTAGGGCAAGCGGGCTGTCTTATTTTATTTTGATGAATTTATTTCCTTTGAATATCACCAAGGAATCAACCAAGTCACCGTTGATGCTACCATCGCGCCGCTTTGTGGCTAGGTGTTGTCTTGCGTCACGTGCAACGGCATCGATTGAAGTGTTTTTATTCACAATATCCAAATAAATATTACGCTTGCCTTTGTCGGTGGCTCGAAATATGGTGTTTCGTACAGTGGTAGGCTTTAAGTCTATAGCAATACTCTTCAACTCGACCTCTTTGCCATAACTCGAAAAATCATTCGAAGGTTGGCCACCTTTGTTTGGCAACCGCTTCAAGTCAAGCTTATCTTTCCATCTGTTGAAAAATTCCATCTCAGCCGGGGTCATGTATAGCGGGTCATGACGGTCAACCTTTGCTGATGCAATTGCTGCCTTTTTGCCCACTCCGCTAGGTAAGCCAATCACTGCCTTACTTTGGAACTGCGCAGCCTCTATTCTATTCATTGTTTTTTCGTCAATTCCTGTTATTTCTGGCAGCTTATAATCCTTATTTAACGCCGATATTCTCGTCCAGATACACCTACAGTTGATATGCTTTGGCGGTCGCTGAAACATCGTTTTACGCTCATTGGCAGATATTACTTTGCCGTCTAATTCTGCGCAAATTGGACAAGTGTTTTTTTCCATCAGTGCCGACCACTGATAAACCGCGGTGTCGTCATCTTCGTCAAATGAAGCGAAACTATCATCGCGTCCGTCGTTCATACCTTGAGAAATAATAGTTCCTTTTGTTCCAAGCACAGCCTGCGCCACCCACGCACCAGCCGATATTTTAATAGCTTCTAACACAGCGCTTTTTTGAGCAGTGTTTTGGATAGTGGGTGTCGTTGGTTCGATTTCTTCTACATCTTCATCAGATTCATCCGCAAGATTAATTGGTTGCTTCAGTAATTCTCCACTGATAATGTTATTCACGTCTTCGTTCTGCATATCGACAATGAAGTCTACGTACTGTCTCTCGTGGAGTTTGCGTTCTTCTTTTAGAGCTGGCGCTGGCAATTTTTGCTCATCCGCCGCAGATAATTTTCCGTAATTGTAAGCTGTGCGATAATATTTTGCGATTAATGATTTGTAACTGTCTGGAAGCGAGAATACTTCGCCAAGTGTAATATCATCAATCGCCTTGTTCAACTCTTCAGTAGCTGCTGCAGCGAAACTATCTTCCTGCTCTTTCATCCAATCCTGAATAGCGTCGAACTTGACTCGTTTTTCGGCGTCTGTTAAATCTCGATCGATTGTAATGTGTTCGTGAGGTTCAGGAGGAGCGACTTCGTTAATCTTGTCATTTTCGTCTAGAAATTTGTCGGCGTTGCCGCCATTGCCTCCGCTCTTGTCGTTGTCACTATTGTCATCATCTGCTTTTTTTGAATCGTCTTTCGGTTCTTCTTGACGACGCTTTTTAATTGCGTCTAGGTCAATTCCTAAGCGAGTCGCTGTTGATTCCTCGATTCCAGTGGCGATGTCATCTGATATTCTGTCTTTCTGAACGAGTAACTTGAATGCTTCAAACACTGCCGAAATAATAGATTCGTCAGGCGTGTCAAAGTGAAACTCTGGATAATGTCGCTCTGCAAAGTTCAAATCGATAAGATCAGCGATGAGATATTGATTAATATGAGACTCTAACAGTCGCATAACACCAGTTATTGCTGTTTGCAGTAGGTCTTTCTGATTAGTGCTTAGACTGTATGAACCTACATTGCTTGCGGAACCTTGAGTTGCTGTCAGAATAACGCTAGCGTGGAATGCTCGCGCCATTTCTGAGTTTTGTCGCTCGATTGATTGATGTGGATCGCGCCCTTCTGTGTTAAGCACGTCGAGGTCGTAACCGTAAGGAATAGACGCTACAGAGTTGTGTTTTCCTAATCTGCCAAGCACCTCCAGTGCTTTATTTCGCGCTTTCTTCAATTGCTCAGACACAACACCATCAACAGTTCGTTTTAGAACTTTCGGCTTTATAGCGTCAGCTTGCAAAGCTACGCTGTCCAGATATTCAAGTCGACGCTTCTTGTCATAACGAGGATATAGCGACTTAAAAGCACTGCGACCGTAAAGATAATTTCGGCTTTTGCCGTAAGTGAAAAGAAAACACTTGTAGGCAGGAATTGTCACTTCTTGAGCGGCTCCGTCTATATCTGTCGTTCGTTGTTTAGCTCCGCCAAATCCACCAACTTCATCTCTAATTAGCGTTAATGTAGTACTGTCGCGATGAGCGAGCCTCCTCAACACGAGCTTGCCATCTCTTAATTCATAGACCTTTTCGAATAAAGCGAACCCTTCATAAATTGCGATCAATGACTGATCAATAAACAGGTTCATTGGCGTCTGAATACCTCCTTTGTGAGGCGGCTCTAGGAGATTTCGGCGGACAAACTCAGCTTGTGCTTCGTTCACGTCTTCGCTATCAGCGTCAATATGATATGTCGCTGCTAGAATGCTCATAGTAAAGATGTTGTATAGCGCTTCAACTGTTGTGTCACTATCGAGCATCCTTCGATAATCTTTAATACTGATTTCGTCAGTACGAGATTCTTCTCTGTCAAAGCTCTCAAAAACAATATCTCCAGCAAATCCAATTTCGCTAGTCAGGTTTTTTGGTGTTTCGTCTTTCTTGAATAGTGCCACTCTTTCGCTCCTCGAAATAAAGCAGTTACTTCACCAAAAAGAAAAAATTGCGGCTAAGTAACCGCAATTTATAACTTAGATTATATCACGAAATCCGATTCTGACCAATCATCATCTTTTGACGCATACGAACCGCTCTCATCAAATCCTTCTTCACCCTGATTTAATCCGTCAATAAGCAACATTCGAATCGCGTATACAATCGCGTCAACCATGTCGTCATGTGTGCCTTTCGGGAATTCTATTAACTGCTCTCTCAGCGCTTGTCCATTTTGAATATCCTTTACTAGGAACACTTTTCCAGCCTCGAAAAATCTGCTGACAGCTAGTAGTCGTCGTACCTTGTCCTTATCTGGCTTTAATCCAATAACTGGTAATCCTGCCAATAAGTCTCGAAACACCAATCCTAGCGCACCCTGCTCGATTCCGACAACTTGAGGTTGATACGTTTCGTAAAGATTTTGAATAGTTTCGGCTGTTATGCTTGGTGATGTTCGCTGATTTCGAATTGCTCGCACGTAAACATTGCCGTCGGCTCCTAAGTCCGCGACAATCATAGCCGTCGGGTCGGCAGTCTGCCTTTCGCTCGCAGCTGGATCAACTGTCAGCACTCTAGCTTGACGAGAATATTCGTCTGGTGCTTGGCTCGGCTCGCACTCTTTAATCCAGTCGGGCTTGACTATCGCATCTTCTTCACTGAATGGCTTGTGCTGATATTCTTGCGCAAAAGCGATGCTTCCGACAAACTCTTGATCATTCGGATTGTCGCGCATAGATTTTAACTTTTCGAGACTTCGGTGCTCTGGCCACAAAGCGTGTTCAGTTCCATCTTCGTCAGTTGTGATTGCGTAAAATACTCGTGTTTGCCAACTTTTGAAAATGTCTTGCTGTTTCATTACTTTATTCACGAGGCTGTCGAAGTGAAGAATCGTTCCGATGACAACAGCACGTCCACCTCTTGCTAGTGCTGGTATCGCTGCCTTGGTAAACCAGTGATACAACTTCTGACGTTGCTCGGCGCTTTTAATATTTTCGTCGTTCTCGATGTCGTCGAATATCATTAGCGTCGGTCGTGTATGTCGGTGGCGAATACCGCGGATTTTCATACCAGATCCCTTAGCGGCGTATTTAATGCCGTTACTCAAAACAAATTCGCCATCCTGCCAGTCATCACCCTTCATATTTCCGAATAACCATTTAATTTTTGAATTATTCTCGAATTCGTCTTTAAGAGCATTGATGAATTCTGCCGCCTGTGTATAAGTATCGCTGATTATCACTATGAATTCTTCTTGTTCAAAACAGCCTGCCCACAACGGGTATGTCATGTCTACTGTTGTCGATTTTGCATGTCCACGTGGCGCAATAATGCCTATTCTTCGATTGTTCTTGTCGCTAATAAGATCTAATATTTCTTTGTGAAACGGTGGCGTCTCTAACGGAAAATACGGTCGGGCGATGAACCACCCGAACAAATGAATGTTTTCGCGCCTCTTAAATATCGCCAATAGGTATTGTCGGAGCTTATTTCTATCCGTTTCCCAGTATTTTTCGCATAGTCGTACAATGTCTTTCCTGGTCAGGTTATTCAAAGATGGCTGCTCGGAGTTCTTCGTCATCAATATTACCCTCCTCTTTCGCTTTTTTCAGTTTTAAGTCGCGCTCATCTCGCCAACCACAAACATTCTTCATAGTAAAGATGGCGAAACTTGCTGGAGCGGCACCACTTAAAGCCACATCAACAATAAACTCTCGTTGTAAATCTTTGGCAGTTTCGTAGGCTTCCGCAAATTCTGGATGAAGGTCGCACCAGTCCCTCAAAGTATTGCGATGTACGCCAATTTTTCGAGCGAACCCTTCAAGCCACGGCATTCGCTGAGGCATTCTTCTAGCTATAAGCTTATCTCCGTCAGCCGACGAGACGGTTTCGTCTTCTGCGATTTTTGTAGGGTCGATTGAAAAATAGTCAATTAGTTGTTGGCAATATTCTGGCTTATATTTCGTTGGTTGCCCTCCCTTGTTGGGGGCGCGCTTTTTCACTGTTTTCTTGGTCGTCATGATATTTCTCCAAACAAAAAGCGGACCTTTCGATCCGCAATTCTATGATTATTATAGCATAACTCGCTACATGAGTTTTTAGGTGCATACTTACTTACGCTCAATACTATTAATCTCAACTTCAACGCGAGGCGCCTGTCTATCTACTCCGCCGAAAATAACAGTGACTTTACTTACAACTCGACAACAATCATCGTCGATAAACTCAGCGTCAACTAGTAAATCTAATACGCTACTAGTCATATTGTCGAGATCATGTCGTCGATTGTCGCTATTGTAAAACGTTAACTCTATCTCCACTTGCTTGTCGCGAAAGACATCCCTGTCTTTATTCAGCCTGAAGCACAAATCCATCATAGCTTGATTGTGCCATTCGTTGAATTTTTCACTACTCGCGATAAACATTTTTCCCGTTCGAGAATTTTTTAGAAGCCGTTTATTATTCTTCTTGCTCGGTACTTGACCCACAATATCGAATTTAACCTTCGTCATCATTTCTCCTCCAGCAGCTCGTCCAGTGCTTTGTCATATTCTTTGAAGCTTCGCTTGTAGTCATCGATAATTCGCTTTACGATATCGTCTTTGTATTCGACTTTGACTAGTTCATTCTCTTTGTCGCTTTCGTTCAATTGTACAAAAATGTCGTAGCTTTCTCTCGTTCTAAGCCTTTCCCAGTACAGTATTTTTTCTTTAGTAAAGTCAATTGATCTTACTAGGTGTTCAATGAGCTCTCTCTTGCGATTATTCATTTCTCAAAACTCCATAATGGTTACTTGGTATTTCATTACCACCAGCCAAAATAAGCAGGTGAATAACATCTTTCAGTTCTCGGTTGTCGTGAGCGCTACGAATACATGTCATTGGTTTCTCGTAATGATGGGCATTCTCGTTGATATGCTGCTCGGCGGCTTTGCCAGTAAAGTACATGACTGCGCCATAGTCTTTGCCAGCTTTGTTGTTATCTAGGATCGTCCACACCGGCATACTAGTGGATCGATTATCTTGATTGACCAACTCGTCGCTCAGGGCTTTAATACGCCACAGCAAGGCTTCTTCAGCTGGATTTTCTGCTATGATTTTCATTTAGATTTCCTTTCCATTTTTGTAACGTTTTTACTATCGCCTCGGACAAGCAATATCTCGTCATCGCAACAATCGCGTTTTACCATCCATTTATTGGTGTCCATATAATCAAACACCCAATTGCACCATTCGATTTTAGGTGTCATTATTCTATCTCTCTTCCATTTTTAACAAGCTTAAGATATTGTCGAGTTTTTCTACGGAATACTCGGTTAGCCATCACGTATACAGCTTTACATCCGTCTTCAAACTTACAACAGAAGCCCCTGGTTCCCCATACTTTGTAACGCTTTGCTGATTTAATTCTAGGCATTGTCGTATTCCTTTACCGCCTTAATGATTTTTTTAATTGCCCAATGTCCAGCTACGATTAAGCCAGTGATAAAAATAGCGTGCGGTACTGCTTGCAAAATCCAAACTAATGTTTCCATTTCGCTTCTCAATCTAACTTATTAAGTACAATCTCATATTTGCCATCATCAAGGGTAACCTCTGCACGCCCGCCATCTGATATTTTAAGTATCTCTACTATAAGACTAAGAGCTAACCTCACTTTGATGTCCTCTGGTGCTTGTGCCCACATCACCTCTATTGGATGTATTGAAAACATATGATCCCTCCTATTTAGTTATGTGTTCTAATTTCAACCGCAGAACTGGGGCAAGGCGACACCAAGTGTATATCATTGATTAATTACTTTAAGGTTTGATGTCGCCAGTTGATAGCACCAAATAATGATAGTTGTTTTTGGGTATAAAATAGCAAAAATATGCATACAATTTTCTTGCCGAAAGTAAAAGGTGCGTTGGTGCTACCAGTTGAACAGACGACTCGGGTGGGCAAAATAGTCATCTGTCCAGTTCTGCGGTTGATGTTAATGTTCTAAACCAATTTTCCCAAGTGGGGAAATTGGTTTTCTACTGGGTACAAATAGTACCCGTTTATTTTCGTTTACTTATGCGACCGCCCTTTTTACCAGCACACTTTTTTACAAAGTGAGGACCGTCGATTAAATCGCAATCGCATTCAATATCTTGTGCAAATCCCTTGTAACTTCCGTGGCTTGCAAATGTAGCAGAGCCACCCTTTCGTCCGATTTCAGCATAGAAGTTAGGGTTGCTTGCTAGGTTTTTCTGTGCGGCTTTTAAGCCTCCTTGCCTATTTCCAGCCATTATGCTTCCTCCTTAATACCGAAATAAGTTAACCAATCTTCTCGATTTTCTTCGATGGATTTTTCAGCTTCTTCTTTGGTTTCGTAGCAGACGATTTCACCAGCATCATCGTATCCAGCGAAGAAACTATTCATTTTTTTATCTTTGTAGCTATAGTAAACAGTCCAGCCGCCATTTGCATCTTCGAAGTCTGGCTTAAAGTCTGACGTTTGTCGTAGCCTAACTTCGGCTAGTTTACGCTCACGGGCTTTTTCACATTCTTCTTCAGTGCGATAAACCATACCCAGAGCTAGACGCATACTGTCTATAGAATCACCATCCCAAACATCTGGCTGTGTTTCTCCGTAAGAGTTCATCCAAAAATATTCATCGTCCTTTTTAGGCGTCCAGTGAATACTGTCTGTCGGCTCTTGGACTTCCTCAGACCATTCAGTTAAAATGTTTGGAAACTTTTTCAGGGTAGTTTCGTGGTAAATTATTATTATTAAGCCCGTTTCTGTGGTCTTTTGGTTTTTTGGAGTACCAGCAATAAGATTTCCCGTTTTAGAGATATATGCTAACTGTCCAGCTTTGAATGTTGGTAAATCTTTTAGAAGTCTATACTGCTTCATTTCTTCTCCTTAGAATAACTCCAATTGCGTGGCGTAAATTGCACGACTGGCTAATATCTGATTTATACGGTGAATAGTTCGCTCGCTCTCGTTCAGGTCGTTTAATGCACTTTCCTTCATCTCCAGTAAATCCACTGTGTCGACCTCATCTAGTGACTGATAATCATCCTCGTAATAAGGCTTTACTTCTTTTTCCATTTTTTCTCCTCTTCTTTCATCCATTCCGCGTCTTGTTTAGCTATGTTGTATTCTGAAATAGCTACAAGACCTAGAATTAAACCTACAAATATTATCCAAATCAGTATGTACATGCTTTTCCCTCAATATCTATAAGCCAATAACCCAAATCAGTAATTTAACAGCAACCGCACCCAGCACCGTAAACACCAATGCTGTCAAGATTACTAAAACACCCGCTGCAAAATACTGTATTTTATCAGCAAAATCTTTATTGTTATCCATCTTTCTCCAATTTTTCAGATTGTTTTTTATTAATTCTCACGGCGATATCAACATTTCTGACGCCGTTATTCATAAGCCACTTTTTAGCTTGTCTGGCAACGCTTTCGTCATCATACACCCTGTAATGTGTCTTATTACCAGCGCTCCAGCGGACGATAAACTGGACATCCATCATCCGCGATTCCCGCCACAATAATAATCAAAATAATCACCAGTGAGATCTTCTAATTTCTCTAACATCTTCTGATCTTCAGCGCGTTGAGTTCGCCAACTGCGTATTTTATTAATTAGTGATTTCAATAATTTCATATTCCCTCCTTTGGTTCTCAGTCCCTCGAAGCTGCGGGCTCTTCTATATACACCCCACCTTAAGTTGAGTGCGGATAGCGTCAAAAATGTACTAGGTGCCTTAAAAAGCTATCCTAAAATTGCGATACTACCCGCAGCTTCGAGGGACTGAGTTAAGTTTTATAAAAATTTAGCGTATTTGCCGTTTGTGTAAACTGACCAAGCCTTGTATCCTTGTGATTTCCACACGTGATAAGCACAGTCAATATTCACTTCTGGGTTGTGCGAATCACACTTTTCTCGTCCAGGTAAAATTCGTACCTGAAATAGAGAAACTGAATAGCCATATGTTCTTCCGTTTTGTGTAAAAGTCAGGCTCGTATCGCCTGTAGAGTTTTCATTACACGAACTTTCAGCTTGCATAATGGCTTTCATAATTCGCACGTCCCAGTCATATTTTTCAAGTAAAGGTTGAAACCTGTCGCAGCCGCCTGCACGCCCTGCCTCCACAGCAGGTTTTTGAGATGCAGGCGAGGCTTCAACCCTTGCGGCAGTTTGTGGTAGCAACGGTTGCCGCTTTTCCGTCGCTACTGTTTTGACACTTCAACTTTCACATTTTTGACGATTGTCGCAGCTTCAGCTTTGACTTGTTCAGTCTGATGCTTCTGATAATACATACCGCCAATAAAAGCGATAATTCCTGTAATTAAAATCGTAATGATGATAGTTTTGATAGTTTCGATATTAAGTTTTTTCATTGTTTTCTCCTTTTTATTTTCTTGATTTAATTGATTGTCTTTTTTCATAATGCGCTCTGAGCTTGAAGCTCTCTTCTTAATATTTCAGCGTCGAGAAGATCGTCTTTTTCGATCTTTCTATGCTCATCTGCTATAACAGAAACTTCGTCGATGATGTCTATGTCTAACATAATCATTCTTTCGTAGAACCAATCGCCGAGATCGAATCTGTCGCAGAAGTTCGACAAAGCGTCGTCTTTGTTTATGCATAAATCCAAAGCGAGCTCGTCTAATTCTTCAGATGACTTGTCGAATAACACTTCTGTTAATATGCTTGTTATCATTTTGTTATTCATTGCCATCCTCCAAAACAACTTCAGCCTCTTCAATCTCTAGTGATGAGCCTGGTTTGTTATCTGCGTATTCGTCATTGACTTTTTGATCCTCAACGATTGCTGTCTGCATTTCAACGCTTAGAGGTGCGTAACGGCTTAAGAGTAGTTTTAGAACCGTCTTTTTTGCCATCGCTTCAAAATTATCTTTCCAAACTCCAAAGCCTCGCTTAAATGTCTGACTGTATTTTTGAGCGTGCTGTTCAAGCTCTTCATTGGTCATGAACTCAGCTTTTCGGAAGCCGTTCAGCAAAATGAAGTAAGCCATGTAGCCGATCACTTTACCTTCTTTTTCAACTTGAAAATTAAACTTCGGCTCGCCCGTAAAGCTATCCACGCCAGCGAATTCATTTTCATAAACTGCCCGCGTTCCCAGACTTTGAAATTGTCCTGTTTTCATAGCCAGCTGCACGAATCCGCGCCAGCCCATTTGAAATTGAGCTTCCATTTTGCCTTTGTTCGAGTAAGGCACGATGTAGGCGAATCCGAGGTTTTGGTTGATCGGTAGGTCTAGCGTTGCGGCTGTTAAACAAGCGTTGTATGTTGTCATTGGATTGCATTCAGCGATCTTCTTGTCGCTGTTTGCCAGCGCCAAAACGCTTGTCAGGAACTGCCTGCCTTTTTCGCCGAGCGTGCGCTCAGCCGACTTCATAATCGCGTCTGATTTTACTAATTGCTGTAAAGTCAGTGGCGCGCTATCTGTTTTTTGAACTGCTACCCCTGTCACTATTAGCTCCAATCTCCAAGAACGAGGATGTCGTCCATCGTTTGGTTTAAGTTAAAGTTTAATTTATCTCTGTCGGTTTCACCTTCTCGCTTGTCGAACTCTTTTATCGCACTCACTACCTTTTCGAGTTTTTGAAATCCACTGTCGATGAACTCTGGCGATGCTACAGCCACGCCGACTCGATAAGGAGCGACGGTTTCTGCTATAACCCAGTAAAATTCTTTACTCTCAATTTTAGCGATTAATGAATAAACAGCTGCTTGAAGATCGTAATCGTTGCGACTGCTTGTCCATTTGAATTCATCGAATTGAGCAGTAGTCTTTAAGTCAACGCCGTATTTCACTTCATCGCCAATTACGCCGAGCGAATCCGCATAGCCAATCCAATCTTTTTTCTCGATTTTAGCTTTAAGCTTAACTTCGTGATGTGTATTCTCGCCGAGTAGCAATTTACTCGCTAACGGATGACTCTTAATCCGCTCAGCGATTATACAGATTGTTTCGAATTCGGATTCGTCGATAATCGGCAGAGTTTGCGCGTCGCGCCATTCTCTAGCTTCTTTCGATCGATAATCTGAGTATTGCTTAACTACGAATTCCTGTTTGCCACCGAGCAAATGAGCGTGAACTAGTGTTCCTAAATCTAAAGCTCTGCTCGTAGGTTTTTCGATAACACCAAGCTTAAGAGCCACGGCGTAATCGATTCCTTTTCGATAAATATTCTTCGCCATTGAGTAGCTAAAATGGTTGATGTTATCCATTATTTAACCTCTCTTTTCTCTAAATTGTCAGAGGCCTGCCGACCCTCAAGGTTGTCGGTGTCGCGAACACCCAGCGGATTTTCACCGCCAGCTTCCAGTCGTGAGCGCTCGCAGTCGCTCACAACTTCTTCGCCTTTACCCAGCGTTCGGCAAAACACTGACAATTTAGTTAACGTTTATATTCAGGCTAAATTGTTAAGCTACAATGCTCTATTCTCGATTATTTTGTCTATGAAGTTATCTGTAGGATAGATAGCCTCATTAAACAAAATAAAAGACCAACGAAATGCTGGTCTTAATTAAAAAAGACTCGCATTTCTGCGAATCTACGTATTTATGGAGCCACGATCGGGGCTTGAACCCGAGACCTACGCCTTACCATGGCGTCGCTCTACCAACTGAGCTATCGCGGCATCTGATTTATTAATTAATATGCCCGAGTCAGCGTAAAACGTCCACAGTAAGCGTTGTAGCTTACCACGGTAGCGCTCATCCATGTAATAATTACAGTAAATGATTTCTACCATTGTAGATTTCGTAAGGTTAGAGGTTTCAACGTACACATTGCGAAGGCTCTGTGCACATCGCAATCATATGTTTCTATATTAGCAAACAAGAGCTATTTTGTCAATAGCTTAAGCGCAATTAAGTAAAGATTTTATGGATTTATTAAATTAAGCGACAGCTCCTATCTTTAATCTGTCATAAACATTTATCATGCCGCTATCAAGCGCGTGCAGATAAACTTCAGTTGTTGCAGAATTCGAGTGTCGCAATAATCTCTGTGCTTGTGAGATTGACGCGCCACGCTTCTGAATATCTGTAGCGAAGCTGTGCCTCAGCGCGTGCAGGTAGAATCCGTCAATTCCTACTTTTTCGAATTCTCGACGCATTTTATATCTAAGCTCGTCAATACTATACGGCCGTCCGTCTTCATAAGCTGGAGATATCCATAAATAATCTGTAATTCCTTTGAAGGAGATCCACTCATCCATCCACTTTTTCGTGCGAGGCGTCATGAAGACTACCCCTGCTTTATTTCCTTTTCCGATAATGTGAATTTCTCGACCGCTTATATTCTTAAGCCGTAAATTTCTTAATTCTGTAGCGCGCAATCCCGAATCGAACGCTAGAGATATCAATAATCGCGTCATAGGTTCAGCATTCTCAATGACTTTCTCGACTTGATCGCGTGTGAACCAATTTCGACGCGGAGGTTTCTCTTTCGCTGGCTCAATAAGTCTAATTTTTACAGATATGTCATAATCCATATCTCTCAAATATTTCAAAAAAGCTATTATGTGGCTGAGCCTGCTATTAATAGTTCTACCTGAGACTACGTTTCCAGTAGCCGCTCCAGACGACTGCATCGCCATCCATCTATTAATATCTCTATTCGTTAATTTCTGCATATCGTCAACAATTTCTAGTTCCGCGAATTTATTAAGCACTCTAACTTTCGTATCCATTGTCTGCTCTGTAAACTGACGAGCTCGACAATAATTCAAGTATTCTTCGATTTGCTCATAAATAGGTTTATTCATTTGTAAAACTCCACTTTTCAAACAGTTCTATATAGAATTTCTTTATAATCATATTTTGAAGAAAATATTGTATATAGAACGTAAAATTAGTAATTAATTGTCATACTTAGCGCGGAGGTGCTCGAGTTGCTCGAAAAAACAATAAAAATACGGCCAAATGACCGCTCCAATTATGCAAAACTCCAAAAAACTCGCATATATTTAGAATTATTGCATAATAATTGAGTGCGAGCAAACGCAAACAAGCCGCTACGAAAGCGACAGTACGTAAAAATGATGCTAACTTACGTCAGAAGATTAAATTGACGTTTCATCTCTGTTAATTTGTGCAAATTTGCGATATTTGTAGGCGCTTCTAACTTCTCGCTCATCTGCTGAGTATGGCGCTCTTTAGCTAACTTAGCTTTAGCTTGAGCTATTAATTTACGCAACCAATCCACAGTCTTTGACAAATTTTTTCTGGACCAAATAAACGCGAAGTACTTGCGTGGATCACGTTTTCGTTTCGCTAATTTCACAGAAAACTCAAACTCTTTTTCGTAATTAATTTGTCGATTTCGAAACATCGGCAGATATTTATCATCAGAAATAAGCTTTGTTGCCTTACCTAATTTTTTCTGCATCTTTTCAATACGTCGCTCATCAATTGTAATATTCACCCCTGTAAAAATTACCCTCTGAGCTATTTCAAAACAAAAATAGCCCCTTAAACTAAATATAGTTTTGAGGCTATTTTGATCTATCCTACACTAATAGTTTATTCCCTGCCCTGATTTTTGTCAATAGATAAGACGGTTCAATCCTACC
>QWCT01000914.1_pt1 | contig 27336 bp, 21 predicted proteins | sample 1972681 | NCBI WGS metagenome assembly QWCT01 (sample SAMN09866701, study PRJNA288562) | Human oral metagenome isolate pre3_saliva, whole genome shotgun sequencing... | isolation source: mouth | host: Homo sapiens | place: USA: California | reverse complement strand
CAACCACGCCACAGCGCAGGAGTTGCAAGCAAAGATAACCATCAACCACAACCAGATACAGGGTACCGACAAGTCGGTGTTCGAGAACTTGCAGCAAACCCTCGAACAGTTTGTGAACGAACGACAGTGGACAAACCTCAAGTTCCAAAAGAACGAACGCATTGTTTGCAACTTCAACATCACCGTTACAAAATACGACCAAAGCAGCAACGCCTTCACCTGTACGGCACTCATACAGGCGAACCGACCTGTCTACAACTCGGCATACACCTCTACATTGTTCAACATTAAGGACGGCGACTTCAACTTCGAGTTTGCACAGTTCGACCAAATAGAATTCAACGAAGAGAACATCGACAACCAACTCACTGCCCTCTTCGGATACTACGCTTACCTCATCATCGGCTTAAACCTCGATTCGTTTGCGCCTATGGGCGGCGAAGACATTCTGCAACGCTGTATGAACCTTACCAACAACGCACAGAACCTTAGCTTTACAGGTTGGAAAGCATTTGAAAACTCGAAAAACCGCTTCGCCATCATCAACGATTACCTCGACGGAGGTATGAAACCTTTCCGCCAATTGCAATACGACTACTACCGAACGGGCTTGGACGAAATGGCAAACAGTCCCGAACGAGGCAGAACAAACATAACAACGGCGTTGCAAAACGACCTGAAAAAGGCACACGAAGACAAGCCTATGAGTATGTTGCCACAGATTTGGACAGACTACAAGAAGGACGAGCTTGCCAATATATACTACAAAAAGGGCACGCAAAAGGAAAAAGAGGCTGTCTACGAAATTCTTTTCGGCATCAATGCAAGCCAGAACGCATCGTGGGACAAGATTAAACAATAAGACAAACAACTATGCTCAAGCATCTTTATATAAAGAACTTCACGCTCATCGACCAATTAGACATCGACTTTCGCAACGGTTTCTCTGTTATCAGTGGCGAAACAGGTGCAGGAAAGAGCATTATTCTTGGGGCTATTGGCTTGCTCTTAGGCAACAGAGCCGACAGCAAACAGATAAAGCAGGGCGAGAAAAAATGCGTCATCGAAGCTACGTTCAGTCTGCCCAAAGGTGCGTTCGACACGTTCTTTACCGACAACAACATCGACTTCGATGCCGATGAAACCATTCTCCGACGCGAAGTTGGCAGCAACGGAAAATCGCGTGCATTCATCAACGACACGCCTATTGCACTGAACCTGATGCGCGAAGTGGGCGACCAATTGGTGGATATACATTCGCAACACCAGAATTTGCTTTTGCAGAAAGAAGACTTCCAGCTCAACGTTATCGACATATTGGCTGCCAACGACAAGGATATGGCAACCTACAAAGCCACCTTCAAGGCGTATAAAGATGCTGAAAAAAGGTTGGAACAGATAAGAAATCAACTAAAAGAGAACGCTGAAAACGAAGAGTTTATGCGCTTTCAGCACGAAGAACTGTCAAGTGCGAAACTGCAGGAAGGGCAGCAAGAGGAACTCGAAACCGAAAGCAAGACACTCTCGCATGCAGAAGAGATCAAGGCATCGCTCTACAATGCCGACAATGCACTGAACGACGACGAGATTGGAGCGGTGAAACAACTAAAGTCTGCTGCCGAAGCCATAGCGAGCATAGCCAACGTTTTCCCTAAAGCTGAAGAACTCTGCAACCGCCTCGACACCGCTTATATAGAGGTGAAGGACATTGCCGAGGAGGTGAGTAGAGCGACAGGCGACATTGATTTCGACCCCAGCAGGTTGGATTACATCAACGAGCAGTTGGATAAAATCTATCATCTTGAAAAGAAATTCCACGTCGAAACCATCGCAGAGCTGCTCGCCATACAAGCCGAACTAAAGCAGAAATTAGACGGAATAGACAACAGCGACGAACTTCTGAAGGAAGCCGAGCAGGAACTTGCTGTGAAACAAGCCGACTGCACCAAGCAGGCTGCCCTACTGACCAAGGGCAGAGAGAAGGCTGCAAAGGCTATCCAAAAGGAGATGAAAGAGAAACTTGTGCCTATGGGCATACCCAACGTGCAGTTCGACATTCAGTTCGAGCCAAAGCCACTTGCTGCCGACGGTGCCGACAAGGTGCAATTCCTTTTCTCTGCCAACCGCAACAGTCCGCTGCAACCCATTGCGCAAGTGGCTTCGGGTGGCGAAATTGCCCGCGTTATGCTCTCGCTCAAGGCAATGATAAGCGGTGCTGTAAAGTTGCCAACCATTATTTTCGACGAGATAGACACAGGCGTAAGCGGCAAGATTGCCCAGCAAATGGCTTTCGTAATGCAACAGATGGGCAGCAACAACAAGCAGGTAATCTCCATAACACACCTTCCGCAGATTGCAGCATTGGGCACAACACACTATAAAGTGGAGAAACGCGACACGCCAACAGGCACCACCAGTCAGCTAAGAGAACTGACAGCCGATGAAAGAGTGGCTGAAATAGCACAGATGCTCTCTGGTTCAGACATCTCGGAAGCTGCCTTGCAGAATGCCCGCGAACTATTAAACAGCAACCAACCCTCGTAAACGACCATAGAATTATGAAAAGAACAAAGATATTTTTCCTATTCCTCACCCTCTGTTTTGGCATCGCCACAACGGCAAAAGCCCAGCCCTCGGCAGTAAAGAAGGCTGCCAACGCCACCTTCACGCTTACCACATTCGATGCTAAAGGCTCTATCCTTTCTACCACGAACGGTGTCTTCGTTTCCACCGACGGCATCTGCATCAGCACGTGGAAGTCATTCGCAGGAGCTGCCAAAGCCGTAGTCATCGACAACAACGGGCAGAAATACGATGTGGAAGCAATGCTCGGTGCCAACGAGATATACGACTTGGCAAAGTTCAAGGTAAATGCAAAAACCACTGCTGCCCCATTCGCACCTTCCATTGATGCAAACACAACCGCGTGGGTGGTTATACCTGCCAAGGCGGGCGACCCAATAAAAGCCAGCGTAAGCAAGGTGGAAAAGTTTATGGAAAAATACAACTACTGCGTGCTCGCCACCTCCACACCCGAGAAAAACAACGGTGCGCCCCTGCTGAACGACAAGGGACAGCTCGTAGGCATATACAACAATTCGGGCACATTGCAAAGCGCAACCGACGCCCGCTACGCCAACGACTTCGCATTGGTAGGACTTTCGCAGAACGACCCCACCCTACTGCAATGTGGAATCAGAATCGGACTGCCCCAATCTGTCGACGAAGCCATTCTCGCACTGATGCTGTCGGCTGCAAAGAACGATGAAATAAGAACAGCCACCATAAACGATTTCCTTCAGAAATTTCCTACACTGAACAACGGCTACATCGCCTTGGCAACCAACTTGTTCGGCAAAGGCGACATCGGCGAGGCAGAAAAGGTGCTGCTCCAAGCCATTGCGAAGGTGAAGGCAAAGGACGAAGCCCACTACAACTATGCACGCCTTATGTATCAAGGAGCCGTAACGGCAGCACTGACAGAAAAGGCAAAGGCGCAAGGCTGGACGTTAGACAAGGCAATGAGCCAAGCCAACGAAGCCTACAAGCTGAACCCTACGCCCATCTACAAGCATCTTCAGGCACAGATTACATACGCAAAAGGCGACTATCAAAAATCGTATCAAGACTTCGAGGCACTGACAAAAACCCAGATAAAGAACCCCGAACTCTATTTGGAAATGGCACAATGTCAGGAAAATCTCAACGGCAACGACGAGGAAATACTATCGCTTCTGAACAAGAGCATCGAACTTTGCGACACGCCCTACACACAAACCGCAGCCCCATATTTCCTTGCTCGTGCCCAGCAATTAGACAAAATGGGCAAATATCGCGAAGCAATAAAAGACTTTTACGCCTACGAATATCTTTATGCAGGCATCTTGGGAGCCAACTTCTACTACATTCGCGAACAATGCGAAGTAAAAGGAAAGCTATGGCAACAAGCCCTGCAAGACATCTTGATAGCCGCCCGCCTCGACCCAGCCGAACCCATCTATTGTGCCGAAGCAGGCAGCCTGCTCCTCCGACTCAACAAACTCGAAGAAGCCATCTTAGCCGCCCAGCAAGCCGTAGCACTGAAAGCAGACTATGCCGAAGCCTATCTGATACTCGGAATAGCACAGTGCAGAAACAACCAAAAGCAAGAAGGCATTGCCAACATAGAGAAAGCAAAAAGCTTAGGCAACCCCCAAGCCGACACTTTCCTGAACCAATTCAAGTAAGAAAGCAACCAGCAATACGCCCCATATTCAGTTAATTCTGACAAAGATATTGTCAGCAATACACCCCAACTTGAACTAATTCAGAGAAAGGTATAACCAACAATGCACCCAAACTTGAACCAATTCGGAGAAAAACTTAACGGATAATTTGGTCAGAACGAATAAAAGCAGTAATTTTGCACGCAAATTCAGCGGTTCCGTAGCTCAGTTGGATTAGAGCAACAGCCTTCTAAGCTGTGGGTCTTGGGTTCGAACCCCAACGGAATCACGAATAAAACAAAACGAAAAAAGCACCATTTGAGCAATCATTTGGTGCTTTTTTCATCTATTCTTTTGCAAATCTAAAAACAAAGAATTATATTTGCAATGCAGTTTACACTGCATATCCAATAAAAACATAATATGAGTAAAATAAGAATAAAGGACTTTGGACCACTTAGTACTTCAACAAGTGATAATGAAGGGTGGTTGGAAATAAAGAAAGTTACTGTATTCGTTGGTAATCAAGGAAGCGGGAAAAGCACAATTGCAAAGCTTATTTCTACTTTTACTTGGATTGAAAAGGTTTTGACAAGAGGTGATTTTAAGGAAAAAGAGTTTACGGCTTCTAAGTTCAGAAATAAATATTGTGGTTACCATCGCATCTCAAGCTATTTCAATACAGGTCGTACTGAGATAGAGTATAAAGGCGATTCTTATAATTTTACCTATACCAAAGAAGGCGAATTTTCCATAGAGAAGAATACAAATGCACTCAGCACGTATCCATTGCCACAGATAATGTATGTACCTGCAGAACGTAACTTCATCAGTATTGTAAACAATCCAAGTATGATAAAGGAGCTTCCAGACTCTTTGCTTACTTTTTTATCTGAATACAATAAGGCAAAAAGTATTATAAAAGGAGATTTCACCCTCCCTATTAATGATGCTTTACTTGAATATACCAAAACTAACGATACTGTTTCTGTCAAAGGTGGTAACTACAAGGTCAAATTGCAAGAAGCATCGAGTGGCTTTCAATCAATCGTACCATTATATCTTGTTTCTCATTATCTCTCAAATTCTATTCGCAACCAAGCTAGTCATTCTCACAAGATGAGCACTGACGAAGCAAAGAGGTTTGAGGAAGAAGTTTCAAAAATTTGGGCTGACGAGAATTTTACAGATGAACAAAGACGTATTGCCTTGTCTGCACTTTCGTCTAAGTTTAACAAATCAGCATTCATCAACATTGTAGAAGAACCCGAACAAAACTTGTTCCCAAAGTCACAAAACCTTTTGCTGCAGAGTTTGCTGAACTTTAATAATTCTTTACAAGCTAATCGGCTCATCATAACCACCCATAGCCCATATCTGATAAATGAATTAACAATAGCTATCAAGGTAGAACAGTTGAAAACGGACACTAAGAACAACGAAAAAGCAAAGGAAAATATTAATGCAATTTTTCCCCTTGTATCGTCCCTTTCTCCAAACAATGTGGCTGTTTACGAGCATAATGAGCAAGAAGCATACTTCTCTTTATTGGAAACCTACCAAGGACTGCCATCAGACGAGAACTTCTTGAACACCCAGCTTGAAGATAGCAACAACCGTTTTGCTGACTTATTAGACATAGAACAGACATTATGACAGATTTCTTCCCCCAAGAGCACATCTCTATTTCTAATAAGAGAACATTCGGACTATGCGATGCTCCTGCCAATTCAGGCAACCCAGCATTCCTTGCAGAAGAGAATGGTAATGATTGGATAGCAGTCGTGCATAATGATAGACAAGAAAAAATTAGTTTTGTTCCCATCGACAATTGTATAGAACTGCTGAGAGAAGATGGAAAGATAGATAACCGATGCGATTGTTGCTTATTCTATAATACTACTATCATTTTTGTTGAACTTAAACAAAAAAATGAAAAAAAAGATAGAAATTGGATTAATAAAGGCGAGGAACAACTACGCTCTACTATTTTTCATTTTGAGCAAGAGGAACAATCGCAAGCATTTAATGTAAAGAAAGCTTACATAGCCAATAGCTGTAAACCCCATTTCAGAAAGACACAGATAGGGAGAATGCAAAAATTCTTTAAAGAAACAGGCTATTCACTACGTATTGAAAGCCATATTAAGAATTTATAGAAATATCCTAAAAGACACAGATACTGCCTTGAAATGTCTTTCTTATCAAGTTCAAAGATAGCTAAATTTTGAATAGAAAACTAATTTTTCTTTGTTTTTCTGTTCAAAATATGGCTGTTTGTAATAAAATTCATAACCTGAAACGGTGGTTTTCGCAGATACTTCATTATCCATTTCCACTACCCCTGCTCCGCCTGCGCCCCTCGTTTCATAAGTGGAAAGAACTCGTTTTACAGACGGAAAACAGGCAACAGGAGTGTAAATATTTTTCACAGGCATATCTATTGTGTAACCACCTCTCTATCAACGCATTGCAAAACCTATTGTTTTGTGTTCCAAAAGCGGCTGTTTTGCACGGTAAAAGCGTAGGTTTTACGTTGCAAAACAGCCGCTTTCGCAACGCCAAACCGAAATTAGCGTTTTTCGTTGGAATTATCTTTACAAATCCGAAACGGTTTCCTTGTAGAACCACCCTTATGTACGCTGCGAATATAAGGACGGATTGTAGGGGCTTGATTCATCATATTCCTAACACTAAAGAAAAATAGATAATATATAAGGAACGTGATGAATCACGCTCCTATATATATAAGCCGTTCTTGAAACAGCGCAAAAGCAAAACCTTTCTTTAGTACATTCCGAACCAGAAGTGGTAAACGTAGCTAATGGCAAAACCTGTAATTGTTGCCACAACAACATGGATAAGCCCTGGTATCATAAACGAGTGGTTCAGCAAATACTTACCAATGACTGTCGTACCCGAACGGTCGAAGTTCACAGTGGCAATATCTGACGGATAGTTCGGAATGAAGAAATAGCCATAAACCGACGGCATCACACCAAGAAGAATCCAACCCGGAATGCCAAGTGCATAAGCCAGAGGCAACATACTGACTACTACCGCACCTTGAGAGTTAATGAGTACGGACACCGCAAAGAAAGCAATGGCAATAGACCACGGATATTGGTGCACTATTTCGCCAAGCAACAGCTGCATTTCCGTTTGGTAGTTGTCGAAGTAAGTGTTGCTCATCCACGCAATACCGTAAATGGCTACCACTGCCACCATACCGTTTTGCCATACTGGCCCTGCAATGGCTGCCTTTGGTTTTGCCTTGCAGAATATTATCATAAGCGCACACGCCACAAGCATTATTATCTGGATAACGATGTTCATCGTCAGTGGTTTCTTGCTCTTCTCGGTTACACCTTCCACTATAACACCACTCTTTATGAGCTTCTTTACGTCGATGTCCACCGCCTTTGCGTTGGTAGCCACCTTCATCGTGTCCGATTTGTGCTCAATTGTCATACCCTTTGCCAAGGCTTCCTGCTCGGCTTGTGCTGTTTCGAGGTACACTTCCTTGCCGTTGTCAAACACGAACGAACGCACACAAACGGTATCGCGCGTGGTTGGAGTTACGTTTAGCGACGTTGCGTGGTGCGCAGCCTTCACGTTGCTGTATTCGGGCAACACATTCAGACCAAACATACTGGTGAGCGAAATTGCCACGATAACCGCCAATGCACCCATAAAGATGTAAACGGCGCGCTTGCTTTCCTTTGAAATTTCTTTATCGAGCGTGGTCGCAGTAGAGCCATAGATATACTCACGCTGCTCTGGATTGTTCAGTTTTGCTTGGAATGCAGGGTCTTTGTCAAGGTCTAATCCACGCTTCCAGTTATACCCCACGGCAGCTAAAATACCGATAATACAAGCTGGAATAGAAACCATGATAATCTGAATATTAGACACTTGGAAACCATTGTCAGCTGAAATGGCTGAGAAGGCTACCACTGCGGCAGCGATAGGCGAACACATAATACCGATTTGCGATGCGATACTGGCAACACTGCAAGGACGTTCGGGACGAATACCCTTCTTCAATGCGATGTCGCAGATAATCGGCATGAGCGTGTAAACGACGTGCCCCGTTCCCACAAGAATAGTAAGGAAGAAGGTGGTGAGCGGTGCGAGAATAGTGATACGGTCGGGGTGCTTGCGCAATAACTTCTCTGCAATCTGTATCATCCAGTCCATTCCGCCCGAAGCCTGCAAGATTCCTGCACACGTTACGGCAGCTATGATGATGTAAATAACGTCGGTAGGCGGGTCGCCAGGTTTAAGTTGGAAACCAAAAACAAGAATGGCTAAGCCGATACCAGAAATAGCACCCAGTGCCAACGAGCCGTAGCGTGCGCCAATCCAAAGGGCTACGAGCACCACAAGCAACTCAACAATCATTAAAAATGTCATAATGCTTCAGTTATTATGTTAGTAAATATTTTCTCTACATTCATTCTAATTCCTCCTATGCAACTATGGTCTTGTCCTCAAACGTATGGAAATGTTCCTCTAAAGCTTTGACTTATATTCACAATATTGATATAAACACTATACAAAAATACAGTATTTTTCTATATTTAGGAACATTATGAGCAATTATTTTCAGAAAAAACGAAATAAAAAAAACCGTGCGTCATCACGACATACGGCTTTTTGCTGTTTAGAGGAATTAAAGAATTGTATTATTTCACAACAATACCTCGTTTCTTTTCTAAAACTTTTGTTGCTCTTAAAGCAACTATAAAATACGAAAATATAAACTCATATAACTGCACTTGGAAAGTAACAGTACCATTTTTATTAATTTACCATATCATAACCTGACTAATTTCATTTGCTATAGGCAACGACTTGCCTCAAACCTAATGGTTCTCTGCATCAATCTATAACTATGTGTACTGATATTTCTTCTTAATAGTTAGATTTTAAAGAGATACTAAACAGTGCGGAGTAGATTTCCGCTTGCATGGGTTTCAAACATGCTCCGCAGAGCTGTTCGTATCCTCATAAGTATTGGAACCTCAATGTTTTCGGGTTTTAAATGTACAACGCTTCTCAACATAAACGCTCTATACACGCCTATTTAACGTACAACGTTTTTCGGTTTAGATGCACAGCGTTTTCTGTTTAAGCATACAGCACAACTCAGTCCACAACTTCTGTGGAACATATATCACACGTCAAAGGCATACTCACGCAGCCTTAGCAGTTAGTTTCTGTTGTCGTACATGCTTGTCGTTACTTCTTCGCCTATCCCGAGAGGCTACATCTGAAGTCATTCAAAATGGCAGGTCTTCTGACTCGTTACCTGATCACAAACACCTTCCCGAGCTTTTCTACACTCAGTGGCATCTGTTTGTGTCTAAGGAGGCAACATACAGCAGCCGGACTGTTTGGGATTCGCACCCAATTCCCTATTAGTCGCTTTCGCGAACCATTCGACGCTGCAAAGGTAAAAATAATAATTGAATTACAAAGAGAAAATACAAAAAATATTCAAAAAAGGCATTTTTTCTTTTATTGGATAATTTCCACAGCCTCAACAACTTCGTTTATATTATGTAATTATAAAGAAACAACTGTGAAGAAAACATCAGTTTATCTTACTTATTGTATAAAAAACATTAATAAACATACCACTTTTGCTAACTACACTTGCTATTTTTAGATAAAAATGCTATATTTGTAGTGATTTAATAACTGTATAAAAAAGAAAGGAGTTTATTATGAAAAGCTGGGGTTATTCAGAATGGTACAAGAACTACAAAGTAGAAAAGGACGAACGTAGGAACGATGAAAATGTAGAAAACAACAATCGTAAAGACGACGAAACAATGTATAACAACTTTATAGGAGGTGAAATATGGTACACATAATTAAACCATCAGACAAAATAGTTCCTATTTACACACAATGAAAGCGCAATCTTTTGTTAGATTGCGCTTTTCTATTGTCCAAAAGGAATTGTACGACACCTTTATTATATTATACAATTCGGGACAGCAGAAACGAATGATGAAAAACCATTTTATAAGCAACCTATTGTTTTGCATTCCAAAAGCGGCTGTTTTGCACGGTAAAAGCGTAGGTTTTGCGTTGCAAAACAGCCGCTTTCGCAGTGCCAAATCGAAATTACCGTTTTTCGTTGAAATTATCTTTACAAAGTCAAAGCTATTGTTAGGTTCTATGTTAGAGTTTCTAAAGGATTCTAGTTTTGTTAGTTTTACTAAAAAGCTTGCCCTTCGGCACTTCGATACACAAAGTGCGAGGGGCAAGCAAATAGTTATCCGAAATAAAAAGGTGGGGTATTGAAGCGATAGAATGTGGGCAGGCTGCCCGCCGTTCCTCCGCCTGTTGCAGACTTAGCCTTGCTTTTGTGCTTCGTCTTTAATAATGTTGGTAATGCCTTCTATCAGTCGTTCGAGTGGCACACCGCTTTTTTCGCTCATCATCTTCACATCGGCACGCGACACAATGAGCTTGCCCAAGGGCGACTGGAGCATACGGAAGGCTGACGCAATCTCAACCAAACGCTTTTTCAAGAAGGGATATTGCTTCAAGAGTACTTTCAGTTTGGTGTCGGGCGTAATGGTTGTAATCGGCTCTGCGCTGTCCTCCGAGTTGGTGTCGTCTGCCGTTTCTGCTTCCGAAGGTACTTCTTCTGTCGCCTTGTCGGTGGCTGCGTTGCCCTCGTTTGCCCAAGTAAGCAGCGTCTGACTGCCTTCCAATTCACGGATATGGGTGCAGTCTTGCATTATTTCCAGCACGCCTCTGAAGCGTCCCTGCTCGTCTTTCACAGCCACATAAACAATGTAGAGGAACACGCCGGGCTTGTTAATCCAGAACTCTGCCTTTTCCTGTTCGCCGCTTTTCAGCTTGTCTATCACTTCACGAACAATGTGTGCGCTCTTTTTAGGGTGGCAGTTCATCACCTCACGACCTATCACGTTCTTGCTTCTCGGGAAGATACGGTGCTCTGTATCAGAGTAGAAACAAACCAGTTCGTTCTCGTCTACGAACGAAATATCGAAGGGCAGATGCTTGTATATCAGGTTGATTTGCTCCAAAGAGAGCTTGCCTGTGGTTACATCGAGCTTGTCTTGAGGAGCTGCACCATAGCCGTATTTCGCCAAAAGAGCCTGCAAATCCTGCGCAAATCCTGCACCGTTTGCGTCTTGCGGGGCAGCTGCGGCGGCTTTCGGAGTGTGCTCCACCGTGAAGAAAGCAAAGCCAATCTCTTGGTCGCCCTCCTTCATTTCCTCGAATTCGGCTGCGTTGATGAGCACCATCGACGTAGGATAGAGAATCGCTTCCTCCTTGTTCATCAGGTCGCGGGCATACTCCAACAGTTCCTGCTGCTTGGCAATGAAAGCCTCTTCCTTGTCTTCGGCGAGCAAAGTTGCCGACTCTCTGATGATGTCGCGCACGAAATCATCGAATGTCCACATCACGGTTGTCGGACGTGTAAAACCTTTCTGTTCCAACACAGGATAGAGTTGGTTTTGCTTACGCTTGTAGTGCAGGGGGTATTGGTTGAGCTTTTCGTATATTTCGAGCCATTGATTCTTAATCATAGGATACTGAACCAAGTCTTCAACGGCAAGCAACAGCTTTCGCATCTCGTCGTTCTCGCGGTAGTATTGCACAATGGGGTGGTCGTCGGGAAGCTCTGGGCGCGAGTAATCCATAAAGCCGTCGAGCAGTTCGAGCGTCTTGCTTATATTCACCCGAATACATTCGTGGTCGTCCTCCTCCACCATTGTCTGCTCTATCAGCGCAATGTGGAAAGGCTTTATCTTGCCCACCTGCTCGCCAAATGTCTTCCGTGCCTCTTCGAGCGTTATCTTTCCAGTTTCATACAGTTCCTCTATTTCAAGGATTTTATCTAACTTTTCCTGTTCTATTTTTGGCAGATTTGCCTTCATTTTGTGCTCCATCTGTAAATCGTTTTAATATTTGTGCGACAAAGATAATGCCTGCCAACGAATGAATAGAGTAACATTTGTGCTTCTATGGTGTTAAATCAAGTTAAACTATGCCTCTCTAAAGCATTGCATTTGCTAAATCATTGAACACTAAAAAGCCACTTTGTAGATACGGGGAACAGAATGTATTTCACCCCTATTAAAAGAAAATACTCGGAGATAAAAACGGATTGGAAAAAGCAGGAAACAGCTTCAACTTTGTAAAGATAATTCCGAAGAAAAACGGTAATTTCGATTTGGCATTGCGAAAGCGGCTGTTTTGCGATGCAAAACAGCCGCTTTTACCGTGCAAAACCTACGCTTTTGGAACGTAAAACAATAGGTTTTGCAATGCGCTGAAAACAAGATAGTTACGCAATAGTGGTGCTTGTGAAAAATATTTACAGCTTTATTGTCTGCTTTCTATTTATGAAACGAGAAATGAAACACATAAAAACAGATAACGAAAACAATATTATAATGGAATAAAACTATTGGAACAAAAGCGTTATCCTGATTCAATCTTTTTTCTACCTAATCTATTAATTCTTACTGAAGAAAACGTTTTATTAACTTAAATATAAACATTTATCGAGCATCACTGCTCCTACTAAAAAATTTTTTACGCATTAACCTAAATAAGCAATCTTCTCCTTAACAATTATAATCTTTACGATTATTCTCTAACTTTTGATTTGTAGCAAAGATAGATATTAACATTTAAAACTGCAAATAATTTCCTAAAAATATTTCTTAATTTACTTTTAATTGATTTATATCAAGCTTATCTGAATATAAATTGCGCTTTATTGCATTAAAGAACTTGCAGTTGGAACCATCAGGAACCCATAAAAGAGAAAGAGAACTATCACGCCAGCCACTTTTTACATTCACCGTTAGAGTTATCAAGGGGCAAAAATGAGCCGATTTTCTTTGCCATCTATATTTATTATAGTACTTTTGCAGAAAAGTTTAAAACGGTAACAATGATATTGAAAAAGAGAAGGTGGCACTGTCTGCCGGGACAGGAACCCACCGAAATGGATAAGAAAATCATGGAATTCGAGAAGAAAGGCAAACTCGTGCCTACTCGAAACCTTATAAAAACACCCGAACAAATTGAAGGAATCCGCCGTGCAGGCGTTGTAAACACAGGCTGCTTGGACGCCGTTGCCAACGCTATACACGTGGGAATGAACACGCAAGAGATTGACGATATATGTATGGCGTTCTGCAAGGAGCACAATGCCACGCCTGCATGCCTCAACTACGAGGGCTTTCCGAAAAGCGTCTGCACCAGCATCAACGAGGTGGTATGCCACGGAATCCCCAAGAAAGAGGACGTTTTGCAAGAAGGCGACATCGTAAACGTAGACATGACGTGCATCGTTGATGGCTATTATGCCGATGCAAGCCGTATGTTCATCATCGGAAAAACAACGCCAGAGAAAGAGAAACTGGTGCGTGTTGCCAAGGAATGTCTCGAAATCGGTATGGAAGCAGCAAAGCCTTACTCGTTCGTTGGCGACATTGGGCACGCCATTCAGAAGCATGCCGAGAAGAAGCATGGCTATGGTGTGGTGCGCGATTTGTGCGGTCATGGCGTGGGACTCGACTTCCACGAAGAGCCTGAAGTAGCCCACTTCGGATACGCAGGCACAGGTATGTTGCTCGTTCCGGGTATGGTTTTCACCATCGAACCAATGATTAACCAAGGCACGTGGAAAGTCTTCATCGATGCAGAAGACCCATACGGTTGGGAAGTAATTACGGGCGACGAGCTTCCTTCAGCACAATGGGAGCACACATTCCTAATGACTGAACACGGATTGGAAATACTTACGTATTAAAAGAACAGTACCGAAACGAAGTCTTTGCCCCCGAAACACAGAGGAGAAAGACGATTAAGCTGAAGCGTCATCGACGCAACAAGAAAACAACAATGGAGAAAAATCAGGATATATATATATTAGGTATAGAGAGCAGCTGCGACGATACCAGTGCGGCAGTACTGCGCAACGGTGTCATTCTCAGCAACGTTACCGCCTCGCAAGATGTGCATAAGGCATACGGAGGTGTGGTTCCGGAGCTGGCATCGCGGGCACACCAGCAGAATGTCGTACCCGTTGTAGACCAAGCCATAAAGCGTGCAGGCATCACAAAGGAACAATTGTCTGCCGTTGCCTTTACGCGCGGTCCCGGACTTATGGGCAGTCTGCTCGTTGGCGTTAGCTTTGCAAAAGGCTTTGCACGCTCGTTAGGCATTCCACTCATCGACGTAAACCACCTGCAAGGGCACGTTCTCGCCCACTTTATCAAGGAAACCGACGACGACAACAACCAACCGCCGTTCCCATTCATCTGCCTTTTGGTTTCTGGAGGCAACTCTCAGATAGTAAAGGTGAATGCCTACAACGATATGGAAGTGTTGGGACAAACCATCGACGACGCAGCCGGCGAAGCCATCGACAAATGTTCCAAGGTTATGGGATTAGGCTATCCCGGCGGTCCGATTATCGACAAGCTGGCTCGTCAGGGCAATCCGAAAGCCTACAAGTTTGCCGAACCCAACGTAGCGGGCTACGATTATTCGTTCTCGGGGCTGAAAACGTCGTTCCTTTACAATCTTCGCGAGTGGATAAAGGACGACCCCGACTTCATAGAACACCACAAGAACGACCTCGCTGCAAGTCTTGAGTTCACCATCGTGGACATTCTGATGAAGAAACTCCGCAAGGCAGTAAAGGATACAGGCATCACACACGTTGCCGTAGCAGGGGGCGTGTCAGCCAACAACGGTCTGCGCAACGCCTTCCACGACCACGCAGCACGCTTCGGCTGGACGATATACATACCGAAGTTCAGCTATACCACCGACAACGCAGCTATGATTGCCAGCGTTGGAACGTTCAAGTATCGCGACGGCAAGTTTGCTACTATCGACTTGCCCGCCTTCAGTAAAGTTACATTTGAATAGAAATAAACGACTATGGAATTTGAAAGCAGAATATTATCACGCCAGATAGGCGACCTACTCTACGCATCGGGCTACACGCTCGGAACTGCCGAAAGCTGCACAGGCGGCCGTGTAAGCGAAACCATCATCGCCATTCCCGGTGCATCTAACTATTTCAAGGGCGGCATTGTGTCGTACACCGACGAAGTTAAAACACAGCTGCTTGGCGTTTCTGCCGAGACTTTGCAGGAGCATACTGCCGTCAGCGAAGAAGTGGCACGACAGATGGTGAGCGGTGCCATCAAGGCTTTGCAGGTGGACTATGCCATTTCCGTAACAGGAACAGCAGGCCCCAGCGGTGGCACAGCCGAAGCACCCATCGGCACAGTATGGATTGGCTACGGCGACAAAGACGAGGTAAGAACGTTTAAACTCACCGAAGACTTCGGGCGCGACATCAATCTTGCCATTGCCACCAACAAGGCTATCCGCCTGATGCTCGACTTCCTGAAAGAGAAGCTCGAAGGCAACAACGCCGCAGATGATGGCAATGCGGACGCAATACCAAGTATGGAACCCTAAAGAAACCGCACAGCGCATATACGGCTGTACGTTGTAGCAGCCATACAACTTGATACTTACCAAACCCAACAACAACAGATTGCAATTCCGAAACTTCGGTATCTGCAATCTGTTTTTTCGTTCAGTCACCTCTCCTTCTCGCTTATTAAACCATAATAGCATTGACAAGGGGTGATGCGAAGTCTGCAACATCAAAGAAAGGAGATATTCATAAAAAGTAGAATGTTTAGTGTGTTCGTACACACAAAGGGATTGACGCAAATCAAGAAAGGTGGTTTTTTCGTAAAAAACACGTAGAAATATTTTTCTATATTGCAGAACCTGCGTACCTTTGCATTGTCAAAAAGACAAAAAGGTTATTAGATTGTTTAGGTTAATAGTAATAGATTTAGGTTTTTAGTTGTTTTATTTAAGGAGAACAAGAGAGATTGTTCAGGAAAGATAGGTTTAGTTAAGGTAATTAAAAGTAGATTGATTAAAGGATAACGAATTGATGCGAGATTTTGGGGGAACGCCGAGAGGCGCGAACCTACAAATCAAGCGGAAGCTAAAATAAGCGAAGGCTTATTTTAAGACTAACGAAAGCGCAGGACTGTGATAGTCTTGCGCTTTTGCGTTATAGGCGGTTCGGGCAGCACAGAAATACAAGATAGATACACCGCAAAGGTGTAAATATTTTTCACAAGCATAACTGTTGTATAACCACCTCGTTATCAACGCTTTGCAAAACCTATTGTTTTGCATTCTAAAAGCGTAGGTTTTGCACGGTAAAAGCGGCTGTTTTGCATCGCAAAACCTACGCTTTCGCAATGCCAAACCAAAATTGCAGCTTTTCTTTAGAATTATCTTTACAAAAGCAAGGTTGTTTTTTAAGTTCTCTTATAGAACTTCTAGGATTTCTAGAAAAACTAGAATTTCTAAATGAATCTATGGCTTCTATGGTGCCAAAAACGCAATGAGCCGCACCCCTACCCTACATTGGGCATTGTAGAAACTAAGGTTTTGCAGTGCCAAAGATGCTTTCTGCATCTGCCGTAAACAACAAAAAGAAAAGCAAACCACCGAATAGAAACCTACTGAAACTAAAAGAGGGATATGGCACAAAGCCATATCCCTCATTTTTTTACCTTAATATTCTCTTTATTGAATTAGTCTTCTACTACAAAGAAGTCATCTTTTGTTACTCCGCAGAGTGGGCATACCCAATCATCTGGAATATCTTCAAAAGCTGTACCTGGAGCGATGCCTCCGTCTGGGTCGCCTACTTCTGGGTCGTAAACGTAACCACAAGTTTCACATTCGTATTTCTTCATAATGTTTTCTTTTTTTATTTGTTATTATAAATATTGCAGGCAAAGTTAACGTAAATATGCAATTATTACAAATTTAAGACGTTAAAAAGTCTTATTTATCGCATTTTATTAGAACTCTACCGATATTTTGGCGTTGATTTGGCGACCTGTGAGATAGTTTGGCACTGCATACTGCTGTCCTGAAATGTCGGTTATCCAGTAGTATGAATTTACGTTGTTGATGCCGAAAAGGTTCAAACAGTCTAAGCCCAACCACACGTTTCGGAAGATAGAACTGCGCGAGCCGTCTTGGTTATCGAAGAGTCGGTAGCTCATTCCGATGTCGGCACGCTTGTAGGCAGGCGCACGGAACGGGGTGCTGGTTAGTTCTTGGTGGGGCGCGGAGAAGGGCAAGCCGTCGGCGTATGCCAGTTTCAGCGACATTCGCCAGCGTGTAGAGCCAGGGAAATAGTCGGTGAAGAAGAGGTTTAGAGCGAAACGCTGGTCGGTTGGCAGCGGTACGTTCTTTCCGTTCAGCTTCATACTGGTGTTCATAACGCTGAGCGTGAGCCACGAATCGGCCCCCGGTACAAACTCGCCAAAGAGTTTCAAGTCTAATCCAGCAGCGTGTCCAGACGTTTCATTGTCGCCATAGTAGGTTACTTTCACGTTGTCTACCGAGTATGGAACAAGGCGTGAGATGGCTTTGTAGTAGGCTTCTGCCGTGAATTTGAAGGGTCGGTTCATCATCGAAAAGCGGTAACTCATCGATGCCAATGCGTGAATGGAACGCTGCGAGCGTATTTTCTTGTTCAGCAGTGCGTAGGTTACGCCGTTTATCATGGTGGTATCGCGCAATTCTTTGTAGAACGGTGCTTGATAATAGAGCCCCGCTGCCACACGGAACGACAGGTTTCGGTTCCAACCCGGCGTAATGTTGAGCGATGCGCGTGGCGACACGATGCTCTCGCCGTTGAAGTCCCAGTGTGCATAACGCACGCCGTAGTTCAGACGATACAGCGTCGGAACGGAATCGTTGCTCTTGAAGTTCCACGTATCTTGGAGGTATGCTTCTATGCGTTTCGCGTCCAAGTTGTTGCGTGCACGCATCGAATATATCATATTGAGGGTTTCGCCAGTGTGCGGAATGTTGTAGCCTGCCGAGTCGCGGTATTCGTATTCTGCCGAATTTTCTTCAATTTTCTCTATCTTATACGTCAGTGCGCCCTCTACTCTGTGGTTTCCCGCACGCTGTTGCATCATCAGTTTAAGGCTTCGCACGTTTGCTTTCAGGTAGTCGCGCGAATGTTGCATGTACGTTCCTACGCCGAGATTCTCCGAAGTTTCGGTCTGTGTGAGCCAGTATTGCCCCTGAATGTCGTACCGTTGCTGCTCTTTGGTCGAGAAAGCCGACGCTATGAGCGATATATCGGTGCGTGGCGTAAGGTGGTTGGTGATGCTTAACGAACCGAAGAAGGTGCGGAAGAGGTCTTTTTCCTTGCCATCGAAGTAGACTTTGAACGACTTTACGTTCTTCAGCGTACCGAATTTCGTTTCTCGGTCTTTGGGTTCAAAGTTGTAATTGTTCTCCGATATGTTTCCGATAAAGTCCACTTGCCAGCGTTTCGACGGCTGCCACGAGAGATAAGTCTGGTAGTCTAAGAACGAAGGATTGTATTCACCCTTCGTTTCGAGCGAACCTAAAAGGTACTTGTTGGTCTTGTATCGCAGACCGTTTGTCCATGTCAGCTTCTTTGTAGCAATACCTAAATAGCCGTTTGCGCCGAGCATAGAGGCTGTTATCGAACCTTCGGTGCGTTTCGGACGCTTGTAGGTGATGTCCAAAGCCGAGCTCATCTTGTCGCCATACTTCGCCTCGAAGCCGCCCGTAGAGAAGCCCACGCTTTCCACAAGGTCGGCATTTATCACCGAAAGACCCTCTTGCTGTCCGCTGCGCACGAGGAACGGACGATACACTTCCACATTATTTATATATACAGAGTTCTCGTCGAACGTACCGCCGCGCACGTTATACTGCGACGAAAGTTCGGAGTGGGTAGACACACCTGCCTGTGTCTGCAGTATTTCTTCGACGACATTGCCCGAAACCGATGGGTTTCGCTTGGTTGCTTCTACCTTTATTTCTTCCGTAGTACCGTGTTGCTGAACCTTAGCCTGCACTACAACCTCCTGCATTTCGTTATCGCTACTCAGCTGAATCTGAAGTGTTTGCTTGCCTTGGGGGCGACGCAGCACGCGCACCTTACTCTTATAGCCCAGCATAGAGAAGCGCACCTTCACCGAATCTTCGCTTTGGAGCTGCATACTGAATTCTCCTTTCAGGTTGCTCATCGTTATTTTGCCTTGCGAAGCAACCATGACAGAAGCCAGCTCGATGGGGTTTCCGTCTTGGTCCGACACCTTTCCTTGCAGCGTAAACGACTGTCCCATAGCGTTGCCAGCATACAGCAAGCACAGGAACAATAATATAATGTTCAGTAGTTTTGCCTTATTCATACTATGAATAACGCTTGTTCAGAAAGTTTATTGCATTATAATGAGAGAGAAAACAAAAACTGCCACCACCCGTAAAATACAGGGACGGGTGGCAAAATTGGGGATTACGGAACAGAATTACAATATTTTATATATTTTATAGAAACACTTTGTGCGCCAATTTGTTTTCTTTTGCTACCTTTGCAGCTAATATATAAAGGAACTAAAATATCGCAAATGAAGAAGATTATCTTTCTACTCGCAATAGTATTGGGCGCAATGAGCATCGTCTCTTGCCGCGAACAAGACACTTACGCTGACAAGTTGGAACGTGAACGCAAAGCCATTAATGCGTTCATAGTGAAACATAAGATAAACGTTATTTCGGAAAAACAGTTTGAAAGTCAAGGTTTCAAGACCGATACAACGAAGAATCAGTATGTTCAGTTCAAATCTACGGGCGTGTATATGCAGTTGGTAGAAGAAGGCATAGGCGAGAAACTGAAGAATGGCGAAACCGCTACCGTACTCTGCCGCTTCGACGAAACCAACGTGGCTGGCGATTCTTTGCAGCTTACAAACAAGTCGCTGATTTGGAATGGTATCGTAGACAAGATGTTGGTAACGAAGAACAGCGGAACGTTTACGGCTTCGTTCGACAGGGCTTCCAGCGTTATGGTGCGTGCATACGGCAGCACATCTGTACCTAAAGGGTGGTTGGTGCCTCTGCCTTACATTAAACTCGGACGCATTACAAGCGCAACCGACAAGTTGGCGCATGTCCGTCTGCTCGTTCCATCGGCACAAGGACAGACCTTGGCAAGCAAAAATACGTATGCTTGCTTCTACGATATTACCTATCAACGAGGAGTTTAACAAGATAAAACAATAACACGCCACGACCGCACACTGTGTAGTCGTGGCTTTAAAATTATATAGAAGATGACGCTAATAAAGTCTATTTCAGGTATCCGCGGTACAATTGGCGGACAAACAGGTAACACATTGAATCCACTTGACATTGTTAAATTCACATCGGCTTACGCTACTTACATTGCAAGCCAGCACCCAGGAAAAAAGCTAAAGATTGTTGTTGGACGCGATGCACGCATTTCGGGCGAAATGGTGAAGAACGTTGTGTGCGGAACACTTATGGGTATTGGTGCCGATGTCGTAAATATCGGTTTGGCAACCACCCCTACCACCGAGCTTGCCGTGCGTATGGAGGGTGCCGATGGTGGTATCATCATCACCGCTTCGCACAATCCTCGCCAGTGGAACGCATTGAAACTGCTGAACCACGAGGGCGAATTTCTCACCGCAGAAGATGGTGCTGCCGTGCTCGACATAGCAGAAAAGGAAGATTTCAATTATGCCGATGTAGACCAACTTGGCAGCTACAAGGAGGACGACTCGTTCGACCAACGCCACATCGACGCAGTAAAAGCACTCGAATTGGCTGACTTGGAAGCCATTAAAGCCCGCAAGTTCCGTGTCTGTGTAGACGCTGTGAACTCCGTTGGTGGCATTATTCTGCCCAAATTGCTCGACCAAATCGGCGTGGAATATACATTGCTATACGGCGAACCGACAGGCGACTTCGCCCATAACCCCGAACCAATAGAGAAGAATCTCGGCGGCATTATGGACGAAATGAAGAAAGGCGGCTACGACCTCGGCATTGTCGTAGACCCAGACGTAGACCGTTTGGCGTTCATACGTGAAGACGGCGTTATGTACGGCGAGGAATATACACTCGTAAGCGTAGCCGACTACATTCTCGACCACGTAAAGGGAAACACCGTAAGCAACCTTTCTTCAACACGTGCATTGCGCGATGTTACCGAGAAACACGGCGGAAAGTACTACGCTGCTGCCGTTGGCGAGGTGAATGTAACGACCAAAATGAAGGAAGTAGGTGCTGTTATCGGTGGCGAAGGCAATGGCGGCGTCATTTATCCAGACAGCCATTACGGTCGCGATGCGCTTGTTGGAATCGTGCTTTTCCTCAGTTCTCTGGCTCAAAAGGGCTTGAAGGCAAGCGAACTACGCAAGACTTACCCCGAATACTTCATTGCAAAGAACCGCATCGACCTCACTCCCGAGACCGATGTAGATGCCATTCTCGCCAAGGTCAAGGAACTTTACGGAAACGAAAAGGACGTACAGGTAACCGACATTGACGGCGTTAAACTCGATTTCCCAACAGCTTGGGTACACCTCCGCAAGTCGAACACCGAACCAATCATTCGTGTTTACAGCGAGGCAGGCAGTATGGACGAAGCCGATGCATTGGGCAAGAAACTTATGCAGGTAGTTTACGACATGCAATAAATCCACCGACATGATAATAAAGACTTCGGAATTCAGCATATCATCGCCTACAATATCGAAGTGTCCTAACGATACGAAGAACGAATATGCGTTCATCGGTCGGTCGAACGTGGGCAAGTCGAGTCTGATAAATATGCTTTGCAACCACAAGGGACTTGCCAAGATATCGGCAAAGCCTGGCAAAACATTGCTCATCAACCACTTCATCATCAACAAGGAGTGGTACATTGTAGACCTTCCTGGCTACGGCTATGCCAAGAATTCAAAGACTGTGCGCAACAAGCTCGAACAGATGATTGCGCAATACATCTTGCAACGCAAGCAGCTCGTGAACGTATTCGTGCTTATCGACATACGCCACGAGCAGCAAAAAATAGACCGTGAGTTCATTGATTGGTTAGGACAAAGCAACATTCCTTTCTCCATCATCTTCACAAAAGCCGACAAACTGTCGGGCGGAAAGGCGAAAGCCAACGCCGAAGCGTGGATGAAGAAGTTGGAAGACACGTGGGAAATCACCCCACCCTACTTCATTACATCGTCGGAAAGCAAGGTGGGCAGAGAGGAAGTGCTGGGCTACATCGAGAGCATCAACACGGCATTGGCGAACGATACAGCCGAATAAGCTATGGCGCAGATACCTTATTTAGACGTCCAAAAACTATCGAAACGCTTCGGAGCGCAAATCCTGTTCGACGAAATATCCTTCTCCATTGCAGAAGGACAGCACGTCGGACTGATTGCGAAGAACGGAACGGGCAAGTCTACCCTGCTTTCCATACTCACAGGAAAGGAGGGTTACGAGTCGGGCAGCATTGTCTACCGCAACGACTTGCGCGTCAGCTGCTTGGTACAAAGTCCGAAATTCACCCCCGAAGAGTCGGTTCTCGACGCTTGTTTCAACCATAAGGGCGACCCCGACAAGGTATTGAAAGCCAAACAGATACTCACCACGCTCAAGATAACCGACCTAAACCAGCCTATGGGGCAGCTCAGCGGCGGACAACAGAAGCGTGTGGCACTGGCAAACGTGCTGATACTTGAACCCGATTTGCTCATTCTCGACGAGCCGACCAACCACCTCGACCTCGAAATGATAGAGTGGCTCGAAGGCTTTCTTTCGAGAGGGAACAAGACACTCTTAATGGTTACGCACGACCGATACTTCCTCGACAACGTGTGCAACATTATTCTCGAACTCGACGACCGCACCATCTACACCTATCGGGGCAACTACTCGTTCTATTTGGAGAAGCGACAGGAACGCATTGCCAACACACGGGCAGAGATAGCACGTGCCAACAACCTCTACCGCACCGAGTTAGAGTGGATGCGCAGGCAGCCGCAGGCACGCGGACACAAGGCGCGCTACCGTGAAGAAGCCTTCTACGAACTGCAGGCAAAGGCACTGCAACGCATCGAAGAAAGGCAAATCCGACTGAAAGCGTCCAACGTTTACATCGGCAGCAAGATATTCGAGTGCCAGTATGTATCGAAGGCGTTCGATGAGAAAGTTATACTGAAAGACTTCTACTACAACTTTGCCCGCTTCGAAAAGATGGGAATCGTGGGCAACAACGGTACGGGCAAGTCCACATTCATCAAGATGCTGCTCGGATTGGTAAAGCCCGACAGCGGCAAATTCGACATTGGCGAAACCGTAAACTTCGGTTATTTCTCGCAAGACGGACTGAAATTCAGGGACGACCAAAAGGTTATCGACATCATAACCGACATTGCCGACTACATAGACCTTGGCGATGGTCGCCACATGACGGCATCGCAGTTCCTCAACTACTTTCTTTTCACGCCCGAAATGCAGCACAACTACGTGGCAAAACTATCGGGAGGCGAAAAGCGCAAGCTCTATCTGTGCACCGTACTGATGCGCAATCCGAACTTCCTGATACTCGACGAGCCTACCAACGACCTTGATATTCAGACGCTTCAGATACTCGAAGAATATCTGCAAGACTTCCCTGGTTGTGTCATCGTGGTGTCGCACGACCGCTATTTTATGGATAAGGTGGTAGACCATCTGCTCGTTTTCAACGGCGACGGACAGGTAAAGGACTTCCCAGGCAACTATACGCAGTTCCGCGACTACCAAGCCTTGAAGAGCAAAGAAGCAGTGGAGGAAAACAAGACAAAGGAAAAGAAAACCGCAACGCAGCGCGACTACCACAACGAAACGCGCAAACGTATGAGCTACAAGGAGAAACGAGAATACGAAATGCTCACGGCGGATATAGAGAAACTCACCAACGAGATTGCCACAATGGAGGAAAAACTCTGTTCGGGCACGCTTGAGATAGATCAACTCACCGAAATCAGCAAACTCCTGCCGAAGAAAAAAGACGAGTTGGACGAGAAAGAACTGCGCTGGCTCGAACTTTCCGAATTAGAATAACGTTGCCCTTGCAAACTCTGCAACAAGGCTTTTGGTATCCTTACACCTTATTATATATAGGGCTTCAAGCACAAAAACCGTCCCTCAACACAGTTAGGGGCGTGTTTCATCACGCTCCTAACACCAAGAAAGCATCGAATTTATCTATAATATTCTAGATTATCTAGAACTCCTAGAAAATCTATCACCAAACCTAAAAACCGCCTCAATTTTGTAAAAATAATTCTGAAGAAAAACAGTAATTTCGATTTGGCACTGCGAAAGCGGCTCTTTTGCGCTGCAAAACATACGCTTTTACCGTGCAAAACAGCCACTTTTGGAACGCAAAACAATAGGTTTTACAAAGCATTGACATACAGCCTGTTACATAACAGTTGCACTTACGAAATATATTTACACTTCTATCGCCTTATACAACCCATTATCCGAACAGCAGACGCAAGGCTTCTTCCACCTTTGCAACGGGGTGCGTGGCTATCTTGTATCTGCCTTTCAAGCCCTGCGCATTGTTCTTGGGAATGATGATGTGGCTGAAACCCAACTTCTCGGCTTCGGCAATGCGTTGTTCTATACGACTTACGGGGCGCACTTCGCCACTCAATCCCACTTCGCCTGCTATACACCAGCCTGCCTCGATGGGGGTATCGACGTTCGACGACAACACTGCTGCTATCACACTCAAGTCCATTGCCATATCCGTAATGCGCAGTCCGCCAGCTATATTCAGGAAAACGTCCTTCTGCATCAGTTTAAAGCCGACACGTTTCTCAAGTACGGCGAGCAGCATATTAAGGCGACGCTGGTCGAAACCTGTTGCCGAACGCTGCGGAGTGCCGTAAGCAGCCGACGAAACAAGGGCTTGTGTCTCCACAAGGAAGGGGCGCACCCCCTCAATAGCACTCGAAATGGCAACCCCCGATAGGTCGTCGGGCGTGTCGGTGAGCAGCAACTCCGACGGATTGCTTACTGGGCGCAAGCCGTTTTGGCGCATTTCGTATATTCCAAGTTCGGAAGTAGAGCCGAAACGGTTCTTTATACTGCGCAAGATGCGGTACATATAATGTTGGTCGCCTTCGAATTGCAACACCGTATCTACGATATGCTCCAGCACTTTCGGCCCCGCAATGGAACCTTCCTTGTTGATATGACCGATAAGAATAACAGGAATGTCGCTCGATTTCGCCAATTGGAGCAAGGCTGCAGCACTCTCCCGTATTTGAGTAATACTTCCAGCACTACTTGCAACTGTTTCTGTGGCAACTGTTTGTATAGAGTCTACAACCAAAAGTTCAGGCTTCACGTCCTTGATACAGCTGAATATCTTTTCCACAGATGTTTCCGAAAGTATCACAATGTTGTCGGGAATGGTTTCGGAAATGCGCAATGCACGCATTTTAATCTGCTGCGGACTTTCCTCACCGCTCACATAAAGCACCTTTCGGTCGGTAGCAAGCAGCGTTTGCAGCGTCAGCGTACTCTTGCCGATGCCTGGTTCGCCACCTATCAGCACCATACTGCCTGCCACAAGTCCACCTCCAAGCACACGATTCAACTCGCTGTCCTTCATATCAATACGGATTTCTTCTGCCGAAGAAACCGCATTGAGGGCTTGCGGAACGTTGCGTTTCGGTGCGCCAAAGGTGTGTGCAACCAGCTTCTCGCCCGTACTCAGCCCCGTGTTGGGGGCGATACGGATTTGCTTGAACGTGTTCCACTGTCCGCAGTTCGGACATTTGCCAATCCATTTTGCACTTTCCTGCCCGCAGTTATCGCAGACGTAGGCTGTTTTGTCTTTTGTCATAATTTAACGACAAAAGTAGTTCTTTTTTTTCGTTATTACAAAAATATTATTTACTTTTGCAATATTATGGAGAGAATAAAATACTTGCTGCTCTTTGCAGCCATCACATTGGTTGGGTGTCAAGTATCTGACGAGGAAGATTCGCTAATCGGAAAGCGCAAGAACAAGGTAGAGGAAGTTGCCTATGCACGTGCGTTCAAGGTGGGCGTTACGCCTACTATGGACTGTCTGCCCATATTTTTGCTCAAGGATAGCAATCTGTATAATCCCGACAACATCGACATTCGACTGAAGGAATATTCATCACAGCTGAATTGCGACACAGCTATGCAGAACGGACGTGTACAGGCTTCGGTTACAGACCTTATTCGGGCGGAATACCTGAAAGAGGAAAAGCATATCGTACTCGACTATATGACCGAGACAAACGCCACTTGGCAGCTCTTGGCATCACCGCAATCGGGCGTAAAAAAGCCCGAAGACTTGGGCAACAAGATTATCGGTTTGACCTTCAACTCCATAATGCAGTACCTCACGATACGCGTTTTCTCTGGACACGACATATCTTCAAGGTTCTATGGTTCGCAGATTAACGACATCTTCATTCGATTGAAAATGCTCAACAACAACCAAATTGACGCTATCTGGGCGAGCGAACCGCAGACCACACAAGCCAAACTCTTGGGCAACCGAGAGATATACAGCTCGGTAAATGAGAATTTCATACCTGGCGCAATCGTCTATGTGAACAATCCGAAGATAGAACATCAGCGTGCTTTCGAGGCAGCATACAACAAGGCGGTGGACATATTGAACAGTCATTCCATACAATACTTTGCGCCACTCATCAAGAAATACATGAAAGTAGACGACAAAGTGGTGGCTGCATTGCCTAAGATAACCTACAAACGAGTAATTGCACCACGCGAAAGAGCCATTAACAAGGCAAGGAATATTCTCCCATAAACAAGTCCGACACGTAGCTGCCAACTTGCAACAACACCATAGAGGCAGAATAGGAATACCGCAGAAACAGAACTAAAGAGAACACAGCATTGAACGTAGAAATGAATATTGGCACTGCTTTTGAGCATTTAAGTGCCAAACAGTTAGACGAAGCCATTAAAGTATTGCAGCCAATATACGACGGTAAACCCTCGTTGGTGGACTACGACAAGTTTATCGCCATTGCGAACGACTACGATTTAATGTGCGACTATATGCTGCGGGGCTTCAAAGACCCTGCCCGCGAAGGGCTCTATAAATCGCTCTTGGAACGTCTCTACAAGG
>QWCT01000443.1_pt1 | contig 27439 bp, 18 predicted proteins | sample 1972681 | NCBI WGS metagenome assembly QWCT01 (sample SAMN09866701, study PRJNA288562) | Human oral metagenome isolate pre3_saliva, whole genome shotgun sequencing... | isolation source: mouth | host: Homo sapiens | place: USA: California | reverse complement strand
TGTTACTCATAGAACTTGTTCATCTGTTACCCTGTCTTTTATAACAATTAACTTGTCCACCTGTCTACTCGTCAACCTATCAACTTACTCCCTTACCCTTTCTTCCTCATACCCTGTCATACCCTTATCCCCTGTAACTCATAGAACTTGTTCATCTGTTACCCTGTCTTTTATTATCCCACGTGTGTTTCCCCTGTCTCCTCGTAAACCTGTCCTCCGCCCTACAGCCTACTATATGTTCACATTATGTCATTATGTCATTCTGTCTAAACATGTCATTCCGTCATTCTGTCTAAAAAGTTCATTCTGTCTAAACATGTCATTACGTCATTCTGTCTAAACACCTCTTCCCGTCTAAACTTGTCATTATGTCATTATGTCTAAAACCGTTCACCCCGTCTAAACATGTCATTATGTCATTATGTCTAAACACCTCTTCCCGTCTAAACATGTCATTATGTCATTATGTCTAAAACCGTTCATTCTGTCTAAACATGTCTCCTGTCTAAGTATCATCATTCTGTATAGTTTTGTTAAATATATACCAAACTTTATTATTTTAACTAAACGTCCCATCCAGTTTAATAAATTTATCGTACCTTTGTAGTCCTCACAGCTAAATAATATCGCTATTTAAAGGATAATTAAAACATATTCCTTATTATTATAACGTATTCAGATGGCAGGCTACAAGAGCTATACACTATAGGAAATCAATAACAAAACAATACAATTAAATTACTCAGTAAAATGAAAAAGATTTATGTAAAACCATGCAGCGTGTGTATGAGCATGGCTGTAGAGAATGCTATGTTGGCAGGAAGCGGTGTGACAGTTACCAATGGCGGATTTACCACTCAGCCAAGAGAGACATGGTCTAATGCAAGAGAAAATTCATTTCAAAACGAAGACGAAGAATAAACAATAACCATTAAGAAAAAGAAACATGACATTTAAGAAGATTTACGGCATCATTCTTGGTGCTGTAGTAGCAGGCTTGACATCATGTTCAAGTGAGTTAAGCTCAGAAGGCAACGCCACAGTTAACCCCAATCAAACAGCAAGACGTGCGCTGACTATCGCCGTTGGCGATGGCGGGACTCGTTCTGTGGTAAGCCTTGAGACAAACGGAAACAAGTGGGAGAATGGTGACCTCTTTGGTGCAGCCAATATGACTACCCCTGGTAACCTTGAGAAGTTGACAGCTAAGGGCAGTGGCGCTTCAACAAAGTTAGAGGGAAATATTGACTGTGCTAATGGTGATAAGATTGGCGTTTTCTTCCCTTACAAACTAAGTACTGGTCATGACCAGAAGCTTGTTGAAATTAGTATGAACAATGGTATTGTCTCAACAAATGGTAGCCCTGCTGAATACAAGCAGAACGGTACAATTGAGAACTTAAAGTACTTCGATTATAGCTTCGGCTCAACGAATGTACAAGTAGGTGTTGATGGTTCGGCTAAAGCAACAGGTAGCGTAAACATGAAGAAGCAATATGCTGTTCTCGGCTTAAAGTTTACTGTAACTAAGAATAGTACTACCACTGACATTACAGAGAATGTAAAGAAGGTCACAATGTCTAATGTTGCAGATGAAGCAGTATTTAAGATGGTTACAGGGACATTGGAGAATAAATCTGAACTTGGCACTATTAATATTGAGACCTCTAATCTCAATCGTATTTACGTAGCCGTTTTCCCAGACAACAATTTCAGTCCTAAATTCAACGTTGAGACAAACGACAATAAGACTTACACCGTTTCTATCAGTGGAAAGAAGGTTGAGGCTGCTGCCTATTATCCTATTACCGTGGAGGTTAAAGAGTATATTCCAAACCCTCCATACATAGAAGTTAATAATGTGAAGTGGGGTAAATACAACCTACAGTATACTCCAAACTCAAATGCTGAAGGTTGGACTGGTGGTTATCACTTAGCTGCTAATCCATGGGATTACTACTATTCAGATGGTTATCTGCCAGTCTTATCAACGGGGTCCGCTGCAGAAACAGATGGTATCAAGTCTGACCACTTCCGTTGGGGAGATATATCTAAGGCTCATAACTATGGTTATGATGCTAAGCTACATTATGATGAAACAGTAGGTGATATAAAACGTCAGATTACAAATTCAAACGAATTTGGTGACCTGCCATACTATGCTTCTCAGCACAACTGGCGATTGCCTTCACCAGAGGATTTTGAGGAGTTGATGAGGAATACCACAGAGTATGTTGGCTATTATAACGATGGTACAAACACTATCTATGGCGCCCTCTTCGTTCCTGATGGCGTCGCTCATGGATGGGTAGTCAACAAGAACAATAGTAAGTATAGGCAGTCAAATCAGACGGGTTCTATTCCTTCAACTCAATTGAGAGAGTTTACAAAGGAATTTATTAATAAAGGAGTATTCTTCCCTGCAGCAGGTTCATATAACGAGTACAATAATGGTGCTCCTGCAATGAGAACTGTAGGAAACCAAGGATTATATTGGACTTCTAAGTCAGAAAGTGCGACGAATGCATATTCGTTTACCTTCTATTTGACATCTGGTAGCTTTAACTTACCTACTGTTGGAAATAAAAATGCTGGAAACAGACCAAGAAAGTTTGAGATGTACAGCATTCGTCCAATCTACATTGGCGACTAAGATTAGCAAACAGACGGCCTCACCTCGAAGGAAGAAGGGAAGAAATGCCGACCTACCTATTATGGGTAATCACGCATAAGGGGTGTAGGACGAGAAATAGAGATTAAAGAAGAAGAAGTAAAAGACAGTAGTTTTTTGCTTCTTCTTTTTTTGTGTGATGTGAAGAAGAAGGCCTTGGGCGAACGAGTAGAGAACGTTGGGGCGGAGGCAATGTAGGGAGGGTTTGGAGAGAGCGCAGGATGAGTTAGTAGACAAGATACCATGGTGCAGCGGATGATACAGAATGAGCTTGTAGACGGTGCGAAGTGAGTTTGTGGACAACACAGATTAGGTTTGGGGATGATATACCATGATTTCGTAGACAAAACACAATGGGTTTGTGGACGATAGAGATTAGGGTTGGGGATGATATACCATGATTTCGTAGACGAGGAGAAGTGGTTTTATGGACGACACAGATTAGGGTTGGTGGTGATATACCATGATTTCGTAGACGAGGAGGAGTGGGTTTGTGGTGATACAAGCAGGAGGTGTGGACAGTTCAGAGTGGGGTTGTGGATGAGGCAGAGTTGCTTTGGTGGATTAAGCAGGGTGTGTTTGTAAGCTATTTTCATAGTTCTTAAATATAAGGGAGGCCATTCAAGGTTGTGAAAGACGCCCTTCAACGTTCGAGAACACGCCCTTCTTGATGCTTGGAAAGGCCCTCCATGAAGCAAGAAAGGCCTCTCCTCGTTTCGTGTTCGTAACTCTCTGAAATCATGCTGGTTACATTCTTCCATCTTGCTAATATTTCTATCGTAAATAAAAGTCTATCTCTCATCACTCTTTGTAAATGTTTTTCATGCAAGTTAAATATGTCTCATATCATCACAAAAAGGTTCACTCACCGATCCTTGGCATTGCATCCTCACACGTTGGGAAGAATTTTCTCTCACAGAGCACACAGAGTTAACAGAGTCTTTTTGCGCACGGTTTCGAGTCCACAGAACGCCTCCGGCATACAGAGTTCACAGAGGCCTTTCAACTAAGATTAGCTGTAACGTTCTGTGAAATCGGTTGACTTAATGTCTCTGTGGAATGCTGTGTGTTCTGTTCTTCTGTGTAAATCTGTGAGAAATAGAACGCACCCTCGCTATGAGATGTCACACAAACAAATCGCTGGGGAGGTTTTTCTCTCACAGAACACACAGATTTAACAGACCCTTTTTGCGCACAGTTTCGAACTCACAGAACGCCTCCGGCATACAGAGGTCACAGAGGCCTTTCAACTAACATTAGCTGTAACGCTCTGTGATATCGGTTGACTTAATGTCTCTGTGGAATGCTGTGTGTTCTGTTCATCTGTGCTCTCTGTGAGAAAAAGAACATTGGAGACTTATCATGGGGAGGTTATTCTCTCACGAAGGACATTTCTTTCTCTCACAGAACTCACAGATTTGACAGACCCTTTTTGCGCACTGTTTCGATCCCACAGAAGGCCTCCGGCATACAGATATCACAGAACGTTATAGCTAAAGGTGGCTGTAACGCTCTGTGATATCGGTTGACTTAATGTCTCTGTGGAATGCTGTGTGTTCTGTTCATCTGTGTTCTCTGTGAGAAAAAATATGTCATTCTTTATTTGTCATTATGTCATTCTGTCTTACAAAAATCACCAGTTTCTCTCCCTCACTCTGTTATTCTGTCTTCAAAAAACATCTGTCTCACTTTGTCATTATGTCATTATGTCTTCAAAAAAAACATCTGTCTCCTTCCGTCCCTCTGTTATTCTGTCTTACAAAAATCACCAGTTTCTCTCCGTCCCTCTGTTATTCTGTCTTCAAAAAAAACATCTGTCCCACTCTGTCCCTCTGTTATTCTGTCTTCAAGACCACCCCTTCTGTCTCTCCTGTCCTCATGTTACTCTGTCTTCAAAATTACCCTGTCTACCTTTGTCATTAGGTCATTATGTAGGCCGTCAGAGGATACAGAACTTAGATAAGACAGTACAGAAAAAATAGAAAAGAGGGTGTGTCTATTATGACACACCCTCTTTTATTATGTTATTACCTCGAAGAGGAAATCAGTTCTCAGCGTCCTTTTCATCAACACTCTCCGTCTTTGGATTTTGGTGCAAGACAAAGATAATGGCAAGGGCAATGGCTGCCGTCATCATTCCTCCTGCCACCCAGTCATGCCCCAATATAGCAAGCAATGCAGACATAGCAATCAGAATAATAACAATAGAGTAACCCATCCACTGACCGCGGCGGCTCTCAATGAGTCCACCCGTTACTATATTACCTTCCGTCTTGATACGATGTTCTACCTGTTTCTCCGTCATTGCCAAAATACGCTCGGGTGCATTGGCGATAACCTCTCCGTATGCCTTGAAGTCCTCGGGGGCTGGAAGCGGTCCTCTGAAACTACGTTCGGACTCAATAGCCATAAACGCCTTTACAAGTGTATGTCGCTGCTCGGGATTGAGAGAATCGAGAACCTGATTCAAATCTGTGGGCTGGGTATCATCGTCAACCTTTGTAGGAGACACAGACTCAGCTCCCTTTTTATTTCTTTCTTCCATTTGTGATGTATTTTATAGCAATGTTCATATCTCTTGCAATAACCTTTGCATCACGCTGGAGGTCTTCTCTGTCGTTCCCTTGCAAATAACGTTCAAATCGTTTTACAGACGTCAGTCCTAATGATGACAAGAAACCTGTTCGCAGGTTTGGTCTATGTTTTAGGAGTTCCGATGTCGTTACTTGCTTGTGAGTGATATCTAAAACTATGTTCATAAGCATTCGTGTTTGTTATAAAACAAATACGTTGCAAATATAAGACTTTTACTGTGAAAACAAAAGCGAAAGCACAATTATTTTTGCGTCGGGCATAAGAAAAGAGGGTGTATCATTATCAACACATTCTCTTCTCAGTCTTATTGATAGTCGACTCAAACGTCGGCTTGCGATGAAGAGATAAACGCCTTATTCATATAGCACTATTCTCACTGCCAATATTATCTGAAATGTTCTGTGCTATCTGTCGGCCGCAAGACCTCTGTGGAATGCGGTGTGTTCTGTTCTTCTGTGTTCTTCTGTAAGAGAAAGAAAGGTCCTCTGATAAAGATATAATACTAACCATGTGAACAGGAAATATCAAGATATTTCGCAGGCTGTTCCCTTCTCTTTTCGAGAAAAGGCCGTGCTTGAAGCAAGAACATGCTCTTCTACGTTCAAGAACATGCCCTTCTTGCGTCAAGAAGGGCGTCTTCTACGAGCAAGAAAGGCATATTCTCGAATGCAAAACGTAACACGCTGATTTCTTGTGTGTTATATCCTCGGTTGTAGGCAATGATATCTGTGTGTTGTGAGTGTGGCCAACTTGGTGGATTGTAAGGGTTTTTTATCACCCTGCTGACTCGTTTCAGATAGGGAGATCGTATGTGAGGTGGCCCCTATTGGGCTACTTGCGTGAGGCGTAGGAGTTTTTTTTGCTTACGCTGGGGAGGTTTTTCTCTCACAGAGCTCACAGAGTTAACAGAGCCTTTTTGCGCACTGTTTCGATCCCATGAGAGAGTGGCCCCTCCCCCGGCCCCTCCCCCGTAGGGAGGGGAGTGAAATGTGAGGTTACCCCTATGGGGCTGCCAATATGAGGATAAACCGAAGCGTACACCCTTGTTATAGGGGTATCTCGGTAATCACGCCCCTCCCTTTGGGGGAGGGGAAGGGGGAGGGGCCATCATCTTTCTGAACCCTGTGTGTTCTGTTCGTCTGTGTAAATCTGTGAGAAAAAGAACGCACCTGAGAGTCGTGGGGAGGTTTTTCTTTTATGCTGGATATTTTTTTTCTCACAGAGCACACGGAGGTCACGGAGGTTTTAAGCGCACAGTTTCGAGCCCACAGAACGCCTCCGGCATACAGAGCGCACAGAGCGTTTCAGCTAAAGATGGCTGTAAGGTTCTGTGATATCTGTATGCCGGAGGCCTTCTGTGGAATGCTGTGTGTTCTGTTCTTCTGTGTAAATCTGTGAGAAAAAAACGCTTGAGACTCGCAGTGGGGAGGTTTTTCTTTTATGCTGGATATGTTTTTCTCTCACAGAGCGCACAGAGTTCACGGAGCTTTTTGCGCACGGTTTCGAGCCCTCAGAACGCCTCCGGCATACAGAGTTCACAGAGCGTTATAGCTAAAGGTGGGTGGTGGGTGTTGGGCATTAGGTGTTGAGGATTAGCCATAGATGGGTGGTGGGTGATAGTTGTTAGGTGTTAATGATTAGTCATAAAGGTGTCGGCGAGGGTTCACATTCCTATCAAGACACACGCAGCGAAGTAGGGGTAACCTCGGTGATTACGCCCCTCCCTTTGGGGGAGGGGAAGGGGGAGGGGCCAACTGGGGCTGGGGGTGAGGCTTCACTCGGCTTCCTTATTCCTCCCAACAAGCGCACGGAGGGTGAAATAGAGCTCTTCTTGAAGACGAAAGAGGAGCCATAAAGGACGAAAGGGGAACCATGAGGGGCGATGAAGGAGCCTTGTAGGACTACGAAGAGAGGACCATGAGGAGCGGTGGGAGGGCTGGGAAGGGCGGAAGGGGATGTAGCCGAACTTACGGCGGAGGGACGGACTCACCTGCTGCAGATGGATGGTTTGCCAAACGTGGCGCATGACTGACAAGGCTTCTTGGCGGTCGGTGGACGAGAGCTCATGCCGATGAAGATAATAGAAGAGGTATAACCCCACTAAATTCTGCCATCTCAACGTCTCATAACAACGGAGGTTGACTTCAGAGGTACCCATGGCAACGAGCTGACAACGCATACGCTCGTTGGCTAAGAGATAGTCGAAACGGCGCACACTGACCCTGTGTGTGGTAGAAGAAGAGTGCTGCCGATAGTAGTAAACACCCTCGCAGACCGCTACCTTACGGGATTTTAGATAATGAATACGTGTTATGTTCTCGTCACTATACGTCCGTAGGGCATCGTCGTAAGGGTAGGCATGGTGGATAGCTGCCCTGATGGCATAGACTCCATGTATCTTCCATGTAAGGCTATCGACAAATGCTCTCTCACCCGACAGGGCCTCGAAAGGGGGCATGGAAAAGGTTTTCTCACGCCCATCAGCATAGTGGAGAATAACCTGAAAGAGTACGCTATCAACGTCATCGGTGAAGGTCTTGCAAACAGCCTCAAGTGCATTGGGGCCTAACCAGTCGTCGCTATCCACAAAGCAGATAAACTCGCCCGAAGCGTTCGACAGTGCCACGTTGCGGGCAAAGGCTATCCCATGGTTCTTATCAAGGGCAAACACCTTCACACGAGTGTCTCTCTTGGCATATTGTCGTAGGATGGCAAGGGAGTTATCGGTTGATGAGTCGTCGACACAAAGCACCTCTATGTCGTGCAAAGTCTGCCCTAAGAGGGAGTCAAGGCATTGCGGTAAGTAGGCAGCCGAGTTATAAACGGCAACGAGAATACTAATCTTTGGCATGGCGAGTAAACTTATTTTTCACCTTATTAATCATGGCGTTCCACAGTCCCGACTTCGATCTCAACACACGAAGGGAGACTATCGTACTGATGAGGCACAACGTTAGGGCTGCTCCCCAGCGTAGGCTGTCATGTTCAGAACGTACACAAAAGAAGACGAGGAGACCGATAGTCATCTGAATAAGCGTATAGACCACCACAGAAGACGACAGTCGATAGTCGTAACGTGCGTAGGCATAGCCGTAGACACAGCCAAGATTGAGCACTCCCGCCGCTGCTACACCTAATCCAGCACCGAAGAGTTGTCCCTTCCAGAAGCCGAGTAGTACGAGAGAAACAAGTAGGATGTCATACAGACCCTCTAAGATTAGATAAGAACGGGAGTCGCCCTTGGCCAAAGGGATATATTCTACGGGTAGGCGAATGGCCCTTACATACATCGCCAAGACCAACACCTGTGCCATGCCGAGGGCTGGGAGGAACTTATCAGAATAAAGGAAGAGAATCAACTGGGGCAAGAACAAGAGGAAAAAAGACAGTAGAGGCGAGATGAGCAAGAGCGTCACTTCTATCTGACGGTTGACGATCTGGTTGAAAGTGAACCGTAAGCTATTTGCACCAGAGAGCCGAGGAAAGTAGTCGGTCTCCATCGCTGAGAACACCATACCAGCATAAACCATCGTCATCATGAACCCTGCATTATAGAAGCCAACGGTCGAGATGTCGGCTACATTGTTCAGATAACTACGTATGATTAGCTCGGCTCCAGAGCCTAAGATGCCTGCGAGGACGAAAGCTGTGCCCAGACGTATCATGCCCCAACCCTTGTCTAATAGCGACTTACGCAAGGAGACGTGTGGAGGATAGAGCCGATAGGACACGACGATGGTTAGGAGTAGTTGCACCAAGGCCATCAACACCAACGAAGGGACAATGGCTGTATCACCAAAGAGATAGTAGAGTGGGACGGTCAGCACCAAGGCTGCGAGAACATTATAGACCGATATAGCCGCTAAAGCACCCAACTTACGGACGCCTTTAAGGATGGCCAGTTCGCCTCCCGCCAATGCTGTCAGTGCAACACAAGGCGAGAGCAGTACGAAATGAAGCGTGTGGCCGTCCCATGAGAAGGTGTAACGACTTAGCAGCGGACTGAGAGCAACGCAGATAAAAAGACCCAACAAGGCCGTCAGCAAGCTCCATGAGCGCACGACAGCGATGTCGGTCGTCAGCTTCTCCTCGTCTCCCTGGTCGTAATCCTCAGCCAGATTGCGCACAGCACTCATAGGGATACCGAAGTTCGTAGCGTCGCCTATGAGTCTTGTTGACGAGTTAAAGAGAGAGATAAGACCGACTCCCTGCGGTCCAAGTAACATTGCAACGCACTTGTTACGGACGATACCAATCAGCACATTCAGCACCTGTACACCACCAAAGAGGCTGATGTACTTTAAGATATGTAGGTAGCTGTCAGTATTAGAGGCTTTTTTCATCATAATAACTAACGCATTTCAAAGTTTTTTATTATTTTTGCATCAAACTATTATCACATGAGTCTATCTATTATCATACCTATCTATAACGTTGAAGACACGCTTCGTCGCTGCTTGAGGAGTGTGTTGGCTCAGATAGACAACACGATGGAGGTGGTGCTCGTTGATGATGGTTCGACGGACGCTTCACGGCTGATTGCACAGGAGATGACGGCCGACAGGGCGAACTGTAGGCTTATCTACCAGACAAATAGGGGTCTTTCGGCTGCAAGAAACGCAGGGATAGACGTGGCAACAGGCGACTATCTTACCTTTGTCGACTCTGATGATTTCGTTGCCGAGGGTTCTTACGCGGCCTTGATGGCTGTGTTAGCTGCTCACCCCGACTACGACATCCTTGAATATCCTGCCTTGCTGCACTATGGATGTGCGTCGAAGCAACGCTTGCTGACCTTCGATGATACGACAGTCGACTCTGTTCGCGACTATTGGCTACGGGGTGGTCACCTCCACACCTACGCTTGTAATAAGATTTTCCGACGTGATCTCTTTTCTGAGATACGCTTCCCTGTGGGCAAGGTGTTCGAAGATGTCTATACTTATCCTTACCTTCTCCAACGGGCAAAGGTAGTGGCAACAACCTCCGTGGGCCTGTACTATTACTGTCAGAACGACAGAGGCATCACCGCTCAGGCTGGGGGAAAGGAACTGACCGACCTCCTCCATGCGCATCTCAAGCACCTTCATCTATGGGGAGAACTGACTCCTGCCTATTACGAGGCGTTGGTAAACATTCAGATGGATGTCTATGAGACCACACAGGCCGCTCCCCTCCTACCCGTCCTACCCTACAAAGGGACCTTGAAACTCTTTATTCTCCACCTAATAGGATTAAAACGCTTATGTCAACTCAACCAGTTTATTCACAAAATAAGGAAGATAAGCCATTAGTAAGCTTCATTGTCACTTACTATAGCGAGTCTATTGATATACTAAGAGACTGTGTCAACAGTATTTTGGCATTGAGTCTCAATGAGACCGAACGCCAGATTATCGTCGTGGATGACGGTGCCGACTATTCGCCTATCAATGAGTTACTGGCCTTATCGGCCGACATCATCTACGTCAGACAGCCTAACCAAGGATTAGGGCAGGCCCGAAACACGGGATTGGCCTTGGCTGAAGGCTGCTTTGTTCAGTTCGTTGATGGCGACGATATGTTGCTGACAAGCACCTACGAGCAGTGCCTTGACATCATTAGATACCAAGAGGCCGACATGGTTCTGTTTGAGTCTACGGATAAGACGACGGTCAAACCGCTCGCTGACGCACAGGGTCCGGTTAGTGGAACGGAGTATATGACACACAACAACATACACGGCTCGGTATGTACGCTCCTCTTTCATAAGGACATGCTACACGACCTTCGCTTCCCGAAGGGTACGCTCCATGAGGATGAAGAGTTTACCCCACAACTCATGCTACGTGCTGAAAGCATCTACACAACCCATAACAAGGCTTATTACTACCGTAAACGCGAAGGCTCAATCATGCACAGACGTGACAGACGGTGGCGCATCAGACGCCTTGCTGACGCCGAACAGGTTATCTACCGACTACAAGAAGGGGTAGATCACCTCCCTGTTAAGGAGCGTATCGCTATGGAACGACGCATCGCACAACTGTCAATGGACTTGATCTACAATGTCATCACGCTCACACATGACGAGACTCATCTCAACCATGTACTCCAACGTCTCTCGCAGCATGGCCTCTTCCCGCTGCCTGACAAGGATTATACAAGTAAGTATAAATGGTTTAGAAGAATGACGAACAGTAGTTTCGGACGTAGATTACTACTAATGACTTTACGTCTGAAACGGTAATTTTTATCTACGAGAAGGGGACTGACTGTCTTACACCTGTCCTATCCCAAGACATCTGTGATGGCCTAATAAGAACACATGAACAGGACAATCTAAAAAGCAACTTAGCCCTTCTTCCTCAGCGAAAGAACACCCACAACGAATGAGAATCCTCCTCTTAGGCGAATATAGTAACGTACACAACACACTGGCAAAGGGTCTGCGCCAATTAGGACACACGGTGACTGTGGTCTCGAATGGCGACTTCTGGAAGAACTACCCACGTGACATCGATGTAGCCCGACCCTCTGGTCGACTCGGTGGACTGCGCCTATTGGCTAAAATCTATGCCTTGCTGCCACGCCTGCGAGGCTATGATGTCGTGCAGTTCATCAACCCCATGTTCTTTGAACTTAAAGCCGAACGCCTCAGCTCGATATTTCGTTATCTGAAGAAGCATAATAAGAAGCTGATACTCTGTGGTTTCGGAATGGATTACTATTGGGTAGATACGTGCTCAACGACGATGCCCTTGCGGTATAGCGACTTTAATATCGGTAGCAAACTGCGCCAGAACGAAGAGGCTAAGGCCGAGCGCAAGGACTGGATCGGTACGGAGAAGGAACGGCTCAACATACTGATGGCGAACGAGTGCGACGCTATCGTGACAGGACTCTACGAATACTGGCGATGCTACGAACCGCATTTCCCGAAGAAGACGGTCTTTATCCCCTTCCCTATCGTGGTGGGTGAGCGGCCCAACATACCTGACACACCACCAGACCGACTGAACCTCTTCATCGGAATTAGTAAGAGTCGGTCGGCTTATAAAGGTACGGATATCATGCTGCGAGCGGCCGAGACGGTGAAAGAACACTATCCCAACAAACTCAACCTTAAGCTTGTAACGGGCTTACCCTTTGATGAATACGTGCGAACGATGCTGGGCTCGGATGCTATCATGGACCAGCTCTACAGCTACACACCCTCGATGAATCCCTTAGAGGCCATGGCCCACGGTATTATCTGTATCGGTGGCGGCGAACCAGAGAACTATGCTATCCTCAACGAGACCGCCCTCCACCCCATCATCAACGTCCTCCCCACCTACGAGAGTTGCGTGGAAGAGCTCACAAAGCTTGTCAACAACCTCTCTCTCATCCCCTCTCTCCGCCGCCAAAGCTATGAGTATGTCCGCAAGCACCACGACTTTATCAAGGTGGCCCAAGCCTATATCGAATTGTATAGGGGGTTGTGAGGGAAGAAATAACGCAGGACAACGCTCATTAAACAATACATAAAGCCCCCCGCAAAGCGAGAGGCTATTATGTACTCACAGGCGATGAGTGACTTTTGTCATAGGCTCAATGAGACCCTCACCTATATATTCTCAGCAGCTCGACGTATCCGAGCAGACAGGTCCATAAGCGCATTTCGCAGCTGTTCAGCTTCTTGTTCGTTGAAACCACCTGCTCCTCCATTACCGTCGATACCGTCCATTTTGTGGTAGAACCACGACGATGACTTCTGAAAATAGGTTCCTGCAAAATCCCGCCATGAGACAGCCATAAGGATGTCTTGTACTTTTCTTTTCATATCTGTAACCACTACTGGTTTTGTCATTACTGTTTCCATATCTGTATGCTGTTTATGTTTTAATATGCTCTCCCACCTGGTAAGGAGGGGAAGAGGTCGTTTATTCGTCGTATGATGACCGAACCATTGAGTCGAAGAGTTGTTGTAAGTCCCACAAGAGCTCGGGATATCCGTTTGGAAAAGACCGATTGTAATTTCTTATACCCTCAAGGAGTTCCCACTCTTCGGGCGTTACCTCCATCATTTCCTTCCTCTGTTTCATATTCTCATAGTATTCTTTTGACATCACAAAAGTACTATAAATATTTGTAGTAAACAAATGTTTACTACGAAAAAACGTAGTGATGTTGTATTAAGTAAGTCAAATCATGGATGTATCAGAACTGTCATAACAATGCTATTCAGAGATATTCTCATAAACTCATAACTATTCGCTTGGATAGAAAAGACAATACTCATTTATGTTATTTTCTGTTTGCTGTCATATTTAACACCTCTCGCAATAACCTTTCTTTCAGTAGGTTGCATACAAAAAAGCCGTGACAAGAATGACAGTAAATCTTAAACTACGATTTAAGAGGGAGTTGGAAAAGGGAAAGAGAAGAGGAAAAGCTACTCACGCTGATAGTATTCATCATGATTGTAATTGAAAGATATTAAGTTTAATCCTACTCATGCGTGATACTCCAAACATACTTTACAGCCCTTAAATTATCTCGCTATGAAAGAAAAAACATACGCTCTGTGAGGAAAAGAACGCTAAACATTCAAACAGGAATTGTCAATATATTTCAGTTGTCATACCCCTCTCTTTTCGAGGAAAGGCCGAGCTTGAAACAAGAGGGCGACCTTCTTCATCCGAGAACATGCCCTTCTTGCACGTTGAAAACGCCCTTCTTGGAGCAAGAAGGGCATGTCCTCAATTCATATTCGTAACTCTCTGATAACGTGCTGATTATATTCTTGTACCTTGCTAATATTCCCATCGTAAATAAAGGGCGACCTTGTTGTGTTTTGTAAAGTTTTTTCATGCGAGTTAAGAATGACTCATATCATCACAAAAAGGTTCGCTCAACGATTCTTGGCTTAGCTTCCTCACACGTTGGGAAGGTTTATCTCTCACAGAGCACACGGAGTTCACGGAGGTTTTAAGCACACGTATTAATTCGTGGAAAGTTATTTCTCTCACAGAGCGCACGGAGGTCACGGAGATTTTAAGCACACGTATTAATTCGTGGAAAGTTTTTTCTCTCACAGAGCGCACGGAGCGCACGGAGCTTCTTGGCGCACAGTTTCGAGCCCACAGAAGGCCTCCGGCATACAGAGGTCACAGAGCGTTACTGCTGAAGGTTGGGTGAAAATTGGGAAAAAGGAGAATTTATAGAGTAACAAAAAATCATTACATTGTAGAAAAAGAAACATCCTCTAAATAAGAGTATAACATACCTTGCGATTGCTTTTATAACCGTCACGAAATCAACACGTTACGTTTTACGTTCAAGTATATGCCCTTCTTGCTCGTAGAAGACGCCCTTCTTGTGGCAAGAAGAGCATATTCTCGTATGTAGAAGGGCATGTTCTTGTTGCATACTCGGCCTTTTCTCGATTGTAGAAGGGAACAGTCTGTAAAATATCTTGACATTTCTTGTTTGCATGGTTAGTATTCCTACTAATGGTGGCCCCTCCCCCTTCACCAGCTGGCCCATCCCCCTTCACCAGCTGGCCCATCCCCCTTCCCCTCCCCCAAAGGGAGGGGCGTGATCACCGAGATACCCCTATACGAAGGATGTAGGCTTCGTTATGTCCCTTAATGGCAGTCTTGTAGGGGTAACCTCACATATTACGCCCCTCCCTGCGGGGGAGGGGTTGGGGGAGGGGCCACTATCTTGTGGGCTCGAAACGTGCGCAAAAATGCTCTGTTAACTCTGTGAGTTCTGTGAGAGATAAAACTACCCAGCGAGTCACATGTGTCTCATCTTTTAGAGAGGGTGCGTTCTTTTTCTCACAGATTTACACAGATGAACAGAACATACAAAGGCCCACAGAGACATTAAGTCAACCGATTTCACAGAACCTTACAGCCACCTTTATCAGTAACGCTCTGTGAACTCTGTATGCCGGAGGCCTTCTGTGGGCTCGAAACGTGCGCAAAAAGGCTCAGTGAACTCTGTGTGCTCTGTGAGAGATAAACCTCCCCAGCGTGAGAGAAAAAACACATAACGACCCACGCAAGCAGCCTTATAGGGGTAACCTCACATTTCACTCCCCTCCCTATGGGGGAGGGGCCGGGGGAGGGGCCGCTCGGTGTAGAGTCTTGCTCACTCTTCTTTTTTTCCCTCCCCTCCCTTGCTTTTTAAGAAAATAAACCGTATATTTGCGGAGAAACTACCATTGGCAAGATGCAGAGACAGCAATGTGAAGGACAGAAAGGACGGGCGTGGAGCTGGGAACTAACGATTATAATGCTGATACAACTTGTCTCAGCAGGGCTCTACGGACTGATATTTATATTAATGTATGACTCCATCCACCTGCGATGGGGACTGGGTTACGCATTGATATGGACTGCCCTACTGTCGCCTTTCGCCCTCATGATTGCCGCACGAAAGAGTAGATGGAAACTGTATATACGTATTTACAGTGCACTGATGGCCTTTGCGCTGTGGCTAATGTCCGTTTTCTGTCAGCTCTTGGGGGCCGACATCTTTCTCCCAGCCACCTGTTACTGTAAGGACGGAGACTACCTCGTAAGACGAACGTACGACTTCTTCGACAATAAAAAGATAGGAGTTTATAAGGTGGAGGACCTGACGGAGAGGCTACAGTCTACTTATAGCTATGCGAGTCTCGACTCTATAAAGGTGTACGAGTCGCTGAATGCCATCGCCTTCTACTGTTCGCCTCACATTGAGAAAGGCCCCTTTGGCAACAATCACATTGGTCCTATCCGTGTACTCGAACAGCTCACTGACGACCCGTTAGACTCGGTTCAGATAAAAGGAGTTGAACAACTTGCCCGCAGACGCAACCTTAAAATCGGCCTCTCGCTGGTAGATTACTTAGAAGAAAACGAATAATGATGAACTATCCCGCACTTAAACAACATGCTTACCTCGTAGTGACTCTCCTCGCTCTAACCCTCCTTGGCAGTAGCTTCAGGGGTGGAGTGACCGATAGAGACGACTTGCCCGATAGCATTCGGATGGCCGTTGACTCACTAAACAAGTTTGGACTCTTTGCACAAACTTACCGACTGGGGACGAATGGGACGCCGTCTGCGCAATATGACTATGCTGATTGGCTCAGACGAAACGCCACTGCCGACCAGTTGGCGACGATTGCTAAGACTGGCTCAAGCCCCGTCACACGCCTTTGGGCACTCAGACTGCTACTGGAGGAACCCCATCCACAAGTGGTCGACGTGCTGAAAGCGGCTGTCAATGACACCACTGAGACGGAAGAAGGATATGGCTGTCTCTACTCAAACATGCCGTTCAACCTCGCTGCCTTTAAGAACTATTACTTCGATCAGGAGAATGTTCAGACGAAGGAGACGCAGGAGGCGATAGACAGTATGGCTTTCTTTGATTTTATGAGGCGTTATGACTATGACACAGAGATACTCGAAGAGCTTGAACCGAAGCCGAACTACTATGCTGCCGCCGCCGAAGCTGCTGACAGTGGACGGGTGGGTATCTTGCCGTTGTTGGTTAAGTATAAGAATCCTAACGACCGTCAGCGTATCAACAGACTGCTTATGGCCGACTTTGAAAAGGAGGGGGAGGTGTCTGTAATGTGCCGTAATGCTGTCGAGACATGGGGCAAACCCGACTTTGAGGAGTATGCTAAGCATGTTTGCCAGGCTGTTATCGGTAAGCCAAAAGACTATAACGCAGACTTTTATCTGCCTCTTCTCTTCCGTTACCCAGCACCTTGGAGCTATCAACTCATCGAGAACGTACTCGCAGGAAAGGACCGATACAGTGACATCGAGGACTATAAGGAATACATGAAAAGTCGAGCTGACGAGGGTGAGGTGCCTCCTCTCTTCCAATCACTATACGACAGATACATGCAAAAAAGGCGTAGTGTCAGAAGTGGAAGACCACAGACGGAGGAGTCGCGGAGGGTTCTTAAGATGGCTGTTGACGCCTTAAACAAAGAGAGCTACTTTGCTGAAAGCGAGAAGAAGGGCACTTACCCTACCTATAGACTCGAACAGATTGACTACGCAGACTCGATATACTACAACGCTACTACCGACCAACTGGTAGCGTTAGCCACATCGAGTCCATCGCATATCACACGCCTCTGGGCCCTACGGTTCCTATCAGAAGAACCTAACAAACATGTGCTTGGCATACTGAGAAGGGCTATCAACGACACAACAAGCGTCTGGCTGATGTCGAGAATGGGAGTACATGAGGTAGAACCATATAACCGCTTAGCCTTTCGATACTATAATGGTGCCAGCACAAAATGGCCAGAAGAGATGCAGACACCTATCGACAATTTGTTGTTCTTCGTCTACATGAAGCGATATGGGTATGGGAACGGCCTCCTTGGTTGCCTTCGTCCGCTCAAGCGCTACCACCCCACCATTATTAAAGAGGCCGATAAGGGCAACACAGACGTGTTGACATTCCTCCTTCGATACAAGAATCCAAACGACATAGGCCGTATCAACAAACTACTGAGGCTCGACTTGAAGAAGAATGGGAAGCAGACTGACACGGCTTACATGCTCCAAATCTTTTGGAAGAAGCCCGACTTTGAATGGTATGTGAAGACTATCTGTCTTGCAGCCGACAAGGATAAGGGGTTGTACTATGACCCTCGTTACATCTCTCTCATGTGGGACTATCCCGCACCTTGGAGTTATCATCTATTCGAGAAGATACTCTCTGGGAACGACCCCCTCACCATCAAGGATGTTGTAATGAACGTCCTAAGAGAGAAATCAGAACAGAATGCAGTCCCAACTGCCTTCCGCCCCCTCATTAAGAAGTATGTGGAGAAGGAGAGATAAGGGACCTCCCCCAGCCCTACGAGGGACCTCCCCCAGCCCCTCCGAAGGAGGGGAGCCCCCAACAGGACATAGTTTGATATGGTTGGAAAAACTCTTCTTCCTACTTTCATCACCTTATCTATTAAAGTCCCTCACCTTATTTATTAAAGTCCCTCACACTATCTGTTCAACATCCCCACGTTATCTGTTCAACAATCCCAGCTTATCTATTCAATATCCCCACCTTATTTATTAAAGTCCCTCACACTATCTGTTCAACATCCCCACGTTATCTGTTCAACATCCCCACCTTATTTATTATATAGTTATACTCCTTCAACATTTGTCATTATGTCATTATGTCTTCAAAAAAACATCTGTCTCCATTTGTCATTATGTCATTATGTCTAAAAAAGAATATCTGTCTCTTTTTGTCATTATGTCATTCTGTCTTCAAAAAAACATCTGTCTCTTTTTGTCATTATGTCATTATGTCTAAAAAAGAATATCTGTCTCTTTTTGTCATTATGTCATTATGTCTAAAAAAGAATATCTGTCTCCATTTGTCATTATGTCATTATGTCTTAAAAAGAATATCTGTCTCTCACCGTCACTATGTTATTCTGTCTTAAAGAAAACATCTGTCTCCCTCTGTCACTATGTTATTATGTCTTCTAAACATCCCCATCTGTTAAATATGTCTTACTCTGTTACCCTGTCTCCCATACCCTGTCACCCTCTATCCACGGGTCATTCTGTCTTCAAGAGGGCTGCGCACGCCATCCTGTCGTTGCTCCTTTTGGTTCTTTTTGTCGGCAGCCATAGCGCATGTGCACGACCATCAGCACAGCTGTCTGACACCGCCAAGATAGCTCTCGACTCCCTCCACCGCTGCCGTTATATGGCTCTTACACGAGGGATAGGCGTCGCTGGCACACCATCCAAGCAATTTGTCTATGCCAACCAACTAAGTCGTCACACCACAACCGACCAGTTAGTCGACATTGCCAACACCGACACATCCCACATAGCACGCCTGTGGGCCTTCCGAGTCCTACTCTATAAGGGTGATAACCAAGCACTTGACGTATTGAGACAGGCATTCAGCGACACGACACACGTAGACTTCATGTCTGGTTGCAGTGGCTTCGACGAACCCTACAACCGTGCCGCTATCATCGTCTACGGCTACGACTCCAGCCTACTCAAGCTCTCCGCCTCCCTGCGTAACGCCCTTGATAGCCTCATCTTCTTCGACTACTCGAAGCCACAAGGGTTTGCTGACGGGTTGGTAATAGACTTCAAACCGAACAAGACCTACTATCCCACGGTTGTTGAGCAGGCCGACAAAGGCAACGATGCCGTCCTTCCTCTCCTCGCAAAGTATAAGAATCCCAACGACCGCGGGCGTATGAACAGACTGCTAAAAGCCAATATGAAACGAGAGGGAACGGTCAGCGACGCAGGATGTGAGGCCGTCACCACATGGAACGACCCCTCTTTTGAGTGGTATGCCAAGTCTGCCTGCCATGCCGTTCTCAGTGAGCAAGACGCCTACATAGGTGGTATCCTCCCCTTGTTATGGGCCTATCCCTCCCCATGGAGCCTTCAGCTCTTCCAAAAGCTACTCTCCCCAACAGCCGACTCCTTCAACCGAGAAGCAGCCATAGAGTTCCTCTCACAACAAGCCAAGACCCACCCCATTCCCCCCACCTTCCGTCCCCTGTATGAGAGATATGTGAGGGGAAGGAGGTAACACTCCGTTTCGCAAGTCGCAGTTTACGAGCTTTCGCTATATTCATGGTTCTTGTGAGGAATAAAGTGATAGGACTTGATTAATAAAGAAAAGGTTCTATCTAAGAACTTTATAGTCACCTTTCCTGACAAATCGACACGTAGGAGAGCCGTTGAGTGTCCTTTTCTATCACGGTGGATATTCCTTTCTCTCACGGAGCATACAGAGTTCACGGAGAGTGTTAGCGCACAGCTTAATTCGGTGGGTATATTATCTCTCACAGAACTCACAGATCTAACAGAACCTCTTTGCGCACAGTTTCGAGCCCACAGAACGCCTCCGGCATACAGAGCACACAGAGGCCTTTCAACTAAGATTAGCTGTAACGTTCTGTGATATCGGTTGACTTAATGTCTCTGTGAAGCTTTGTGTGGTCTGTTCTTCTGTGTTCTTCTGTGAGAAATAGAACGCTCCCAATGTATGATACAACACACAAACAACTCGCTGGGGAGTTTTATCTCTCACAGAGCTCACAGAGTTCACGGAGCTTTTAGGCGCACTGTTTCGAGCCCACAGAAGGCCTTCGGCATATAGAGAACACAGAGCGTTACTGCTGAAGGTTGGGTGAAAATTGGGAAAGAGGAGAATTTATAGAGTAATAAAAAATCATTACATTGTAGAGAAAGAAACTTCCTCTAAATAAGCGTATAACGTACCTTGCGATTGCTTTTATAACCCACAGGAAATCAGAACGTTACACTTAGCGATTAAGAACACGCCCTTCTTGCTTGTAGAAGACGCCCTTCTTGGACCAAGAAGAGCATGTTCTTGAACGTTAAAGAGCCTCTTCTTGCTTCAAGCTCGACCTTTTCTCGATTGTAGAGAGGGATAGCCTGTAAAATATCTTGACATTTTCTATTTGCATGGTTAGTGTTCCTACTAATGCTGGCCCCTCCCCCTTCCCCTCCCCCAAAGGGAGGGGCGTAATCACCGAGATACCCCTATGGCTAATCATCAATACCTAACAACTATCACCCAACACCCTTCTTTGGCAGTAACGCTCTGTGAACTCTGTATGCCGGAGGCCTTCTGTGAGTTCGAAACTGTGCGCAAAAAGGCTCTGTTAAGTCTGTGAGTTCTGTGAGAGAAAGAACTCCCCAGCGTAAGAGAAAAACCTCCCCAGCATAAGAGAAAAAACACATAAAGACCCACGCAAGCAGGCCAATAGGGGTAACCTCACATATCACTCCCCTCCCTACGGGGGAGGGGCCGGGGGAGGGGCCACCGTACACTCTCTCTTACTCTGTTACTTTGTCTCCCCTACTCTGTTACTCTGTCTTCTCCTACCCACGGTTCCCCTGTCTCTCAGATACCCCGTCTAACCATGAAATATCCCACTCGGAAGCTGCGTTTCTTATGTCCCCAGACTTGGAGGGAGTACATGCCATTGGGCAGCGAGGCGATGTTCAGCTGGTTATTGTGTATAGTCTCCGCCTTGACAGAGCGCACAGCCGACCCCTGCAAGGTAAGTACAACATAATGGTCGGCATCCGTCAGCTTAGCAGCAGCAGGCAGACTGAGCGTGTTACCATCGTTGGCAAGCAAGGAGACATGCGACGGAACGAGCGAAACAGCATTATCAACCTCCTGCAAGGCAGGCGTCTCAACGCCATAACGACTCATTCCCCTCACAGCAAAGAAGAGGTCAGGACCGACATTCTTCAGCCTCAGCGACTGTCCGACATAGCGTGCGAAGAGCAGGTTACGAGGGTCGTCAGTGTCGACAGGATAGGTGTTGCTGACGTAAATATTATAGTATGGAGCCACCGATTTCCACCTCATTACCACCGACTTATCATCGTTTCTCACCACCAGCGACGCCCCTGCCGCAACCGGTGCAGCACCCTTTGGCGCAGACGTCACCATCGCATGAGGGAGAGCCAACGCCGCATTAAACTGCTTCTCAAAGTCGTAGACCCCCTGTTTGTTGCTTGTGAGGAAGAAAGAACGGAAATGAGCGTGTCCCGCACCGAGGTTACGACTGACGTACATCTGGCGTGTCAGGTCGCTTAAAGTCCAATTTCCCTCCCGTGGATCGAGGAAGTAAGTACCCAAGCCAGAGACGATCTCACGCTGATAACGGTTCTCCATCCAGTCGGCAAGGAACGGGTAATAATTGTCACCACGGAAGTATTGCATCGGATAAAGCTGGTCCATCAACCCCTGTCGGAGCCATTCTTGTGCCTCCTGAGACACCCTGTCGTGTGCATTGAAATTCTTTGAACTATATCGACCGAGGTCGGCATGCTTCCCAATAGGCGAGCACGACATCTTCACCCATGGTTTGATGGCCTTCACCTCATCGTGGATAGCCCTGACGATGGCCGTTATGTTACTACGACGCTGGTCGGGTGTGTCGCCAAGACGATAGGTAGGACGGGGCCAGCCATCGGGGTATCGGATGTAATCAAGGTTGATTCCATCGACATCATAATTACTTACAATCTCCCCACAGATACTTGCCAAATAGGGAGCCACAGACGGGTCGGAGGGGTCGAGATACGCCCCTGTGGAGAAGCTACGTATGCGGAAGCCCTTTTTCATCAGTGTTCTGCACCCAAGCGAACCCTTTGCACCGACCGGAATAGTGGCTATCCAGGCGTGAATCTCCATCCCTCGCTTGTGACACTCAGCCACTGCGAAGGCCAGCGGGTCGTAGTCACCACCCGGCACGCCGCCCTCCACGCCCGTAATACACTTGTCCCATGGTTCGAGAGCAGACGGGTAAATCGTTGCCGCACGCACTCGTGCCTGCAAGAGAACGGTGTTGATATTCGCTTTCTGGTATTTGTCGAGGATATCAATGAGCTCTTGTTTCTGTTGCTCAATGCGCTCAGGCGACGTAGCGTAGGTCTTTGGCCAATCGAGGTTGGCAAGTGTTGTCAACCAGACGGCACGTGTCTCGCGCTTAGGCATAGCCGTTGTGAGATAGTCAACAAGACTTGTTTGTGCCTGTGAAATAATCGTTATAACACAAAGGAACGTAAGTAAAATGAGCTTCTTCATATATAAGTTTGATGATATGACGTGATTGTCTTAATAATAATCTACCCCTTTCTTTTCGGTTGCAAAGGTAGGCATAAATGGTTAGATGGCAAATTAATAGGGGAAAAGAAATCTTAAAGAGAACCTCACCCCCGGCCCCTCTCCGAATGGAGAGGGGAGTGATTACCGAGATACCCCTGTATGTCCTCCGTAGGCTCAACAACCCTTCTCCTCCTATCACCAGGCCAATAGGGGTAACCTCACATACCACTCCCCTCTCCATTCGGAGAGGGGCTGGGGGTGAGGCCACTGTGAGTTCTGTGAGAGAGAAAACTCCCCAGCAACTTTCATGGTTCTTATCTCATCGAGAGGGTGCGTACTTCCTCTCACAGAAAAACACAGAAGAACAGAACACACAGCAGTTCACAGAGACATTAAGTCAACCGATAACACAGAACCTTACAGCCAACGTTAGCTAATCATCAACATCTAACACCCAACATCCAACACCCTTCTTTAGCTATAACGTTCTGTGATATCTGTATGCCGGAGGCCTTCTGTGGGATCGAAATAGTGCGCCAAAAAGTTCTGTTAAATCTGTGAGTTCTGTGAGAGAAAATACGCCCAACTCCTCGTGTGAATAGTATTATAGGTGTAAACTCATATTTTACGTACAACCTGCAACAACTCTGTAAAACCGTAAAATATCCTTACAACCAACCAAACTAACCACCCTCACAACTCGCAGATAGCATCGTCTACAATCGAGGATATAACTCACAAGAAATCAGCGTGTTATGTTTTGCACTCGAGTATATGCCCTTCTTGCTCGTAGAAAACGCCCTTCTTGATGCAAGAAAGGCATGTTCTCAAACGCTAAAGAGCCTCTTCTTGTTGCATACTCAGCCTTTTCTCGATTGTAGAGGGGAGCATTCTGTAAAATATCTTGACATTCTCTATTTGCATGGTTAGTATTCTATCTCTCACGGAGGACCTTTCTTTCTCTCACAGAGGACATTTCTTTCTCTCACAGAGGACCTTTTTTTCTCTCACAGATTTACACAGATGAACAGAACACACAAAGGCCCATAAAGATAGAGGCCCCTCCCCCGTCCCCTCCCCCGAAGGGAAGGGGCGTGATCACCGAGATACCCCTATGGGCAGGATGGAGGCTGCTTGTTGCCCCTTATCAGTATCTACGATAGCTGAAACGTTCTGTGATATCTGTATGCCGGAGGCCTTCTGTGTGCTCGATACTGTGCGCAAAAAGGCTCTGTTAACTCTGTGTGCTCTGTGAGAGAAAGAACTCCCCAGCGAGTCTCGCAATTGTTCTTTTTCTCACAGAAGAACACAGATGAACAGAACACACAAAGGCCCACAGAGACATTAAGTCAACCGATAACACAGAACCTTACAGCCAATACCTATCACCCACCACCCATCTTTAACTAATCATCAACACCTAACAACCATCACCCAACACCCCTCCCCGCCAGAAAACCATACCGAATCCTTTCCTTTCTCTATATTTTTCTTTATCTTTGTAGCCATCTATTGTGAGATAGTTACATTTTATCAATAATCTAATAGAAATCATTTTAAGGACAAGAAGATGAAGAAGATATTTACACTCCTTGCTGGATTGCTCATCGCGTCATCATCGTTTGCCATACCAGCGATGAAGATTTGGCGAACAGTTAAGCAGGCCGATGGCACGTTACTGAAGGTGATGACCGTCGGTGATGAGCATTTCAACTATGCCATGACAGAGGACGGTATTCCCCTTGTGCCCTATCATGGCAACTACTACTATGCGCATATCGTAGACCAGCAGTTGGTGGCCTCGGCGGTTCTGGCACATAATAAAGAACTAAGACACGGCCGTGAGGAACTCGCTGCGGCCGCTCTGGAAGAGGTTAGACAACTGCAGAGAAACAAGGAACAGCAGGTTAGCTCGAAGCCTTTCGGACTCAGTGATGGGACGACATGGGAGGGAAGTAAGAAGGGACTCGTCATCTTAGTGGAGTTCTCGGACAAGTCCTTCACCAATCCACAGAATGTTCTCACACTCCGACCACGTGAGTCTGACATCAAGCCCCTCTATGAGAAGATGCTTAACGAGGAGGGTTATAAGAACGACAATGGGGCTATCGGGAGTGTGCACGACTATTTCAAGGACCAGAGCAACGGTAGGTTCGACCTTACCTTTGATGTCATTGGACCCGTGAAGTTGGCTCATCCGTGTAAATACTACGGTGAACACACGCAGAACATGAACGATGCTAATGCGCCACAGATGATTATCGACGCTTGTAAAGCCGTCAAAGAACAGGTAGACTGGCGTCGCTACGACTGGGACGGAGACGGAGAAGTGGAACAGGTCTACGTTATCTATGCGGGTGAAGGCGAGGCTACGGGTGGCAATGCAGACACGGTTTGGCCGCATAAGTATTCGCTCACGGACGCAGGACTGAGTGCGCTCCATTTCAATGGACAGACGATTGACACCTACGCATGTAGTAATGAGATTATTAGAGCACAACTGAACGGTATGCAACGAGTGTTCTATTCGGGTATAGGAACCATCTGTCATGAGTTTTCTCACTGCTTAGGGCTCCCTGACTTCTATGATACAAGGGGCGGAAAGAACGTTGGCTCGGGACGATACGACCTTATGTGTGGCGGTAGCTACAATGGTGGACCAGAGAGTTTAGTAAATGTTTATGGCGGAACGGGTATCGGCACGGTGCCTGCAGGATATGATGCTTACGAGAAGGCATTCATGGGTTGGCTGAAGCCTACCACCCTCGGCGATGCTGCCGTGGACGTGAAGGATATGAAAGGACTATCGGAAGGTGGTGAGGCGTACATCCTCTATAACCCTGACAACAAGGATGAGTATTATATCTTTGAGAACCGTACGCCCTACAGATGGGACAGTGAGCTGCCTGCCCACGGCCTGATGGTGTTCCATGTAGACTATGATGCGATGGCATGGAGGATGAACAATCTCAATGCGGCTGCCTCTCAGCATCATCCACGGTTCACGATAGTGCCTGCGGATGGCGTCCTCAGCAGTGACTCACAGGACAATGACCCGTTCCCAACGGCCTTGAACAATAGTCTGACGAGCACTACCGACCCTCGTCTTAGCTTCTATACGAACTATAGAGTGACGGACTTAGCGGGGATAACAGGGATTGCGAAGAACCATGATAACACTATCTCTTTCCGCTATACACCGCTGAATACAACAGCTGCCATCACCTCGCTCCCTGCTGACAATGCCGCTCAGCCGTCTACTGCCTATACCCTCTCTGGTATAAAAACCAACCCTCAACAGACAGGACGACGCCGGATAGTTATCGTGAAGGATAAGGAAGGGAGGGGGCGTAAGGTGTATTAGTGGCCTCACAACAAACAACAGCAGTGGCCCCTCCCCCTTCCCCTCCCCCGAAGGGAGGGGCGTGATCACCGAGATACCCCTATGGGGCTGCTTGCGTCTTGATGAAGGTGTGGACCCGCTTCGACGCTTCTATAGCTATTCATCAACACCCATCACTCATCACCCAACACCCGTCTATGAGGCCGAGAAGTTATTAACTAAAACAAACAGAATATGAAGATTAAAACAGCAACATTAATTGGCTTGATTGGTGCAATCACCAGTCTTGTGATTTCTCTTTACTTTTTGGCCTACAACACAGGTATTATTTCATTCTTTGTAGATACCTTTGATTTCTTCCCACTGAATTTAGTATATACGTATTCACCATTTCTTAGCGCCTTTGGGAGCCTCATCTCTGACATCGCATTATGTATCTTCTTCTACGTTGTATATAAACATCAGAAATAGAGAGGGGTGTTCTATTTCTCGCAGAAGAATACAGAAGAACAGAATACACAGCATTCCACAGAGACATTAAGTCAACTGATATCACAGAACCTTACAGCCATCTTTAGCTGAAACGTTCTGTGATATCTGTATGCCGGAGGCCTTCTGTGGGCTCGAAACTGTGCGCAATAATGCTCAGTGAACTCAGTGCGCTCTGTGAGAGAAAAAACTCCCCAGCGAGTCTCGCAATTGTTCTATTTCTCACAGAAAAACACAGAAGAACAGAACACACAGCATTCCACAGAGACATTAAGTCAACCGATTTCACAGAACCTTATAGCCAACTTTAGCTAATCATCAGCACCTAACACTCAACATCCAACACCCTTCTTTAGCTGAAACGCTCTGTGAACTCTGTATGCCGGAGGCGTTCTGTGGGCTCGAAACTGTGCGCTTAAAACCTCCGTGACCTCCGTGCGCTCTGTGAGAGAAAAAACTCCCCAGCGTGTTGTTTGTGTGTCATCTCATAGAGTGGGTGCATTCTTTTTCTCACAGAAAAACACAGAAGAACAGAACACACAGCATTCCACAGAGACATTAAGTCAACCGATTTCACAGAACCTTACAGCCACAGAAGCCTCACCCCCAAGAGGGTGTGTCAAAATGTCCACATCCTCTTTTTTTATGCACAAAGCCCCGACTTTCTCAAGCCAGGGCTTTGCTATTTCCTAAAGTTTTTGTACCTT
>QWCT01000659.1_pt1 | contig 27503 bp, 16 predicted proteins | sample 1972681 | NCBI WGS metagenome assembly QWCT01 (sample SAMN09866701, study PRJNA288562) | Human oral metagenome isolate pre3_saliva, whole genome shotgun sequencing... | isolation source: mouth | host: Homo sapiens | place: USA: California | reverse complement strand
CATATCGGCCTTCACTTCCGCAGTGGCGCGCATCTGGTCGGGGGTATCCTCATAGATAAAGCTGGCCTCTAACTCGTCCTGCATGAAGCTATCCGGACTGAAGGCATAGCCTTTCTCGCCGCGGCGGGTGGCGTAAAGGCGAATCAGATCGCGTGCTATGTCCTTGACTTTCTTCTTCGTGCGGTCCTTCATCCGTTCCCAGGTGCCGCTGCCGAGCTTGTTCAGTGCGGGCGGCTCGCCGCCGTCCTTGCCCTTGTACTTCGAGAGTTTATGCAGTGCGTGAATGCTGACGAAGAGGATGTCGTTGTTGCGATAAATCAGTTTCACGGCCTCTTGCACCTTGCCGTTCACCTCGGTACGCACCAAGCCGCCAAATTGTCCCACGCCATGGTCGATGTGTACGATAAAATCGCCGGGAGTGAACTGGTTTAGCTCCTTGAGTGTCAGGGCCATCTTTCCGCTGCGTGTGCGGTCGCTCTTGAGATTGTATTTGTGGAAGCGGCCGAATAGCTGGTGATCCGTGAAAAAACAACTACGCAGGGTATGGTCTGTAAAGCCCTCGTGCAGAGTCCGACTGACGGCCGTAAAGGGTATCGCCTCGCCTCGGTCTTTGAAAATATCCCGAATACGAGCTGCCTGTTTCTCGCTGTCAGTCAATAAATAAAGGGTATAGCCATCCGTCAGATATTGGCGAAAGGTTTGACTGACAAGGTCGAAGTTCTTTTGGAAGAGCGGCTGCGGCGACGTATCGAATCGGAAGACAGCCGCCGTGTCGCCATCGCGCGCCATGAGGTGAATCGAGATAAAACGTGCTGCGGCTACCGAAAAAGCCTCCGCGCCGATCAACTTACGGCGCATAGCCTCCCGATCCGCGAAACCCTCGTCGTCCTTATTCACTGGTTCCTCATCCCAGAGGGAGGCGATCCGCTCGCGGCACCACATCGCATCGTGCGTCACGACGAGGGCGTCCTTCGGCAGCAGGTCGAGCAGCGAACTATCGGCATCGTCGTAGCGACTGATCTCCGGGACAATCCGGATCGCGTCCAGTTTTTCCTGCGACAGCTGCGTCTCTACGTCAAACGTGCGAATGGACTCGATCTCGTTGCCAAAAAAGTCCACGCGATAGGGCCGTTCGTGGGAAAAAGAGAAGATGTCTAAGATACTCCCGCGGACGGCGTACTGCCCCGGCTCATAGACATAGTCAGTCTGCTCAAAGTGGTAATTATCAAGTACATCGGAAACAAAAATCGGGTCCACTTTTTCGCTTACGTGAAGCTCCAGCGTGTTCTTCTTGAGCACATTTTTCGATAGCACACGCTCAGCGATAGCATCCGGATAGGAGACGATGATCACGTCCGGCTTGTCTAATTGCAGCGCGGCCAACGTCTCCGTTCGCAGCACCTCATTGGCCGCGTCCGTGTGGCCATATTTGATATGTCGGTGGTAGGCGGAGGGGAAAAAGCTGACGCTGGCCTCGCCCACCAGTTGCACTAAGTCATTATAGAAATATCCGGCCTCCTCGAGGTCGTTCATCAAGCAAAGCAGACACCCGCCACGCTTGCGAAAGAGTGCCGCTAAGCACACCGCAGCGCTTGACCCCTGCAACCCTGCCCAATGCATGCTGCGCGCATCGCCTCGATCGATCAGCGACGTCAGGGCAACCATTTGCGGGTGCGCCGCGTAAATATTTTGTAAGTCTTTAATGTCCATGAGACTGTTAATCAGTAAGTCAGGAGGAGAAGGAAAGGGAGAATCGGAGAAAGGGGAGATCGCGACGATCCCCCCATACAAAGGGCCGCAAAAGTGTACCCAATTCGCGAAAAACCGAACATCATCCTCGATTTATTTTCGATCACGCCCCACATCCCCAAGCCTCCGCACGCCATTCCATACAATATCTATAGATAAAAGAAGCCCACCCCCGCCAAAACACCCCTTCCCCGACCGACAACGAACAAAGAAAACGCCCTCTTTTCGTTTGTCAAGGTAGGGGCGTATTGCATACGCCCCCATAGCTCTATCAAAAGATAGCGGGGGAACATATTGATTCGCCCGTTCCCGGTCACTTAAAAATATCTGCACCCAAACATCTCCAATTCTCATCTTCCCAACGATTCAGAGAAGCCCACCCTCGCCAAGACAACCCTTCCCCGACCGACAACGGACAAAGAAAACGCCCCCTGCGGGGGCTTGACTTTCTTTTGTCTCCTTTCCCCCAGTCAAGACAAGAAAAGGAGAAAGAGACACAAGAAAAACACCTCCAATTTTCATCTTCCCAACAAATAAAAGAAGTCATCCCCGCCAAGCCACCCCATCTCCGACCGACGACGGACAAAGAAAACGCCTCCTTTTCGTGCGTCAGGGTAGGGGCGTATCGCATACGCCCCCATAGTTCTATCAGAAAATAGCGGGGGAACATATTGACCCGCCCGTTTCTTATTGCATGAAAATCCATACACCTAAACATCTACAATTTTCATCTTCCCAACAAATAAAAGAAGTCCATCCCCGCCAAGCCACCCCATCCCCGACCGACGACGGACAAAAAACACGCCCTCTTTTCGTTCGTCAGGGTAGGGGCGTATTGCATACGCCCCCATAATTTCATCAAAAGGCAGCGAGGGAACATATTGATTCACCCGTTCCCCGTTATACGTAAACAAATGAACCACAGACCCGGTCATTTTTCGATTCATCCGGCCTCCGATATGTCCATTCGTGGGGCGTATGCAATACGCCCCTACCCTGACGGACGAAAAAACGCCACGATTTCGATTCGTTCGGCCCATAATGATCAAAAAATCGACCCGATTTTGATTCGTTTACCGCACAGCAACCTCAAAAACGCCACGATTTCGATTCACCGACAAAAAATGATCCCTAAACCTATCGAGGCAAGCTATCCCCGGGCAATTAGGAAGATAAATCCCGACGCATATACGTTTCTTTTCGTATAAAAGAAGAGATTACGCGCTGCACAAAGCAATCTACCGCAATGAAAGAGGTGAATATGCGACGCATGTAGAATCATTCGAATATGAAAGAAAAGCATCTGCATTGCAGATTGAATCTTCATAAAACAAAAGAAGATGACATGCAACGCAAATATGATCTTCACAAATCATGGAGATCCTATCCGCATTGCAGATTACATACTATCATACCGATAGCTATCGATATGCAATGCGTCGACTATGCTCCTACTGCGATAGAACCGTATATGCACGGTATGTAGCATCTTTTTTACCCATATGAAAAGAATATGCAGCGCAGATTATATCTTCCCGAAATAAAAGCATACTATATGCAACGCATAAGATCTTCTTTCGGTCTATGGGTATAGATTTTGCAACGCGGATATACTTCTATTGGATCGAGAAGATTACATTTGCAATGCAGATGAGATTCTTTCCTATCAGAAGATATAGATATGCAACGCGGATTGTGATCTTTCATAGTGGGAGATTGTGATTTGCGTCAGGTTTTTACCTTTGTGGTGCTCGGGGATTAGAAATCTTGGCGGGTATGATCTACGCGGAGGCGTTTGGATTGAAAAACCGACCTAAAACGGGTATCCCGGACGGTTGGGGATTGGAATATTTGATGAGAATGACCTGCGATGAGACACGGGGAATGGTAATCTTGATAAGGATGGGCTTCTCTGAATCGTGGGGAAGATGAAAATTGGGAACGTTTTTCTTCTGTCTCTTTCTTCTTTTCTTGTCTTGACTGGGGGAAAGGAGACAAAAGAAAGTCAAGCCCCCACAGGGGGCGTTTTCTTTGTTCGTCGTCGGTCGGGGAAGGGGTATTTTGACGAGAATAGGCTTCTCTGACATGTTGGGAAGGTGAAAATTGAAGGTTTTAAGCATAGATATTTTTACACGATAAGGGGCGGGCGGGTTGATATGTCCGCTCGCTATTTCTTAAGGAAACTATGGGGGCGTATGCAATACGCCCCTACCCTAACGGACGAAAAGGGGGCGTTTTCTTTGTTCGCCGGTGGGCGGGGAAGGGTAGTCTTGGCGGGGATGTGTTTTATGTATTTTATGGTGATATTTTTTGTGATGATAATAGAATGAAACGTGTGATTGAAATTGAGAAACTGGGGCAGTATCGGCTGGATAATTCGCTGCATACTTGGTTCCATGATAAGGTGTGCGAGCGTATCGGCACGGCTGATGGAGAGAAGATCGGTGTGCCGCAGACGATGGTCGAGGAGTATCGAGCGTGTGTCGATGAGGAGTTTGAGATGCTGAAGGAGGTGTCTGGCGAGGAGAACGAAACAAAAGCGATCCTGAAAAAGGATGCGGAATGTGACCGTCTGCTGTCTTTCATTTTGGGCGTGATACGCATTATGCGCCTTTCGCCGCGTCAGGAGGTGGCCGAGGATGCGCAGCATTTGTACGTTTTGACTCACGACAAAAAACGGATACAGTCGGAAGGCATCGGACGCAAACCGGCGCGTATCGATTCACTACTGAACGACCTCAAAAAGCCTGAACCGGCGGCCATGATTACGCGGCTCGGCCTCGACGAGGCTGTCGGGCTGCTGAAGCAGGCTAACGAGGACGCGAGTCGGCTACAGCGTGAGCGGAGCAACCTGCGCGTAAGGCGAAAACGGCCTTCGATGACACAAATCCGACCTAAAACGGACGAGGTTTACCATGAGGTGATCCTCCAATTACAATATGCTTACAAAAATAATGTTCCGCCGATCGACCGTGAAGCCATCGCCGAACTGGTCCGCCATCTGAACGAGCACACGGCACACGCCCGCATGACTTATAAGAAGAGCTTGGCCCAACGACGGGCCAGACGTAGACAAAAATCGGTGCCCACAGATGCGGACAATCCTGTATAATCCACGGCTCCGCTTCATTTTATTTATCTTTGTTGCGCTGAAGGGACAAACGACCTCCACCCTCGATCGATGAACGCAAAATACCTCCTTTTCCTGCTCTGCACACTGGCCGCCATCGCCTGCCAGCCCAGCGGCGGGGACGACACGCCCGCCGTGGCTTTCTATTACTGGCGGACGACGTTCGACCTGACGCCTACGGAGCGGCGCGTGCTGGAGGATTGCGATGTGAAACACCTGTATATCCGCTATTTCGACGTCAAAATAGATCCCGCCAGCGGTATGATCGTGCCCGAGGCCCCGGTTCGTTTTCGCAGCCTGCCGCCGAAGGGCATCCGTGTTACGCCCGTGGTCTTCATCACCAACCGCGTCATGCTCCGCCGCGAGACAAACGTCGACACGCTGGCTGCAAACATCGCTGCCTACATCCGACGGATCAACCGGGCGGTGGGTCTGCCCGAACCCGACGAGGTGCAGATCGATTGCGACTGGTCGACCGGCAGCCGCGACCGGTTTATGCTATTCATCGACACCTTGAAGCGGCACGGTGGCTTTCGCAACCTTTCGGCCACGATCCGTCTGCACCAAGCTAAGCATCACACCATTACGCGCATCCCTGGGGTCGATCGCGGCGTCCTGATGTACTATAACATGGGCTCCGTGGAGACGGATACGGTCAATTCGATCTATGACCGCAAGATTGCCAAGCGCTACCTCGGCAGCCTCAAGGTTTACCCCCTGCCGATGGACGTCGCACTGCCCATTTATGCCTGGGGCGTACACCTCAGTGAGGGTCGCGTGACCGAGTTGATCAATCGTATCCACCGCGCTGATTTTGAGCAGGACACGAATTTTCTTGTCCCACATGGTTCGAACCTTATCACGGTCAAACATTCCCTGATCAAAGGCGGACGTTACTACCGCACGGGCGATGAAGTGAGGATAGAGGAAGTGACATCGAAAGACTTATTAGAAATGGCGCGCGATCTCAGTCGGCATATGCCGAAACGACCTCGCGAGGTTATCTTTTTTGACTTGGATGAGCATCATTTCAATAAATACATAACGAACTATGAAAGCGAAACGAATTTCTTTAAGGACGTGGTGCGCTGTTTTTAGCGCTATACTCATCTCGACGGGTCTGGCTTGCCCCGCCGATTCAACGAGGAGGTAACTAACGATTGGTATGACTTTTTGGATGGAAAACTCACTCGGGAACAGATTGCAGCCTTCATGCTCGAGGGCAAAAAGGTCGCGGCCATCGCTAACTCCTCGAGTCCGAAGGTGAAAGCCTTCGAGCGCTTCGTACGCCTGGCCCACCAGGTAGACAACTACGCCTGCACACCGATCAATCCGTGGTCGTATTACAATAATCCGCAGTCTGATACGCCTCAAAAGACGTCTGAGGAGCTGGTCGAGGAAGCTATTCGGGATTACAGAGCCGAAACGAATGCCTTCCTCAAGAATCGCTATGCTTTCCAGGCACTTAAGGCGCTCTTTTACGCTGGGAATCGGGATGCGTTTGAACGTTTTTTCGGCGAAGTTGAGCCGGATATGCCGCGCAATACGCTTTATTATCGTGCCCTTGGCTATCGTGCGGGCTTCTACATTGAGGTGAAGGACTTTTGCAACGCGAATTTGCTTTACGCAGAGGTATTTAACCACGTCCCAGCCATGCGACCGGTCGCCGCCACATCACTTACGCTGCAAGACGAAAAACAATGGGAGCAATGCCTCCGCGCAGCTTCGCCCGAGCAAAAAACGGCTCTCTGGGCCCTGCTGGCATTCCGGACAGGCGATAACGACCGGGCCATCCGATCCATCTATCAGATCCGCCCTAAGGATCCGCTGCTCAGCCTGCTCATGATCCGCTTCATCAACGAGAATGAGGATCGCCGATGGTCGCTGATCGGCCCACCGACGGAAGATGCCGATCCGAAGGCCAACCGCATGAAGGAAATACCGCGGGAAACGTTCGATTTGATCCGGCGAATCGCATCGGAGGAGAAGACGGAAAACCCATTCCTCTGGTATGCGGCGGCGGGCTACATCACGTCTTGGTCGGGCGACTACGATGGCGCTAATTCGCTCTACGATAAGGCCGCAGGACAAATGAAGGCCGGCAACAAAGAGGCGGCCGATCAGCTGCGCTTACTGCGCCTCGTCAACGCCCTGAGTCGGATCACGGAGGTGAAAGGCGACAACGTAGAGCGCCTCACGGAGGAGCTCCGATGGCTTTACAAGCAGAACAGCTATCCGGAATATTGGGAAGGTGGCATGCGTTATAAGACGGCCATCACACAAAGCGCTACCTATCTGTCCACGCTCTACGCCAAGGCCGGTCGGCCGGAGCTGGCAGAGATGCTGGATCATAGCAGCGAGAAGATTGCTCAGCCCGGCGTGGTGGACAAGCTGATCGCCGTGCTCGAAAACCCGCGCACACCGATGGAGAAGCTCATCGTCGACATGTATCCGTATACGGCGGAGGAGTTTTACTTCTACAAGGCCCTTCAAGCCCTTCACGCCGATCAATTGATCGAGGCCGAGGCGCTGATGAAGAAAGCGGGCAAGCAGGGGATGACGGAACTCTACACGAATCCTTTTAACGACTACATCCTCGATCCCTTAGACGCCCATACCCGCAAGCATATTAAGGAAGCGAAGGTGAAATACACGCCGATCACGCTTATCCAAAAGATGCGGGAGGGCGAAGCCAAGATTGCGCGCGGTGAGGAGGTGTATAACAACAGCTTACTGGTCGGGAATGCCTTCTACAACATGTCGTTTTACGGCACAAGCGACATCTGGCGCGTTCCGTTGCTGAACGCTTCCATCTTCGAGCTCGTCCCCTGCTATGCCCAAGAGATGGTCATGACAAGCCCCGCCGCGAAAAAGTATTACCGCATGGCGTTGAAGGCCGCCACGACCGATGAACAGCGTGCGAAAGCCATTTTTCTGTCCATCAAATGCGATCGCAACGACTGCTATTTGGGGCCGATTCGAGGACGTGCCCTCTGTGACAATCAGAGGTATATGAATCAGAGCAACTCTCCCAATTGGCTCGATCGTGACGGCTTTGGCGAGCTGATGCGTTACGCGAACACGCAGTACTACCGGGATGTGATCCGCGAATGCGGCTACTTCCAGCTCTACGTGGCCAAACACAAGCGATGACCGATGGAGGAGCTGCTTCATTTGGAGTCTCGGAAGCGGAGACACGTCGATTTTTCGGATCATTCGGTTGCTGATAAGGCGATTCGTGGGGCGTATACCATACGTCCCCACACGAATGGCCGGAAATTTGTCGAGGATGATCTTCGTTTTTGGTCACGGAAGCGGAAACTCGTCGGGCGTGAGCTTCGGACGTATTCAGCTTATCTATATGTAATCCATAGTATTCACCACTTTTCAACAGAGAACAATGAATGAACGAATGAAAGCCTTCAGCAAGAGGGCCATGTACGGCGCACTGGCCGGACTGCTCTGGATAGCCACTCCGGCAGCCCGAGCGCAAGACAACATCACCTTGACAGACTCTGCGCAAACGGTGGCACTCGTGGCCGCCGCTAACGATACCTCCTCCTTAGCGCCCATCACAGCGACAAGCGATAGCGTCTTCCTCAAGGATTCGTCGGCCGTGCTGCCCATCAAAGAGGCCATACAGGACGGTGACTTTCGCACCAAGGCCCAGCTGCGCGAAGTGGTCGAGCAATGGAACGCCGCCCTGACTCCGGCCACCGTCGACCGCCTCAAGCAGCTCTATCACGACACCGAGGTGCTCTATTACGGCGGCCGCACCACACCCGATGAGTGCATCAACGACAAACGGGCCTACATGGAGAGCCATCCCGGATACGCCCAAACGTTAGTCGGCAAGATCGTCTACGACTCCATTAATCAGGTCACCTATCGCTGCTCCTTCATCAAACGCGTCAAGCAAAACGATGGCTTTTTCGAATATCCCTCCTACCTCGTCATGATGCGCATGCCTAACGGCTGGCGGATCACGGCCGAGGGCGACGGCGCCACCGATTACAATCGCAAGAAGAGCGAAACGGGCAGCGCACGCGGTAGCGGCATGAACGAGGGCGACTTCAACGGCACGGGTACGAAAGGCTACGTCTGGCTCGAGCCGCCTGTGTTCGCGAAAACGGATGACGAGGACGCCGGTTGCCTCGGCGGCTGCGACGGCACGATCCGCTTCCTCAACCCCTTCATCCCCCCCATCAAGGTTCGCCATTGCATCGACGGCACGCCCGATAACCTCGGCGATCTGAACGGTGACGGAGCCGACGAGGTCGGTTTGCTGCCCATTTGGTTCAATGGCTGCTGGGCCGACTACCACGTCTGGACGCTGCAAAACGGTCGCTGGATCGAGGCGGTAGAGAGCTTCCCCACCCATTGCGACCAGTGGAAGACGGGGCTGAAGCCCGTCGAAGTCGATCCCAAACGCCCGGGCTACGTCATCATCCGTTACAGCGAGAATGGCAAGAACGGAGGCATCGAGGTCAAGAGCAAGTCCGTGCCCATCCGCGGCGGAAAGGGTGCGGCGACCGATCCCGTCACGTTTCCGAAACTATGAGCACCGAGCGCCCCCTCTCCTCCCCCACGCCACCATCCGCTGCCGCTTCCGTGAGTCCGCTGAAGGCTTGGATCACGGCGGCAAGGCCTCACACTCTGGCAGCCTCGGCCTGCCCCGTGGTCGCTGCGTCGGCGCTGGCCTGGCGGGCAGACACGTTTCGGTTCGTGCCCGCTGCGCTCTGTCTGCTCGTAGCCGTGCTGGCGCAGGTGGCCGCCAACCTCTCCAACGACTACTTCGATTATAAAAAGGGAGCCGACACCGATCGGCGTGTGGGGCATCAGCGCGCTGTCGCCTCGGGGTGGATAGCCCCGCAGACGATGCTCCGCGCTTCGCTCGTCACACTTGGACTGGCCCTGATCTGCGGACTCTTCCTCCTTGTCTATGGCAACCCGTTCCTGCTCCTCGGTGCGGGTGTAGCCATCGCGCTCTGCGTGCCCGCCTACACCGCCGGCCCCTACCCCTTGGCTTATCGTGGCTGGGGCGACGTCTGCGTGCTGCTTTTCTACGGCGTGATCCCGGTCTGCCTCACGTATTACGTCCAAGCGGGCACCGTGACTGCCACCACTGCGTGGATCTCCGTTGCCCTGGGACTACTCTCCGTCAACATCCTCCTCGTCAACAACGTCCGCGACCGAGAGCAGGACGCCGCCGCTGGCAAACGCACCACCGTCGTGCGTTTCGGCCGCCGCTTTGGCACGACGCTCTACCTCGTCTGCGCCGTGCTGGCCGTCGCCTGCTCATGGCCCGCCTATTTCTATCGCGGCGCCTACACCTGGTTGCTGTTTCTCATCTTCCTCGCCTTCGAACTGGTGACGTGGCACGATCTGCGTCGCCTCAGCGGCTCCGATCTGAACCGTGTGCTCGGACTCACCGCCCGCAATATCTGGATCTATACCCTGCTGCTCGTTTCGTTGCTGGTCTTCTGAAAGATGCCGAGGCCGTTGCACGGTCCGCCAATCCTCCAGAATCAGATTTTAGGCCATTGCAACGGTCTGCAATCCTTCAGAATCAGAGTCTGGGCCATTGCAAGGGTCTGCAATTCGTCAGAATCAGATTCTGGGCCATTGCAACGGTCTGCAATCCTTTAGAATCAGATTCTGGGCCTTTGCAAGGGTCTGCAATCCGTCAGAATCAGATTCTGGGCCTTTGCAACGGTCTGCAATCCGTCAGAATCAGATTCTGGGCCTTTGCAACGGTCTGCAATCCTTTAGAATCAGATTCTGGGCCTTTGCAAGGGTCTGCAATCCTTCAGAATCGGATTCTGAAGGGCCTCCCGAGCATGAATCACCCTGTAAACCCTCTTCTTTCCCCTCTTTTCATTGTGCAATTCGTCTCCTTGCCCTCCCTTGAAATGGGGATTGCCGGGCGACGCGCACGCCTTCATCTTTGCCGCGCTAAAAAACCAAAACAACCATTCATATACAATGAAAAGAATAGCTACGCTTCTCTGCTTCATGGTCTGCTGTGCCGTCGCCATGCATGCCACGAATGCCAATGTGACCAGACGAACTTACACGGTGAGGGGCACCGTGAAGGATCGCACGAATGCCCCCGTTCCCTATGCCACGGTGATGGTGATCGGCACCAACATCGGAATCGCTGCCGACGTCGACGGCGGTTTTCGCCTCCAATTAGACAAAGGCACCTACCGCCTGCGCTTCTCCTGCACCGGATATGAGCAGAAGATCGTCGAGGTGTCGGCCGAACAGCAACCCACCCTCGAGGTGACACTCGACGAGGCCAAGAACGGCCTCACCGAGGTGGTCGTCACCGGCACACGAACGGAGCGCATGCTCAAGGATGAGCCCGTCGTCACGCGCGTCATCACGGCCGAGGAGATCAAGAAGCTCGACCCGCAGGACTTCAAAGGGCTGTTAGAATACGAGCTGCCCGGCCTGCAATTCAACGGTGCAGCACACGGCTCCGGACTGCCCGACATCTCGTTCCAAGGCATGGACTCCCGCTACCTGCTCTTCCTCATCGACGGCGAACGCATGGCCGGTGAAGGTGCGCTGGACAACATCGACTTCAGCCGCTTAGACGTGGACAACATCGAGCGCATCGAGGTGATCAAGGGCAGCATGTCCACTCTCTACGGATCGAACGCCTTGGGCGGCGTGGTGAACATCATCACCAAGAAGGCCAACCGCCCGTTCGTGGGCAATGTCTCCGCTCGCACCACCAGTCTCGGCGACCAGAAATACGCGCTCTCCGTGGGTACACGTCAGGAGAAGTTCTCATCGCTCACCTCAGCCTCCTTCAGCCGTCGCAACCCGTACACCATCCGTGACACCAAGCCGATGACGAGCACCTTCAAGCGCCCCGACGGCACCGACTCCACAGCGGTGGATACCACCCGACGCAGCTTCAACATCAAGGGTTACGAGACCTTCTCCATCGCCCAAAAGTTCGGCTACGACTTCACCGACCGACTCAGCGCACAGATTGACGGCAGCTTCTATCAAAACCGACTGCTCTATACCGACTCGGCAACGAAGCTCCACGAGCGCTTCCGCGACTTCACCTTCGGCGGCAAGCTGAACTACATCCTCAACGAGACCAGTCGGCTGGACATCTCCTACCACTACGACCATTATTATAAGAACGACATCTTTCCCCAGGCTGGAGACCTCACCACAGTGAAGTATCGCGACATCACCAACAACATCCGACTCAACTACAGCCTCCTCCTGGCCGACCGCCACGCCCTCACCGCCGGCACCGAATACAACACCGAGCGGATGAAAAGCAACTGGTTTCGCGACACCACCTCCACCCACTTCTCCAATTACGTCCTCTACGTCCAAGACGACTATCGCGTCACCGACCGCCTGAGCCTCGTCGGCGGCCTACGCATGGACTACCACTCGGAATACAAGGCGCACGTCAGCCCGAAGCTCTCCGCCATGTATCGCCTCGGGCACGTCACGCTGCGCGGCGGATACGCGGCCGGATTCCGCTCCCCGTCGCTCCGCGAGCTGTACGCCGAGTTCGACCACCGCGGCTTGTTCAAGATCTACGGCAACACCGACCTCAAGCCCGAAACGAGCCACCACGCCTCCGTCTCGGCCGAGTGGGTCGCCGGCATCTTCAACGCCTCCGCCACCGGCTACTATAACTGGTTCAACAACCGCATCGTCCGAACGGTGCGCATCGAGGATGGCCCCGCCAAGGAGTACCCCGACTTCACCTATCAGAACGCCGACAAGTCCAAGACCTACGGCTTCGACGTCAACGCCCAAGTACGCCTGCCCTTCGACCTCACCCTGCGCGGCACCTATTCTTACGTCAACGACGACGAGAAGGTGCAGGGCAAACGCAGTTCCTACATCCGCCCCCACACGGCCGTCATGCAAGCCGACTACACGCGCCGCTTCGGCCGTTGCCGCGCCTACATCGGCCTGAACGGGCGCTGGATGGCCGCCACGGACTACTGGTCGTACAGCAACAGCCGAAAGAGCATGTACAAAATGGAGCTCGAGAGCCGCATGCTTTGGAAGCTGAACGCCGGGTGCTACTTCCCACGCGGCATCGCCCTCAACATCGGCGTGGACAACCTCTTCAACGCAAGGGATAAGAACATCGGTTATGACGTCTACTCCGCCACCCTCACCCGCGGCACGGAGTTCATCGCCAACCTCTCCGTCAATATCGCAGAGCTGATCGGCAAATGACGGGACGGGCACTTGGCACTTTTTTGGGGCACGACACTTCTTGAGGGAGGCGTCGTGTTCCTGTTTTTTTTGGCCCCAAGCCCGACAGGTCGGAGCTATCCCCAGAAAAAAGTAGGGCTAAACCCTGAGGGTTCAGCGTCGCCCAGAAAAAAAGAAGAGCCAGACCCTCAGGGTTCAGCGTCGCTTGAAAAAAAGAAGAGCTAAACCCTCAGGGTTCAGCGTCACTTAAAAAAAAGAAGGGCTAAACCCTCAGGGTTCAGCGTCGCTTGAAAAAAAGAAGGCCCAAACCCTCAGGGTTCAGCGTCGCTTGAAAAAAAGAAGGGCCAGACCCTCAGGGTTCAGCGTCGCTTGAAAAAAAGAAGAGCTAAACCCTCAGGGTTCAGTCTTCCCAGAAAAAAAGTAGAGCCAAACCCTGAGGGTTCGAGGCCACCTCGAAAAAAACTACTCCTAACTACCGGGGCGAAGCCCCATAACTACCCCTAACTACCCCTAACTACCCCTAACTACCGGGGCGAAGCCCCATAACTACGCATAGAATGAAAAGAAAGATTTATCTGTGGATTGGGATCGTCGCAGTCGTCTTGGCCGCGGCGTTTTTTGCTTATTCCAAATGGATGGCACCCACACGCGTGGCCTTCGTGAACTATCAGGCCATCTCGCTTGGCAGCATTTACAAAGCCAACGACAACTCGCACATCAAACTCGTGGAAGTCTCCACCGACGAGCTCGACAAGCTCAAAGGCTTCGACATGGTCTTCGTCAACGGCATGGGCCTGCGCATCGTCGAGGAGCAACGCGAACAACTGCAACGCCTGGCCGACAAGGGAGTGCCCATCTACACCTCGATGGCCACAAACCCCGACAACAACATCTGCAACCTCGACTCCGTGGTGCGCGACTCCATCAAGACCTACCTCGACGGCGGCAGCAAGAAGAACTATCGCAGCCTGCTCAACTACGTCCGCAAGGTGATCGACGGCAAACGCTTCTTCATCAACGAGCCTGAGCCGGCCGTGGAGCGCGCCGAAGACATCATCTATCACCCCAACCCCAGCGGCAACGACCGCGACGACGACCTCGAGTTCCACTCCGTGGCCGATTATGAGGCCTGGCTCAAGAAGCAAAACCTCTGGCATGAGGGCGCCCATAAAATCGTCGTCACCGGACAAATGGCCGACCCCACCGGCCTGATCGATGCGCTACAAAAGGCGGGCATGAACGTCTATCCCATCTACGCCCACGAGAAATGGTTCGACTACCTCAACGCCATCAACCCCGCGATGGTGATCAACATGGCGCACGGCCGCATGGGCGACGAGATGGTCGATTGGCTCCGGGAGCACAACGTGACGATGCTCGCACCGCTCACCGTCAATCGCCTCGTGGAGGATTGGGAGAACGACCCGATGGGCATGTCCGGCGGCTTCATGTCGCAGAGCGTCACCATGCCCGAGATCGACGGCGCCATACGTACCACAGCACTCTTTGCCCAGTATGAAGACAAGGACGGCTACCGCCACTCCTTCGCCGTGCCCGAACGCCTCGAGACGTTCGTCGAAACCGTAAAGCGCTTCCTCGAGCTGCGCACCAAGCCCAACAGCGAGAAGCGCGTGGCCATTTATTACCTCAAGGGGCAGGGCCAAGGCGCAACCATGACGGCCGGCGGCATGGAGGTCGCTCCGTCGCTCTACAACTTCCTCAAGCGACTCAAAGACGAGGGCTACAAGGTGGACAACCTGCCCGCCAACCATCGCGAGTTGGAGAAGATGATCATGCAGCAGGGCGCCGTCCTCGGGGTCTATGCCGAGGGTGCGATCGCTGAGTTTATGAAGACCGGCAACCCGGAGCTGATCAAGAAGGAAGATTATGAAGCTTGGGTGAAGCAGGCGCTCCGCCCGGAGAAATACAAGGAAGTGGTAGACGCCAATGGCGACTTCCCCGGTCAATACATGGCCACGGCCGACGGCCGACTGGGCGTGGCCCGACTACAATTCGGCAACGTCGTCGTAATGCCGCAGAACGCCGCCGGATCGGGCACGAACGCCTTCAAGATCCTCCACGGCACAGACGCCGCACCGCCGCATCCTTACATCGCCTCCTACCTCTGGATGCGCTTCGGGTTTAAGGCCGACGCGCTGATCCATTTCGGTACACACGGCAGCCTCGAGTTCACGCCTCGCAAGCAGGTGGCACTCTCCAGCAACGACTGGCCCGACCGACTCGTGGGCCCGCTGCCACACTTCTACGTCTACACCATCGGCAACGTCGGCGAGGGCATCATCGCCAAACGCCGCTCCTATGCCACACTCACGTCATACCTCACGCCGCCCTTCATGGAGAGTAGCGTGCGCGGCATGTACCGCGAGCTGACCGAGGCACTGAAGATCTACGACCACCTCGCCGAGGACATCAACGAACGCCGCGAACAGGGCAAGGCTCCGGACGCTCGTTTGGAGGCCGACCTGAAGCGTGCCGCGATCAACGTGAAGGCGGCCACCGTGAAGCTCGGCATCCACCGCGACTTGGAGCTGGACAGCATCGCCGGTAAGCCCTATTCGGAGGACGAGATCCGACGCGTGGAGAACTTCGCCGAGGAGTTGGCTACGGAGAAGATCACCGGACAGCTCTACACGATGGGCGTACCCTACGAGCCGGCCCGCATCACATCGTCCGTCTTGGCTATGGCCACCGACCCGATCGCGTATGGCGTCTGGGCACTCGACAAGCTGAAGGGACGCACACACATCGACGCCGATCGCGACCGCGTGAAGTTCACGCAGGTCTACTTAGATCCGGCGAAGGAGCTGGTGAACCGTCTGCTCACCCAACCGACGATGGCCACGGACGAGTTAGTCTGCCGCACAGCCAAGATCACCCCCGAGGAGCTGGCTAAGGCGCGCGAGATCATCGCCGACCGCAACGCTCCGCGGGGTATGGCGGCCATGATGATGATGACGGGCAACAAGAAGAAAGGCGGTATGCCAGCCGGTATGCCGGGAATGCCACCGAAAGGCATGGGTGGTAAAGCCGACGCCAAGCCTGCCGGACATCCCGGAGGTATGCCGGGCGGTAAAGCCGACGCCAAGCCTGCCGGACATCCCGGAGGTATGCCGGGCGGTAAATCCGACACCAAACCTGCCGGACATCCCGGTGGTATGCCGGGCGGTAAAGCCGACGCCAAGCCGGCCGGACATCCCGGAGGTATGCCGGGTGGTATGCCGGGCGGTATGCCGCCGAAAGGCATGGGCGGTATGATGGGTGGCAAGAAGAAGACGTACACGAAGGAAGAAGTGCACCTGGCCGACGCCATCATGGAAGTGGAGCGCACGATCCTGAACGTGAACAAATACAAGACGTACCTCATGGAGAGTCCCGAGGGCGAACTGCGCAGCAACATGAACGCACTGAAGGGTGGCTACGTGGCTCCGTCGCCGGGCGGCGATCCGATAGCCAACCCGAACACACTGCCCACGGGCCGCAACCTCTACTCGATCAATGCCGAGGCGACGCCCTCGGAGGCAGCTTGGGAGAAGGGTAAGCGACTGGCCAACGCCACGATCGACCTCTACCGCAAACGCCACAACAACGAGTACCCGCGCAAGGTGAGCTACACCCTCTGGTCGGGCGAGTTCATCGAAACGGAAGGCGCCACCATCGCACAGATCCTCTACATGCTCGGCGTGGAGCCGGTGCGCGACGCTTTCGGCCGTGTCTCCGACCTGCGCCTGATCCCGTCGGCCGAGCTGGGTCGCCCGCGCATCGATGTGGTGGTACAGACCTCCGGCCAGTTGCGCGACTTAGCCGCCTCGCGACTCTTCCTCATCAATCGCGCCGTGGAGATGGCAGCTGCAGCGAAGGATGACAAGTTCGACAACCAAGTGTCCGAGGGTGTCACCGAAGCACAGCGCACACTGCTGTCCAAAGGTCTCTCGCCGCGCGAAGCGCAGGAGATGGCCACCTATCGCGTCTTTGGCGGTGTCAATGGCAACTATGGCACGGGCATCCAAGGCATGGTGGAGAGTGGCGACCGCTGGGAGAAGGAGTCCGAGATCGCTGAGACGTATATCCATAACATGGGCGCCTTCTATGGCAGCGAAAAGCAGTGGGAGCTGTTCCGCCAATACGCTTTCGAGGCCGCGCTGACCCGCACCGACGTCGTCGTACAGCCGCGCCAGAGCAACACCTGGGGCGCCCTCAGCCTCGATCACGTCTACGAGTTCATGGGCGGTATGAACCTGTCCGTCCGCCACGTCACCGGCAAGGACCCCGACGCTTACCTCAGCGACTACCGCAACCGTAGCAATGTCCGCATGCAGGAGGTCAAGGAGGCCATCGGTGTAGAGGCACGCACGACGATCCTCAACCCGACGTATATCAAGGAGAAGATGAAAGGCGAGGCCTCGTCGGCCGGCGTCTTTGCCGAGACCGTCCGCAACACCTACGCCTGGAACGTGATGAAGCCGTCCGCCATCGACAACGAGTTGTGGGACGAGATCTTCGACGTCTACGTCAAGGATAAGTACGACCTCAAGGTCGACGAGTTCTTCCGCGAGCAAAGCCCCGCCACGCTCGAGGAGATCACGGCCGTGATGATGGAGACGATCCGCAAGGGCATGTGGAAAGCTACGCCGGAGCAGATCGCCGAGCTGGCCCGCGTACACACCGAGACGGTGAACAAGTACGGCGCGGCATGCTCTGGCTTCGTCTGCGACAACGCCAAGCTGAAGGACTTCATCGCCTCGAAGGCCGACGCCTCGGCCGCCGCCCAGTACAAGCAGAAGATCGCCGAGGCGCGCGAAGCCAACCTCTCCGACAAGGACGCCAAGAGCGTCGTCTTAGAGAAAGACAAGCAGAACGTCATCGACGAGACGGCCGACACCTCGGGCCGTCGCATGATCCTCATCGCAGCCATCGCGCTCGTCGTAGCCATCGCCGCATTCCTCATCATCCGCAGAAGGAGGAAGAACTAAAAACGAAAAGCTAAAAACGAAAAGTCCTGCCGGCAGGAGGTGGGGGGGGCGCACGCGAGTTCCCCCCTCTCTCCCGTACCCGGCTTAGCTTTTCACTTTTAGTTTTTAGCTTTTCCCTTTTCGATTATGGACAACATCTTCCTCCTGCTCGCCTTCTTCGCTGTGGTGAAGAGCCTCTTCATGACCACCCTGCTGCCCGACCGGCGCTATCGCATCGCGTTCAGCGTGCTACTCGGCGTGTTCGTGGTGCTCTCCCACTCGTACGTCGTCGAGCTGAACAAGCTGCAAGTGCAGCGCATGCTGTCGGAGCGTTCGGCCCTGTTCGACATCTCCCTGGTGGTGATGGTCGACAGCCTGCTGACCGTCTACTTCTGCCTGGCCCGCCTGCGCAACCGCGAGCCCGAGCAGCGCTTCGCGTGGTACACCACCCTGGTACGCCATATGCCCTCGCTGCTCATCTTCCCCGCGCTTTTCTACCTCCACATCAACCTGCTCTTCTCCCTGCCCGGCGTCGCCTTCACGACCGTCACGTGGGGACTGGCCGCAGGGGTGGTCGTCGTGTTCGTGGCCGCGTCGCTCTTTGCCCGCAGCCTCATCGGCGGCAAGGATCTGCTGATCGAGCTGATCCTGCTGCTCACCCTGTTGCTCTTCCTGCTGACCGTCTGCAGCGCCGTCTTCCACCCCTCCAACACCGTCATCTCACACAGCGCCCCCGTCGACTGGCTCGGTTGCCTCGGCACCCTCGGGCTGCTCCTTGGGCTTACGCTCGTCGGATGGTTGCTCACTGCGGTGAGGCGGAGGCTTCAGAAGAAATCATAGCCTTCGGATGGATAGTCGGGGCAAGGCTCCCACGAGGGGCGCCTCTACCTCCATCGGTGTAACGATGACTGTGCAAGACGGCTTGATGGCGGCAAAGTGTGTGAAATGACCGTGCAAGGCCTGCATGACGATTTCACAGTGTGTAAAACGACCATGCAAGACCTGCGTGACGATTTCACAGTGTGTAAAAAGGCCGTGCAAGACCTGCAGACGGCGGCACAGTGTGTGAAACGACTGTGCAAGACCTGCATGACGGCGGCACAGTGTGTGAAACGACCATGCAAGGCCTGCATGACGATTTCACAGTGTGTAAAAAGGCCATGCAAGACCTGCACAGTGGTTTTACAGTGTGTGAAGCGACCGTGCAAGACCTGCACAGTGGTGTCACAGTGTGTGAAGCGACCATGCAAGGCCTGCACAGTGGTTTTGTCGTTATAACAACCCTTTAACTACCGGGGCAAAGCCCCATAACTACCCGGCCAAAGGCCGATAACTACCGCGCCGCAAGGCGCATAACTACCCAAGGGCGTATGCGATACGCCCCTACATTAAACAACAATGGAATACGTATCAAACATCCTCTTTTGGATATCCAACGGGCTGCTGGTCCCCGTCATCGTCGGCCTGCTTTACTTCTTTATCCGCAGCATACTCATGCTCGGCGGTTTCTTCAACCAATACCTGCGTCGCACCAAGCAGGCGGGCCAGCTCAAGAAGCAGCTCGACACGTGGGACGGCGCGCACCTCGACGCCCTTCTGCCCACCATCGAAGCCTCGGCCGAACGCGACTTCACCGAAGCCGTGCGCCGCATCGCTGCCACGCCCGACTCGACTCACGTCGACCGCATCCTGGCCGAGTACGAAGTGCGCGCCGACGCCGACCTGAGTCGCTGCCGCATGCTCACCAAGTTCGGCCCCATCCTCGGACTCATGGGTACACTCATCCCCATGGGCCCCGCGCTGGCTGGGCTCGCCACGGGCGACGTCGCCTCGATGGCCTACAACATGCAGATCGCCTTCGCCACGACCGTCGTCGGACTCTTCGCCGGGGCCGTGGGCTACGTCATCCTGCAAGCCCGCCAGCGGTGGTTCGTCGCCGACCTCGCCTCGCTCGAGTTCATCGCCGGCATGACGGCCCAAGTCTCACCCACTAACGCCCCCCAGTCATGAGTCGCCGCCGCAGACTGCTCTCGGCTTCGGCCGAAGACAACGACCCCGTGGCCATGCTCACGAACCTCTTCGACGTGGCCATGGTCTTCGCCGTCGCCCTGATGGTGGCCATGGTGGTGAAGTTCAACATGACCGAGATCTTCTCCAAGGAGGATTACACCATGGTCAAGAACCCCGGCAAGGACAACATGGAGATCATCACCAAGGAGGGCCAGACGATCACCCGCTACAAACCCTCCGAGAACCAGAACGCCACCGGCAAGAAAGGCCGCAAGGTCGGCGTAGCCTACGAGCTCGAAAACGGCGAAGTGATCTACGTGCCGGAATAGCCGCGAATACAGGCAATCAATGAGAACTGCAAAAAGGAAAAAGCCGTTCGCTTTCCTTCTCGACGCCAAACGGTTCAAACGCCTCAGGCGAAAGGCTAAATGCGAACCGAACGAGGAAACGATCGCGGCTATCGAGGCGGCGCGCGCCGGCCGATACGCAGGCACCATAGACCTAAGCAGCCGGGAAGCCTTCATCCGCTCATGCGGTGGATGAGGCAATCCGCCACTGCTTTATATACACCAAGGGCTGCATCATCGATTGCGTATGATGCAGCCCTTGTTCTTGTGCGACCTTACTGCCGGTAGGCGGTAGGGGCGTATCGCATACGGGCGTCTGCGGACGCCGGCGAATATGGCCGGGTACATGATCGTACCGCTTGGGGCCGAATTTGAATGGCAATTAAACCTGTGTGGATCCGTAGACGCCCAGCTCGGCAAAGTCATCGATCAGGAAGTCGGCGCCGGCGGCTTGCAGCTGGTTGCGCGTGGCATTGCCGTAAGTGACGCCGCAAGTCTGGACGCCGGCGTTACGCCCCATGAGGATATCCACGGGCATGTCGCCCACCACCAGCGTGTGCGCCGCGTCGATGCCCGTCTCGCAGAGCGTCCGGAGCACGGGCTCGGGGTGGGGCTTGGTATGCTCCACACTGTCGGCACCGAGCACGTACGATATGCAGTCCCGCAGCCCCATTGCGTCGATAAAGGCCTGCAGCGACCCCGTACCCCGCGACGAGGCAATGGTCAGCACCACGCCCCGCTCCCGCAGCTGCCGGAGTGTCGACAGGACGTGGGGAAAGGGGGCCGGCACGAGCGACTCCTTGTTGCGGAAGAAGATCTCGCGGTACGTCTCCACGAAGCGATCGGCGAGGTCGGCCGGGCCGTCGGGGTAGAGATGCCGGCAGGCGTCATCGAGCTTCAGGCCGATGGTGCTGGCGCAGGCCGCCTCGTCGGCCACAGGTAGACCGAGCTGATCCATGGAGGCTTGCAGGGTGCGGACGATGTTGTCACGCGTGTCGGCTAGTGTGCCGTCAAAATCGAGGATGATCAGTTGGATGGGCATGGGTCATATCGCATCGTTGAACTCTACACGGTTGAGGATGGAGCGGCCGAGCGTCACCTCGTCAGCGTACTCCAATTCGTCGCCGATGGAGACGCCGCGCGCGATGACCGTCACACGGACGGGATAGGCCGAGAGCTTGCGGTAGATGAAGAAGTTCGTCGTGTCGCCCTCCATCGTCGTGCTGAGCGCCAGCACCACCTCGCGCACCTCGCCCTCCGCCACACGCTTCACCAAACTGTCGATCTCCAGATCGGCCGGGCCGATACCGTCGATGGGCGAGATGATGCCGCCGAGAACGTGGTAGAGACCGCGAAACTGCGCCGTATTCTCGACCGTCATCACGTCCTTCACGTTCTCCACCACGCAGACCGTCGAGCGGTCGCGCGACGTATCGGCGCAGATGTCGCAGAGATCCGTGTCGCAGATGTTGTGGCACGTGCGGCAATACTTCACGTCGCGACGCAAGGCCTGAAGCGCCGTGCCGAGTCGCTCGGCGTACTCCGGCTCGCGACGGAGCAGGTAAAGCGAAAGCCGCAGCGCCGTCTTCCGACCGACGCCGGGCAGCCCCGACAGCTCGTCGACGGCGTTCTCAAGGAGCGTGGAGGGATAGGCGCGATTCATGACTTCAGTTCGCGGCCGGCATACATGCGTTCGTAATACCCCACGTAATCGCCGCTGATGACTTCACGGATCCAGTCTTGGTGCTCGAGGTTCCAGCGCACCGTCTTGACGATGCCCGTCTCAAAGTCCGTCTCCGGCCGCCAGCCCAGCTCGGTGGAGATCTTCGTCGGGTCGATGGCGTAGCGCTGATCGTGGCCGAGGCGGTCGGTGACGAAGGTGATCAGGCTGTCGTCGATCCAGTCGACGGTGGGCAGTCCGTCCGGGCCGGCGATGCGCTTGCGGAGGGCGTCACGGTAAACGGGTTGCTCGGTCATCAATTGGCGGACGGTACGGATGATCGTGCGTACGATGTCGATGTTCTTGCGCTCGTTGTGTCCGCCCACGTTATAGACCTCACCCGCGCGGCCACGATGGATGACGGCGTCAATGGCCTTGCAATGATCCTCGACGTAGAGCCAATCGCGAACGTTCGACCCGTCGCCGTAGACGGGCAGCTGCTTGCCCTCGAGGATGTTGTTTATGATGAGCGGGATCAGCTTTTCGGGGAAGTGATACGGCCCGTAGTTGTTCGAGCAGCGGGTGATGCTGACAGGCATGCGGTAGGTGTCGTGGTAGGCCATTGCCACCAGGTCGGCGCTTGTTTTGGAGGCGCTGTAGGGGCTATGCGGAGCCAGCGGAGTCGTCTCGGTGAAGAAACCGTCGGGGCCGAGGCTCCCGTAGACCTCGTCGGTAGAGACTTGATGGAAGCGTACGCCGGGGCGCCAGGTCGGGTAACCCGTCGCATCGCGTCCGGTAGTCCACGCCTTTCGGGCGGCGTTGAGCAGGTTCTGTGTGCCGAGGATGTTGGTCATGAGGAAGAGCTGCGGGTCTTCGATGCTACGATCCACGTGGCTCTCGGCGGCGAAGTTGACGACGCAGTCGATGGGGTACTTCTCAAAGAGGCTTTCCACAAGCGTGCGATCGCCGATATCGCCTTTGACGAAGTGGCAACGCACTCCGTCGATATCGCTTTCGATCGTGTGCACGTTGCCGGCATAGGTGAGTAGGTCGAGGACGATCAGCTGTGCGTCCGCGTGGGTGGCCAACATATACTTCACGAAGTTGGCGCCAATGAATCCGGCTCCGCCGGTGATTAAGTAGGTATGCATAATAGTTAGAGGGTAGAGGGTAGAGGGTAGAGGATAGAGGATAGAGGATAGAGGATAGAGGGTGAAAGACGGCGGACTTCTATCTTCTTTTCTTGCCTTGATGCAAGAAAAGAAGCAAAAGAAAATCAAGGCCTCTGCCGAGGCCGAGGAAGTTGGCCGGGTACATCTCTGGGGGGAAGTTATAGCTCTGCGTCGCGGAGCTGGGGCAGCACGCGGTCTTTCTCGGACGTGAGGATGGATGTCGCGTCGTCGATGCTCCAATCTATGCCCACGTCGGGGTCGTCGAAGCGGAAACCGCGCTCATGACTGGGCATGTATGGGTTGTCGACTTTATAGGTGAAGATGGCTGTCTCGCTCTTGACGTAGAAGCCATGCGCGAAGCCGCGCGGGATGTAGAACTGGCGATGGTTGTCGGCCGATAGCTCGACCATCACGTATTGCCCGAACGTGGGCGATCCGCGGCGGATATCCACGGCCACATCTACCACCGTGCCGACGATCACGCGCACCAGCTTGGCCTGTGCGTAGGGCGCCAGCTGATAGTGCATGCCGCGCAGTACGCCGCGCGAGGAGCACGATTCGTTGTCCTGAATGAAGTGCGTCGACCCAATGTGGGCGTCAAAATCAGGCTGCTTGTATGCTTCCATAAAATACCCCCGCGCGTCGTGAAACACCTTCGGCTCCAGGATCCACACGCCGGGGATATGCGTCTCTATATAGTCCATTGATTCTTGAGATTCGATGATTTGAGGGGGGCAAAGAAAGCGGGGTTCACCGGATCAGAGGGACGGGGCGCTGGGCGATGAACGGTATGACCACGTCGCGCATCTCCTGCGTTAGGCACGCCAGGGCCTGACGAGCGATGGCGTCGGGGATGCCGTAGAAGGCTTCGGCGAGGCTGCCCGTCATGGCCGCGATCGTGTCGCTGTCGCCGCCGATGGAGATGGCCAGGCGCACGGCCTGCTCGAAGTCGGTGCTCTCCAAGAAGCAAACGATGGACTGCGGCACAGTGACCTGACACGTCTCGTCGAAACGGTTCGTCCGGCGGATCTCGTCGCACGTCGCGCTGACGTCGTAGCCGTAGCGCGTGGTGGCGATGGTGCGCACCGCCTCACGTCCGCCGCCGTCGCGCAGGGTGCGGATGCACTCGGCAATGCACTGCGCGCCCTTGATCCCCTCCGGGTGGTTGTGGGTACAGGCCGCCGACCGTCGGGCCGCCTCCAGCACATCGTCCATCGGCCCGTCGACCCACCCGCAGGGCGAGACGCGCATGCCCGAGCCGTTGCCAAAACTGAAGTACGGCTGCGGATCGTCCGAGGCCACCCACTGCCGGAAGCGTCCACCGTAACCGCCCGTGGGATACGGGTAGCGGCGACACCAGCTGTGGAGCGTCGGCCCGAAGTCCACGCCGCGCAGCAACGCGTCGGCCACGGCCACCGTGCAGACCGTGTCGTCCGTAAATCCACACTCGGGCGTGAACAGCTCAAAGTCTGTCCGGTGCGTGTTATTAAACTCAAATCGCGACCCCACGATGTCGCCTACGATAGCTCCTAACATGATTCGTTTTCCTTTCTGTTTTGATGGAGGAGATGGCCTCCTGTTTTGCCCCGCAAAAGTATCTGAATGCAGCGGGGCCTTATGAGGGGTGATGGATGGCGGGCGCCCCTGTTCCGCCTATACCTATTATTATATACGCGCATCGCGCCCTCTCAGCAGCTGCTTTCGGCCCTGTTAGCCCCGCCTGGGGGCGTACATTTCTATGCCCCGCCCCTGCCCGCAGGGAAACACAACCCTAAACGCCACTTACAGCCCCAGTAGTATGCCCAATCTACACCGTCAATCATAAGCAGCAAGCTTGCGGGTTAATAACATACACTGTCGATATTAAGCAGCAACCTTGCTGGTTAATAACATACACTGTCAATATTAAGCAGAAACCTTGCGAATTAATAACATACACTGTCGGTATTAAGTAACAACCTTACGGATTAATAATATACACTGTCGATATTAAGCAGCAACCTTGATGGTTAATAATATACACTGTCGATATTAAGCAGTGACCTTGCAAGTTAATATCGGAGGGGTAAGACGGAGATTTACCAGGTTGGAATCTGCGATTTGCGCATAAAAAGCTCTATTGGGAAGATTGCGACCGACCCTTTTCAAGCATAGTCTATTTGTAAGAGAGGGAGAACGGACGTATGTTTGTCTCTGATTTTAAATACATCAAGAATGAAGCAAAAGTATACTATGAACTGGAGCCATGCTCCAAAAATGATGCACCTATTGATGGTGCTCAGCCTATTGCTCGGGGGTCAGACGGCCTGGGCACAAACCGTACACTGGTCGTCGGGATACCCGTCGCTCGACAACGACCGTGTCGTCACACTCGAGAGTGAACGCACGCTCCGCATCCGCCTCGCGGCGCTGGGGAGCGACATCAGCAACGCCACCATCGTCGTCACCCTGCCGGCCGGAATCAACTATGTAGCGGGGAGCGCGACGCCCATCTCGCCCGGCATCACCCTGTCGGAAAACCTCGTTGGGTCGGTGCTTACACTCACCGTCGGCGGCGACGGCAAACTACCGCTCAACCAAGAGAAAGAGTTTCACCTGAAGGTCAAGGCCGCAACGTGCGTCTCGCCGGCGGCCGTATCGTTCGGCGTGGAGGTACAATCGGGCGGCACAGCCGTGCCCAACGGCACAAAGGCGGTTCAGGCCAACATCGTGCAGCCCATCCTCACGCTCACACCGCAACAGGCCGTGGTGAACTTCACCTCGCAGACTCAAACACAGACCATCACCTATTATCTGAAAGCCACAACGGTGGACAAGGCCTCCTCGGCCCGCATCTCGTTCACCACACCCGACGCAACCACGACGCTCACCAACTTCAAAGTGAAAGGCGCGGCCGTGACGCCGACCGTAACCCCGGCCGGGGGCGGCGGAAGCACATACACCTTCGACGTCACGCCCGCCATGCTGGGCACCGGCAATCAGATCGACCAAACGAACGCCACCGTGGTCACCTTCACGGGCGCCTCGACGGGCGTCGGCGGACATATCGTCTCCACCGCCGTGCAGTTCCCCTCCGGCGCCACGTCCTGCACGTCCAACCCAGGTAGCACCGTGCAGCTCGTCTTCCCCGTCCCCACCCTGCCGCATATGGTCCACGTAAGCACGAACTACGCCACGCCCTACCCCGCGGATGCGGCCATCGCTCAGAAAAACATCAATATGGACGGCACGACGGTGACGGCCCTCAAGACCGTCTTCCGCAACAATGGCGGGCCGGCCAAGGAGGCCAAATTCGACCTCTGGTGCTACGGCAGTTACAACTATATAGACCTGGCGAGCAACGTCTACGTGCAGATCGGCAGCGGGCCCCGGAAGGCGGTCCCACTGGCTGACATGGTGCAAAAAGAGTTGCTCAGCAACGCCCCCTATTATCAAGAGCGGTACGGTACCAAGAAACCCGTCGCCGTAGGTAAACCGAAAAGGATTGAAGTAACAATTAAAGAGACACTCCCCGCAGGCGAAACGATCACCTTCTGGGTGCCCACCGTCAACGGAAACATTTACCAAAACACGACGAACAACGTCTACAACAACTACGGGACGAACACGATCAATGGCTTTACCTCAAACGTACTCTCGGTGACGGCCATCGACGGCAAAGCGGGTACGATGGAGACGATGCCCTCACACCGGTTAGTCTGGCTCAATGTGCCACACTATCGAGAGATCCCGGCCCCGCTCAACTTGCGCGGCGGAAAGACCAAGACGCAGTCCGTCTTCGTGGCCCCGGGTAGCACCAGCGATACGCCTATTGAGCTGCACGTAAAGGCGCCGGCCTTCCTAAAGATCACAGACATGAGAATGTCTCGCCGGGCAGATCCAACGGACATGTCCGCGCCCATCACCACCACTTCTTCCACGGTCAGCAATCAGGAACGGTACCTCACCGTCAGCGGCTGGGGCAACATAGGCGAAGCCTACCTCCACGTCACGTATGAGGCGGCTACCTGCGGCACACCGACCAACACCACGGGGAAGATCCACTATTGGGCCAACCACAACTTTACGGGCGGCACGATGGCCTTCGTCTCTCAAGTCTTTCAAGACGCTACGCACCTCTGCGCCGTAAACGGCATCTTGCTCGACACCTTCCACCTCGTCCGCACCACTGTGGGGCGTAAGGATTCAAACAACAATGGTGTGCCCGACGATGCCTCTACCCCCGCGCTGGCCAGCGAGATCCGCAATGAC
>QWCT01000439.1_pt1 | contig 27634 bp, 28 predicted proteins | sample 1972681 | NCBI WGS metagenome assembly QWCT01 (sample SAMN09866701, study PRJNA288562) | Human oral metagenome isolate pre3_saliva, whole genome shotgun sequencing... | isolation source: mouth | host: Homo sapiens | place: USA: California | reverse complement strand
AATCTCCAAAGGCAGATTTGCGCAAGCGTTCGGCGATCTCTTCATTTCGCGCCCGTCGTTCGTCGCTATAATCGTCGACAGATTTTGCGGTTGTGCCATGCTGTGAGGTTGTTATGAGGTTTGTAGATTTCGGGACGGCGTTTGCCCTCGTGTCTTCCAAGACGCGCAGGAAGTTCGACGGACGAAACAACCAGTCGAAATCGGCCACCCATCCGCGGCTGCCGCCGCCGTTGTAGAAACTGAGCTTTGCGGCGTTCTGCACCACTTTGGCGAGCGCCTCTTTGCCGTGTTCTTTCAGCCGCGCGCGGACAAACGCAGCGCGCTTGCTGTTGGCCGGGATGCTGCGCACTTGCGGAATCTGTGCGCCGTTGGCGGCCATCGTTTCGTTGAAATAGCGGGCAAAGGCCGCCAAATCGAAATCGCTTTTATCTTTCGAATCGCCCCCCGCGGAGGGGGCAACGCTTGCAGCCTCATCCCTCGCACCGGCATTGCGGAGCGGCTTGGCCGCGTGTGCTTCTTCGACGTAAGGAGAAGAAGTACTATTCTCTTTTCCTTTCCTTTCCTTTTCTTTGGTACGTTTTTCGCTACCATTTGGTACACCATTTGGTTGCGTTTCTGTTACCATTTGGTTGCTTGTTTCGGCGGTTTTGGTCTTTTCGCGGTTTTCTTGGCGGACGGATACACCGATGGCGGACGCAGCTTTGCGCTTCGCCGTTATTTCGTCTTTTCGCGCCATTCGCTGTCGTAGGCTTTCGGAGTAGAAACACTCACCGCGCTCAGTGTCGACGGTGAAGGCAAATAACCCAAAATCTCTAATTATTGACTTTGCGAGAGAAGCATCGATACGAAGGTCGAAAGCTATAAGATTATAATCGACGACACTCATATATTCCGGATCTTCTCGGAGGCGCTCTACGAGCATAAAGTAAACGCCATAACCCGCGGGGCCGTGCTTCATGCGCACATTTACCAGCCGTTCATCGTTGCGGGCGTTGGAATCGTGAGGAAAGTAGGAAGAGAGTTGTTTTGTTGCTTTCTTTCTTCCCATGGTTTGTGTTACCTATTCATTCGTTGTTCTTTAGGTGTTCGCTGACAACACGCTCGAACGTGTCGAAATCGCGGACGACTTCGTAACGATAGCCGTGGGTTTCTGCGTGTTGTTGCCACTCCTTTTGTGCGGGGCTTTGCCGCCCCTTTGCGGTCTTCATCTCAATGCACAGCGCGTGATGCTGTCGTGAGGGCACGAGAAGAAGCAAATCAGCCACGCCGGCCACGACGCCCTCAGCTTTGAGGCGCGCGCCGGTGATGTGGTCGCGTCGGCCGCCGTTGGGCACTGCGAAGAGCAGCGGACTCAAATCGGCGTGAGCGTAGCGAAACCAACGAACGCAGGCGCATTGTAGTTGGTGTTCGGGATCTTGCATCGCGTTGTTTGTTGTCGTCCCAGGCGTCAATAGCGCGGGGCGTTGTTCTGTTGTGCGGTGGGATTGACGAGCGACACGTAAAAACCTCGCATCGTCACGCCGTAGCGCTTTTCACCGTCGCGGTCGACGCACCAGCCTTTCGGGGTTACGGCCACTTTTACCTCCGAGCCTTTCGGAAAGTTCTGCAACCCCTCGGCATAGCGCCCCGTGAACGTAATGGGCACGATGTTTTCAATCGGGTCGCCAAAGCGGTTGTACGTAGAGCAGTCGAGCAGCAGCACGCGACTTGTGTACTCCACATCCTCGCCCGTGTTGCCCGATTTGAAGGTGCGCGTTTCGGGGGCGAGGAGTTCTAAAATGTTGCCTTGTAATTCCATTGTCTTTGTTTTTTATGTGTGAGCCTCATCGGTCGAGTTAGCGGCCATGGCCTGCAGTCGTTCGTGAACGCGGCGCGTGAAATCGTGGAGCACGTGCTGCGGCGAGCACTTTTGCCTTATGGCGATACGGCCGACGATGGCGTTCGTTTCCGAATAGTGGTGAAGGAGGAGCTCAAATTCAGTCGGGGTCATATCCACTGCCCCTTTTTCCACAATTCGGAGGCTTCTACAGTTTCCAAAATCTCCGTGGAGTATTCAGAACTCTCTAAAGTGCGAGGCAGATATTCCTTTGCTCTCTCGTATGCTTCGGCATCGGACTCCGCCCAAACTTGTATCGTCCCCTGTCTTATTGCGGTCATGGGGGATATTTCAAGATGAGGGAACAGCTCTTTGGCTTTCGCAATCGCTTCCGGACTACTACCGACCCACTCCGTTACAGATATAAGGTATCTTTTCATGTGTCTGATTGTTGAGTGCTACACTTCATAATGGCGGCGCATTTCGAGTTCGTCATCTGCGATGTATTGCAACTCCATTTCACTGCGCACCCGTGCACTATGTTCTTCCTCCGCTTGTTCCAAAAGGGCGCACAGCTCGTCGAGGAATCGTTCTTTATCTTCTTCAGTCAGCACGTAGGCTTCTACGTCCTCCTCCGTTTCGTCGTCGTCTCCGAACAACAGCACGCCGGGGTGATCTTTTATTTCTTCTGCCGGCAGTTTGGCGAGAGCCGAAATCTCGTCCTCAAGCGCTAAGCAGACGTACTTGAGTTCTTGTGCCGTGCCGTTGGTATCTAATTCGCTGCGCAGATCCTCGGCGGTCTCCAATTCTATTTGCATGCTGTCTGTTTTTTTTACTTGTAGAATTTAGTCCAAAAGCTCATGATGCTCTGACCGGTGAAAACGAAACGGCCAAAGTATTCGTTAGCCATGGGGCTGAGCATCCCCAATTTCATGTATCGGTAGACCGACGTTCTTGAAATCTTAAGCAAGCGTGCCGTATCCGATACGTTGAAGCGAGCGGTCGGCGGGACTTCGGGGCGTGTTTTCGTCATTGGGGTGGGGTTATTTTTATCACTGTAATGCTTGAATCGTAAATGCACGTTTTGCAGTACACCGGCAACTCTTCGGCCTGCCGTACATACGTCACCGTGGCGCGGGCGCTCTGTAGCGCTTTGAGGTTCGGGAGAATGAACTTGCGCGGACGGTTCGGCTTGAGCTGCCGTACATCTTCGCGGGTCAATCTGTTGCGGCGGCGACCCGTTTTACATGCAAACGCCTCATCCGCGGGGCGCCATTCCTTGGGTATTTTCTCATTCATATCGTTGCTTATCGAGTGGCACGGCGGGGAATCGAACCCCGCGGCGAGTGGATGGAATGAATTGGCGTAGCCCCTCGCCGGTTCCTTTCGTGCCGTGTCCGCGCGCCGTCTCACGACGTGGCGCGGCATCTAACATAACAATTTACAATCTCGAGGCCGCGGGCGGAATCGAACCGCCTAAGGGAGGAGAGAAAAAGCAGAAGTCTCACATTATGGCTATTTTGATCAATCAAAGCCTCCCCGCCCTTGCCCGGCGAACGTGCAGATGCCTCACACATTCCGCGGCCGTGTGTGCCGCCTCATCCGAGGACAAGAGCGACACGTCTCACATGATGGAACTACAAAACCTTTATTTCTTTGCCTCCGCCGCTTTCGGCTTCTCGGCATTCTCCACCCGGAGCGGCGGCAAATGGGGGAAATAGCTCGGAATGCGCAGGTGCTCGGCCACGATGCTCTCAATGTGCGAGCCGTCCGAAGCATTCGCACCGGCAATGAAGTAGATCCCGTCGCACTCCGATACGAGTTTCACGTCGCGGGCAATGTAGTCCACCCATTGCGTGCCGCCCGCTTTCGATTGCAGCGCGGGGTCGGTGGGGTTTACGGGCTCGTGACCCAAAGAGCGGAGGTAGTCCGCGGCGGAGTTAAACGCTTCGGCGAAGTTCTCGCGGGGCTTGCCGGTGGTCGGGTCAGTGATGGCGCCCGAAATGTAAATTTTCATCGTCTTATTTGTTTTGAAGATGGAACACTGTGCGCAGCATCGCAGGAGGGAAACCCAACCGCGCCGGCAAAAACCGAACGCTGCGCGCTATTGAGAGGCCGCGGGCGGAATCGAACCGCCAAGGAGGAGCGAGATTTGACTAAAAGCGAAAACCATAACTCTAATGATAGGTCGCTCTCCCCGTCCGGGCGAACATGCGACGCTTCGCACATTCCGCGGCCGTGTGGCTGTTCCTACTCTCACGAGCGGGCAACAGCCCGTAAAACCTTAAATCTAATATGAAAACAATTCGTGACACGGCGGGGAGTCGAACCCCGCGACGAGGGAAAAACATTTAGAAAAAGCCTCGCCATTCCTTTCGTGCCGTGTCCGCGTGCGTTGTCACAACGTGGCGCGGGGAAATTCAATTATAAACTAATGAACAGAAAATCGCGGCGAGCGGTGGAGTCGAACCACCGAGGGCAGAAATGAAAGTCAGTCAAAAGTAACCGCCTACACAACCGGTGCTCGCCATTCCCGCGCGGCATCATCACGACGTGACGCGGGGAAACATTCAGTGCAAGATGAAAATATATGGAGTGGGGCGCGCCGCCTGTGACTACTCACTTCTTTACGATTCAATTATACATCAAACTCAATTCGGCGGCGCTATGTCTTACAGCTTCGAGGGGTTCACATAGTCTGGGCAGCACTCCCCTCTCGCTATCTGTTCGTCGATGTAGATCCGAAAAGCGCGCTCCACGTAGAAGTCGTCAAAAGCGGCGAACAGCTCCAAGAGGAAGTCGATTTCATTGTTCTCTTCCACGCTGTTGACGATGTCCTCAATTTCGAGCGTGGCAGTCAGTTGTATTGTATTCATAATGTCTTATTGTTTTAGGTGTAAAAGGTGGCGCGCCGTGTGTGTTCTGTTTTATCTGTATGGGCGAAATGAGGTACGGTCGATCAGCTCTACCATGTCACGGGGGGCAATTTCCCCCTCCGATGAATACCCTCCATTTGTGATGTATTTCTCCGCCACTAAGGCGAGGTAATCAACCACGGAAATGAACTCTTCCCAATAGAGAGTATCTCCTTTTTTTGTAAAATCCGCCTGTTCCCATCGCGCCCAATTTGTGAGCTTGAGTAGATCCTCGCCTTCAACAATAGTGCAACGAACCCTTCTACCGATGGGGTGCAGATAGTCAATCAATTTGTACATCGTAGGCAGGCACTCGTCTAATTTGCGGCAGGCAATACAACCGGCCAACAATCTCGGCACCCAACGGCGGGGACAAGTCGAACAGCGCTCTCTCGGAATGTTAGGCACTGAGCGGTAGGGACCGGGCAGCGGGTCAAAGTATGTTTTAAGGGGGTCATAAAAGTCGTTTCCCATGGCGCCGTGTGTGTTATTCGTCTTCGGTGTTCGCGTTTCCTCTCATGTAGGCGAAGAACTTCAAGACAGAAGTAGGGAATACTTTATCTGAGTTCCCCACGTATAAGAAGAAAACACTCAATAAAAACGCAACTACTCCCGTGACTTTCAAAGCCAATTTTACAAACCATGGATCACCTCTCGTTTCGATGAAAAAGTAGAGTATTCCTAAGGCGAATAAAACCGTAGTGAAGAGAAAGAACGCCCAGCGGCCGAAAGTGTCGAGTATTTGTTTCATTGTTTCTTTTCTTTGTAGGTTGGATAACGTTCGATGAGATCCTTGAACCTTTCGGAGTCTCGGAAGCCCGGGATGGCGTCGATTGTCTCACAAATCGTTTTGCGGACTTTCCGTTCCGCGACTAAAATGCGATGTTCGTCCCCATGCTTTATTTCATATTCAAACTCAGAAGCAGGGAAATCAGCGCGTTTTAGAATTTCGGCCGCAGGCAAAGTCTGGCCGTCGTCTCTGTTTCGCCCGGTAACTTCGTTCATCTCGTGCCACATGGCAAACGTGTCCCGCACGCGGACTAGGTCTGCCAAGGAGAGTTCTTCCAACCCGTGATATTTAGACAAGGACTCCGACTCCTCATCGGGAGAAAAAAAGGCATCTATTTTAACCCTGATCCAAAAGGCGGCGGCGATCAAGAGCACCGCGTAAAGAGCGAAGAAGCCCCAACGGCCGAAGATGTCGAGTATTTTTTTCATTGTTATATTTCTTTGTAGGTTGGATATCGTTCGATGAGTTCCTTGAACTTTTCGGAGTCTCGGAATCCGGGAATTGCGTCGATTGCTTCCTCAATCACTCCGCGGATTCGCTGTTCATCGATCAAAATACTATGTCCGTCCCCAAACTCCAGGTCATATTTGAGATCTACAAAGTAAAGATCTTCATATTCTAAAATTCCAGCCGCCGGCAATGCCTTGCCGTCTTCTCGGTTTCGGCCGGTTACTTCGTTCATCTCCCCCCACATTTCAAATGTGTCCCGCACACGGGCTTTGTCTGCCGAGGAGAGTTCTTTAAAACCGTGATATCCTAACGACGAGTCCGGTTCCCCATCGGGAGAAAAAAGGGAATCCCAGTCGATGCCGTCTGCAGCCTCATCACTTTCGGCGGCGTTCGCTTCGTCCTCGTTGTCGACCTCGTCGGACTGCTCGTCTTCGCTGTCGTCTTCTTCCACTGCGGCGGCCTCATCGGTCGCGGCGTTCTCTTCGTCCTTGGCGGTCGGGGTGAACTTGAACTCCCATTTTTTAATTACAAAGTTCGGTTCTTTCGGAAACACACAGCCGGCGGGGAAACCTTCAAAGTGAGTCTCCGCGGCGGGTTCGTCGTCGAGCTCGTTAGGTTCGTCCTCGGCAAGCGGTGTTTCTTCGTAGTCGAGCAGCGCGCGGAAATAGTCGATGATGTATTCCAAACGCTCCACGTAGTAGCGGTAGAATTTTTCGCCCACGTTGTTGCCGTTCGCACTCAACTTCAAAACAATCTCCGCCGCTTGGTTGGCCAAGTCTTCGTACTCGTAGGCAAGAACCTCGTTGTCTGCCTCAGCGATGAGGCTGTCAATCTCTTGGTGCAGCGCCTCAAAGCGGAAGCAATCCTCAGCGAATCGAGTTATTAGGTCTTTGTTGTCCATCGTTGTTGTTGTTACTTCGTTGTTTTCTGTGCTCGTTTCCTTTGCAAATCCGAAATACTTACATACATTTGCAGAACAGAAGGCGGCGGCGCTGTCTTGTTTTTCAGCATCTTAGCCGCTCGGGGAATGTAATTACCTCCGAACACGTTGCAAAGATAGGACATTTTGTATTACACTCCAAGTCTGAATGGAACAAAATGTACCATAAGACAACATTTTAACACTACGAAGATGGAAACGAACGCGCAAATACGATTAAACAAGGCCTACGATTATCTGAAATTCAAGAAGATAATCAAAGTACAAAAGGATGTGGCCGAGCGTATGGGCGCAACACGGCCAAACGTGTCGAATGCGTTGAGCGGGAAAGAAGAGTATCTAACAGAGAGCTTCCTTAGGCGTTTCGGCGATGCTTTTAGTAATACAATTAGTACCAAATGGCTTTTGACCGGTGAGGGCGAAATGCTAACCACGGGCAACGCATCACCCGAAGAAGAAGAAAATGCCGAACACTCGCAACTCATCCCCGCCCCACCGGGTAAAGGCATTCCCCTCATTCCGCTGCCGGCGATGGCAGGTTTCCTCAAAGGCAGCGCCGACCTCGACCGCAACGACATAGAATGGTATTACGTCCCGGCATTCAGCGACTGCACTTTCCTTATCCGCGTCAAAGGCGATAGTATGTACCCCCGCTATTTGAGCGGCGACATCGTAGCCTGCCGAGAAGTCCACGACACCGGCACATTTTTCCAATGGGGCAAAGCCTACGTACTCGACACCGACCAAGGCGTAGTTCTCAAACGCGTACGCCGCTCCGAACGTCCCGACCACATTCTGTGCGTTTCCGACAACCCGGACTACGAGCCGTTTGACGTCCCCGTTACCTCCATCTATCACCTCGCAATAGTACGCGGCCTCATCCGCGAAGAATAATCACACACACTCAAAGCTACAACCATGGAAGAAGAAAAGAAAGAGACACAGAAAAAAGGTTCGGACGGCTTCGGCTGCTTCTACGTGTTCCTCCTTTGCCTCGTCCCTATATCTATAATTATTCTCGTAACAGTGGGGACGATATCCAAAGGCAACCCCCAAGACGCCGCCGTTGCGGATAGTATTGCGCGACGCGCCAAACAACCGATTCTCCACAACTTCGATTCCATCCGAGCCGCGCACCCCAACCATAGAAGCAACCCCGTGGCCGAGAAGCTTATATATAAGGGCATCTACGATTTCAATGTCAAACAAGTGGGCAAACCCTTCGCCGGCAAAGGCATTCCATTTTACCTTGATGATGTAACCAGCGACGGTCTCGCTACTTTTCACTACTACGACCGCTACGATGAAGCCCACTTGACGGTTGTGTGCCAACTCCCCCTCGAAGAGGCCGAAAAGTTAGAACACTTTTGGGAATACTACATCACCGCGGGCACCTGCGAAGTGTGTTTCTCGCCGTGCCTCGACCGCGAAAAGGATTCCCCCGGCTACTGTTTAGGCTTATATAAAGTAAAGAACGCCAAAGTACAACTCGCGAAATAGCCCTTTGCAAATTCTTTGCTTCTCATTTTTTACACCCCACGGCAAGACTGATATTCAGAGTATTGTGAGCACTCTGTAAATTTGCAGCAAATACAATAACAAAAAAGACAGCATGGCACAAGAAGACGTTTTCAAGAAAATCGTATCTCACTGCAAAGAGTACGGTTTTGTGTTCCCTTCCAGTGAAATCTACGACGGTCTCGGCGCCGTTTACGACTACGGTCAGCTCGGTGTGGAGCTGAAAAACAATATCAAACAGTATTGGTGGCAAGCCATGACGCTGCTGCACGAGAACATCGTCGGCATCGACTCTGCCATCTTCATGCACCCCACCATCTGGAAGGCTTCCGGACACGTCGATGCCTTCAACGATCCGCTCATCGACAACAAGGATTCCAAGAAACGCTACCGCGCCGACGTCCTCATCGAGGACCAAGTGGCCAAGTACGACGAGAAGATCGAGAAAGAAGTGGCCAAAGGCCGCAAGCGCTTCAAAGAGGCGTTTGACGAAGCCGAATTCCGCGCCACCAACGGCCGCGTGCGCGAACTCATCGAGAAACGCGATGCCCTCCACGAGCGCTATTCCGTGGCCATGAACGCTTCCGACCTCGAAGGACTGCGCCAAATCATCCTCGACGAAGAGATCGTTTGCCCCATCAGCGGCACGCGCAACTGGACAGAGGTGCGTCAGTTCAACCTCATGTTCAAGACCGAAATGGGTTCGACGGCCGAAGGCAGCAACACCATCTACCTCCGTCCCGAAACGGCACAGGGTATTTTTGTCAACTACCTCAACGTGCAGAAGACCGGCCGCATGAAGATCCCCTTCGGCATCGCACAAATCGGTAAGGCCTTCCGCAATGAGATTGTAGCCCGTCAGTTCATCTTCCGCATGCGTGAGTTCGAACAAATGGAAATGCAGTTCTTCGTCAAGCCCGGCACCGAATTGGATTGGTTTGCCCACTGGAAAGAAAGCCGCATGGCCTGGCACCAAGCCCTCGGCTTCGGTGCGGAGAACTATCGCTTCCACGATCACGAGAAACTCGCGCACTATGCCAATGCTGCCTGCGACGTCGAGTTCAAGATGCCCTTCGGCTTCAAGGAAGTGGAAGGTGTGCACTCGCGCACTGACTTCGATCTTTCGCAACACGCCAAGTTCAGCGGTAAGAAAATCGAATATTTCGATCCCGAAAGCGGCGAAAGCTACACCCCCTACGTCATCGAGACTTCGATCGGTGTGGATCGTATGTTCCTCAGCGTGCTGAGCCACGCCTACCAAGAGGAGAAACTCGAAGGCGGCGACACCCGCGTCGTGCTTCGTCTCCCCGCCGCCCTCGCTCCCGTCAAGCTGGCCATCCTCCCCCTCGTCAAGAAAGACGGACTCCCCGAGAAGGCACGCGAGATCATGAACGAACTCCGTTTCTACTTCCGCTGCGCCTACGAAGAGAAGGACTCCATCGGCAAGCGCTATCGCCGTCAAGATGCCATCGGCACGCCCTATTGCATCACCGTCGATCACGAAACGCTCACCGACGGCTGCGTGACCATCCGCCATCGCGACACGATGGAACAAGAACGCGTCTCGATCGACTCCCTCCGCTCCATCATCGAAGAGAAGGTGTCGCTCACCTCGCTCTTGCGCCAACTCAAATAAACGATTCTCCCAGCGCGGCGTGCCCGTCGGTGCGCCGCGCTTTTTTCTAACTCCTCCCTTACTTTCCACACCGCTCCGTGATGAAACGCTGTTTTTTCCTGCTCCTCCTCCCGATCACGCTGGTACTGCTGAGTGCCTGCAGCGAAAAGGAAGACCCCAACCCCGAATACGCCAATTGGTCGACGCGCAACGATGCCGCCTTCACCGATAGCCTGCGATTGGCGCGCACCGCCATGGCACAGGCGCGCTCGAAGTGGGGCGATGCCTGGGAAGATCACTGCGACTGGCGCGTGCTGCGCAACTACATCAAAGGCCCCGACGCCAAAGCCGACCGCTACGATTCGGTGGTGGTGCACATCCTGCAACACGGCACGGGTAGTGGGTCGCCCCTCTCGACCGACACGGTGCGCGTGGCCTACATGGGGCGCCTCATTCCCACGAAGAACTTCGCCGCCGGCTATCTTTTCGACCATTCGGGTAACTCGGCCGACTCGGCTCGCGTGTTCGACCCGCTCTTTGCCGTCACGAGCAAATTTGCAGTGCAAGGTGTGGTGGCCGGTTTCGGAACCGCCCTGCAACAAATGCGCATCGGTGATCGTTGGCGCTTGATTTTGCCCTCACGCTTGGCCTACGGCGAGGTGAAAGTCGATCAGATTCCGGCGCACTCCACGCTGGTCTTCGACGTCGAATTGCGCAGCTACGAGCGTATTCACTGATTGTGTGCGCCGGCGCTGTCCATTGTTTGACCGATATCCGCCTCCCTGCGCGCTCCTCCGTCAGCTCATCGACGCAGGAGCGCGCTGTTTTTCAGAGAAAGTCCACTGTGATCCACAAAAAGTCCCCATGTTTCGTGCGAAACATGGGGACTTTTTGTAATTATCGGCCTTGTTTTGAGCCAAAGGCGTGGAGTTTTTGGCGAGAGCCGTGTTGCGGCGTTTTAGTGCCGTGGATTAGCGGCGAATACGCGCGATGCCCGTGAAGTCACCGCGGGTGATTTGCACGTCTTTCGGGCAACGGTAGAGGGCGTCCTTCTGCATTTCGCAGTCGTTGGGGAGATAGACGCGCTTCAAGTTGGGGCAAGATTCCACAGCGTAGCTCTCCATCACTTTCGTACCCGGCACGAGTATGAGCTGTTCGATGCTGTTGTGGCGTGCAATGACGTTCTTTTCCAGTCGTTCGATGGGTTGGAGTTTCACACTCTTCATGGCGGCGGGAATGAAGACGAGCGATTCGATTTTCTTCATCCAGTTCTTGGTGTAGACCACGCCGTCTTTGGCCGCGAATTTGGTGTTTTGGTCTTCGACAAAAACGCTTTCGAGGTTCGTTCCTCGCTCAGAAAGACTCACGACTTGTTCGTCGCCGAGCGAAACGATGTTGCGGCCGAGATAGACCTGCTTCACGTTCTTGGGGAGGTCGTGATGGGGAATGAACGAAGAAACGCGGAGTTTGTTCGTCGAGAAGGGCACGGTGAGGATGTCGCCCGAGGTTTTCACGCGCGAGACGTTGAGGTGGCCTTGGTAGAAGTCATAGCCGAATTGGTCGTCTTCGAACACTTCGATGTCGGTGCGCAGGGGGACGAGATGCTTGTAGGTATCTACCTTGTCCATTTCGAAGAAACCGCCGTTGGTGGGGTCGTTCACGTACCATTTCCCGTCGGCGTAGACGTAATCCCAGGCGTGGGCACCCAGATAGACATCGCCCTGGAAGAGATTGCCGTTGATGCCGATGCAGGGGATGCCTTGCGTGTAGAGCATCACTTTGAGGACGTTGGCATAGCCTTGACAAACGCAAAGGCCGCCGTTGAATGCGCCGAAGGGATCGTTACGGCCGTTGCCGTTGTTGTCGTAAGTGGTGTTTTTGATCACGAAGTTCTGCAGCGCTTTGAGCTTTTCCAAGTTGTTGGCGCAGTCTTTCGTCACCTCGTCGGCCTTGGCTTTCATCTGTGCGAGCTGGTCGGCGGTGAGCGCGTTGGGATCTGATTTCTCGGAGAACATCGAGATGTCGAGCGCCCGTTGGGGATCCATGGCGGCGAGAATGAACTTCAGGTCGATCATGTGGTTGCTTCTGCTGAGTGAGCGACTATTGTCGGGCGCAGCAAAGTGCGATGCATCGTAGTCGAACGAGAGGGGCGATGCCACTTGGGTGAAGGTTTCGGCGTTGCGCGGAGCTTGCGGGTCTTCGGCAGCGCAGGAGCCGAGCAAACAGAGGGCTGCGGCGAGGCAGAGGGCGGAAGTAGAGTGGTTCATGGAGGAAGGTATTAAATGGATGAACTGAGGCGCTTGGATCGTTAGGCACGGGTTGCTTTCACCATGCGTGGACGATCGTCGGCGTCGTTTCTGATTTCGACGGATTGGAGCCCGTGTTGGGCAAAGAGTTCGGCGGTTGCGAGGGCGAAGTCCGTATGCGTTTCGACCAAGAGCGCACCGCCTGGGTGCAGGCGTTCGGTGGCCAAGACGGCCAAGGCGCGATAGAAGAGTAAGGGGTCGTGGTCGGGCACGAAGAGTGCGGTGTGCGGTTCGTGTTGCACCACGTTGTCGGCCATTGTCGGCGCTTCTCCGGCGGGAATATAGGGCGGATTGCTCACGATGAGATCGTACTCTCGTTGCTCGGCAGCCTGTTCTTCGATCACTTTCAGGAGATCCACTTCGCGAAAGTCGACTTGAGCACCGAGTTGCGCCGCGTTGTGCCGCGCCACCGTGAGTGCGCGAGGCGAAATATCCCAAGCCTCAACTCGTGCGTGCGGCAATTCGAGCGCCAAAGAGACGGCAATGCAACCGGAGCCTGTTCCCACGTCGAGCAGGCGGGGGGTGGTTTGCTGAGACAGCGCGCTGGCGCACCATTCCACGAGTTCATACGTCTCGGGACGGGGAATGAGCACATCGGGGGAGACGGCAAATCGGCGCGAGCCGAAGGTTTCGTAGCCCAAGACGTACTGCACCGGCACTTGCTCGCGCAGTGCCTGCTTGTCGCGCTCTATTTCGCTTTGCTTCTCGGCGGTGAGTGTCACGGTGCTGTCCATAAGCAACTGCGCACGGCTCAGTTGCAGGCGTTCGCACACATAGTGTTCAGCCACGGCGGCGGCTTCGCTCGGCGAGTAGACGGCGGCCAGTTCAGCGCGCAGGGAGCGGTAGAGTGCGTAGGGCGAAAGGGAGGAAGCGTCCATGGCTTTTATTTGAGTGCGTTCATGTCGTCGTAGGCCTTTTGCATGAAGGCTTTCACCTTGTGTAGGCGTTCGCCCTTCGGGTCGGGCGTAACCCGCGAAGCTCGGCGCGTGGCGAGTTCGTAGATGCTCGTTCCGGTCGAATCGATGAAGGTGTATCCCTCAGGCCAAGTGTGGATGGCGAAAGGATAGGTGTAGGTTTGCGACATGACGTCGCGCGAGAATTTGAAACGCGCGTGGTCGATGCCGAGTTGTCCGAGGAGGGTGGCGGCGAGGTCGGTTTGATTGCACAGGCGCGCCACTTCTCTTGCGTTGCGCACCGCACCTCCGGTCCAAATGAGGGGGATGTGGTATTTGCGGATGTCGAACTCGTTGATGTCGGCCGGCCACGATACGCCGTGATCGGGGAGGATGATGACGAGGGTGTTCTTCCATTCGGGCGAACGGCGCAGGCCTTCCATGAATTTCCCGAGCGATTCGTCGAGATAGGCGAAGGCATTGAGCATCGGGTCGTCCAGGCGCTTGTAGGGAACTGTCCAGGGTTCGTGGCTCGAAAGGGTAAGGAGCGTTTTGAACCAAGGCTTATCCTTCGGTTGACGGTCGATGTTCTGGCGCAGTTGGTCGAACATCAGGTGATCGCACACGCCCCACGGACTGGTCTTGCGCATTTCGGCCGGGAAATCCACGTCGCCCAGCACGCGGTTGTAGCCCGTGGCGAGGAAGTAGGAGTTCATGTTCGTGAAGTTCTTGTCGCCGCCATAAAGGAACTCCGTATCGTAGCCCACGCCGCGGAGTGCGCCGGCAATGGAGGGGAGTACGCGCGACTTGGCGGGCATTTTCATCACACTCGCGTCGGGAAAGGCGGGATAGCCCGAGAAAGTGCAGATCGTGCCGCGGTCGGTGCGGAAACTGTTGGCGTAACATTGGGAGAAGAAGACGCCTTCGCGCGCCATGCTGTCGAGGTGGGGCGTCACCTTCGTGTTGCCTTCCGTGCACCCCACCACTCTACCCCCGCAACTCTCCATAAGGATGAGCAGAATGTTCGGGCGGCGGTTGTTGAGTAGGCTGTCTTCGGGCGAAATGCGGCTTTTTGTGTTATAATTGAGGGAGGCAAAAACGCGATCGGCCTCATCGGGCGTGAAATAACGGGCTTGTTGGCTGAAATCGCGCTCTTTGAGGAGCGAATAGAAGAACGAAAAGACGGGATTGACGGCCGAGTGGTTGTGATATTGGTCGGTGGAATAGTAGACCATGCCGACGTTGGCCGTCGATCGCCCTACTCCACCGCGGATGCCGAGGAAAAGCAATGCGCCGATGAGCAGGAGCGCGAGCGTATGCACGGTGCGCTGCACAGGATGCGGCGTGCGGAAGCACGAACGACGCGTGTTTTGACAATCGGTGCGCGGGCCGATGCGCCAAAGTACCCAAATGTAGCCACAGATCAAGAGCAGAAAACCGGCCACGGCGAGGAGAAAATAGCCCCAGCCGAGACTATCTGTGATGCCGGAGGGATTGTCGAGATAAGACAAGCAAACAGCGTCGAGTTTGAAGCCCCATTTTTCGTATAAGATGATGTCGACGATCAGCGTGGCGAGAACAAGCACGCCAACCGTGGCCGAGTAGATGCGATAGGCGGTGAGTCCGCGCGGAGTGAAGCGCGGTTTGCCGAGCAAGGTGGCGAAGAATAAAACCAACCACAGCGGGGCGGTGAGGTAAGCCGCCACGGCGATGTCGAGCGGTAGGCCGTGCCAATAGATTTGTAGGGCATCGGCGAGTCCGGGCCAGCCGTTGTGAGCGAAGAACGCGAGTTTACCCACCAAGAAGGTGAGCAGCCACGCGAGAAAGAAGCGAACGAGGAGTGAAAAATGGAATTTCATCGTGGAGAACAGAAGAAAATGCTGTGCAAAACTGTGGTGCTTTTGCATCAGAGTTGTTGCATATCGTGTAGACGTTTGTAGTATCCGTCGAGTGCAATAAGGGCATCATGCGTGCCGCGCTCAACAATTTGCCCTTCGTGGAGGACTAAAATCTCATCGGCGTTGCGTACCGTCGAAAGTCGGTGGGCAATGGCGATGGTGGTGCGGGTGGACATCAGTCGCTCGAGGGCTTCTTGCACCAAACGCTCACTTTCGGTGTCGAGTGCCGAAGTGGCTTCGTCGAGAATGAGGATATCGGGATTTTTCAAGATGGCTCTTGCGATAGATATGCGTTGTCGCTGTCCGCCGGAGAGGCGACAGCCGCGATCGCCCACAGAAGTGTCGTAACCGTCCTCTGTTGCCATGATGAAGTCGTGGGCATTCGCCACTTTCGCGGCTTCCTGCACTTGTTCGAGGGTGGCATTTTCGACGCCGAAGCTGATGTTGTTGAAGAAAGTGTCGTTGAAAAGGATCGCTTCTTGGTTGACATTGCCGATCAGTGCACGGAGTTCCGAAATACGGAGCGTGCGAACGTCGTGTCCGTCGATAGAAATGCTACCGCCGGTCACGTCGTGGAAGCGCGGCACGAGGTCTACGAGCGTACTCTTGCCACTTCCGCTCTGCCCCACGAGAGCAATCGTCTGTCCACGGCGCACGGTGAAGCTCACCCCGCGAATGACTTCGGTGTTTTCGCTCTCGCTGTTGGCATTTTTGTAGGCAAAACGCACGTCATTGAAAGTGATATTATCGCGAAGTGCTTCGATGTGCGTGGGATGTTCGGGTTCGCGAATGGGATTCTCGGCCAAGAGAATCTTGTTGATGCGCTCCATCGAAGCCATACCTTTGGGAATAGCGTACGTTGCCTTCGTAAGATCTTTCAAAGGTTGGATGACACTGTAGAGAATCACCATATAAAAGATGAAGGTCGGCGCATCAATAGGACTGTTGTCCGAGAAGATCAAGGTGCCGCCGTACCACAAAACGAGGACAATCAGGCACGTGCCGAGAAATTCGCTCACCGGATGCGCCGAACCTTGCCGAATGGCCACGCGCATATAGATGTCGCGGAAATCATTGGTGGTGGCATTGAAGCGGCGTTGCATCTTCTCTTCCGCGCCGAACGCCTTGATAATGCGCATTCCGCCCAGTGTTTCCTCGAGTTGCGACATCGTTTCGCTCCATTTCTCTTGGGCTTCGAGGCTCGACTGCTTGAGTCTGCGCCCGATGCGCCCCATCGCCCAACCCAAGGTGGGAAGAATCACGAGGGTGAAGAGCGTAAGTTCCCAAGAGATGTAGAGCAAACTGCCGAAATAGACCGCAATGAGAATGGGGTTCTTGACCAGCATCTCCAAACTCCCCATGATCGAGTTCTCCACCTCGCCCACGTCGCCGCTCATGCGGGCGATGATGTCGCCTTTGCGCTCATCGCTGAAGAAAGAGAGGGGAAGTGAGGTGATCTTGTTGTAGAGCGTGTTGCGAATGTCGCGCACAATGCCGGTGCGAACCGGCACCATCGTGGCGACCGATGCGAAGTAGCACGACGTTTTGAGGAGTGTTGCCGTGACAAGGAAGACACCAATCATCAACAACGTGAGCGCGGCACCGTAGTGAGCCACGAGTTGTGAGGTGTAGTAGTACGCATTATTGATCGCAATGTCGGAAAGGGCTTTGCCTTCCGCGTCCCATGGCATGAAATGATAGACCGTTTGCTCCGTATTAAAGAGGAGTTTGAGCATGGGGATGAGCGATGCGAACGAAAAGACGTTGAGCAACGCACTCAATACGTTGAAAGCCAACGAGGAGGCAACGTATTTTTTGTAAGGGCCGACGTAGCGGCGGAACATAATAAAGAATTCCTTCATCGAAAATGGAATGAAGTGTGTGGAGCTTTGTATATCTCGTAGTGAGGAGTAGGGATGTAGGATTTAGAAATCCACGTAGTGTTTTTGCAACACGGGGCTTTCCCAGTGGCGGTAGGTGCGTCCGAAATGATGTTCCACGCGGGCTTCGAACTCGCGGGGCATTGTCGGGGCTGGGATGCCGCTTTCGAGCACCACGGGCGAGCGTTCTTCCCAAACCTCGTCCCACAAATCGCGCTCGATGAACGATTGCAGTGTGGTGCTGCCACCTTCGACAAAGAGCGATTGGATTTTTTCGCGGCGCAAGGCGTCGAGCAGCGCGTCGATATCGGCAAAGGCTTGGAAACCCGCGGATAGGGCGCGCTCATCGACTTCGCCCAGCACGCATTTCACGGGCGATGTGCCCGGCCAGTGGCGCACGTTGAGTTGAGGAAGGTCGAGTTCGAAGGTGCGACGTCCCACCAAAATGGCACCGTGTGTGGCGCGCAAATGATGAACGCGCAGCAAACTGCGGGCATTGCTCAGTTGTGCCGGTCGACCGATGGGCTGTTTGTTGGCGTCGAGTTCGCGCTTTCGGTCGATAAATCCGTCGGCCGACGCCGCCCACTTCAGCGTGATGAAAGGCCGGCCGAGCACTTGTTGGCAGAAGAACTTGCGATTCAAGTCGATGCAGGCTTCGCGCAGTACGCCGACGGTGACTTCTACCCCACCCTCGCGCAGAATGTCGAGGCCGCGCCCGCCCACTTTCGAAAAGGGATCGACACAACCCACCACACACTTGCGAATGCCGCTGCGCACGATGAGCGATGAGCACGGCGGAGTGCGGCCGAAGTGCGCACAAGGCTCAAGACTCACATAAATCGTGGCTTCGGGGAGTAGCGCACGGTCTTCCGGTCGCACATTTTTCAGCGCGTTCACCTCGGCATGCCCCTCTCCCGGGCGAATGTGGTAGCCTTCGCCGAGAATGCGGGCGTCGCAGCCCTCACCATGCACGATCACTGCCCCCACCATCGGGTTGGGAGCCGCAGTGAGTTCGCCGTTTCGTGCCAATTCGAGGCAGCGTCGCATCCAAAATTCGTGTGTGTTCATGAGTGTCTGCGTGCAATGCGTTTCTTTGCGGCGACAACGCGCCGTGCCGATGGCTGAAAACCATCGGCAGACGCGTTGTGTGCATTTTTATTTGTCCAATTTCCAGGTGGCACCTTCCTTGGTGTCTTTCACGGCAAAGCCGAGTTCGGCCAAGCGGTCGCGAATTTGGTCGCTCGTGGCCCAGTCTTTGTTGGCTTTGGCCTTGGCTCTCACGTCGAGCAAGAGATCCATCGCGCCGGCAAAGGCTTCTTCGCGTTCGGCGTTGCCGCCTTCTTCGCCGCAGAGGCCGAGAATGTCGAAACAGAAGGTGTGGAACACGCGTTTCAAGGCTTCGAGGCCTTCGGCGGTGATGCTTTCTTTCTTGTCGGCGACGGTGTTCACCGTGCGGCAGGCGTCAAACAGATAACTGATGACAATGGGCGAGTTCAAATCGTCGTCCATCGCCGCATAGCACTTCGTTTCGAGTTCGTCGGCAAAGGCTTTGTCGAGCTTTCCGTTGGCCTGCGGTTCGATGCGGTCGAGTTGTCGCACGGCATCCATCAGGCGGTCGAGGCCTTTTTTAGAAGCGATGAGGGCTTCGTTGCCGAAGTCGAGCGTGGAACGGTAATGAGCTTGGAGGATGAAGAAGCGAATCGTCATCGGCGTGTAGGCTTGCTCCAACAAGGGGTGGTCGCCGGTGAAGAACTGCTCGAGCGTGATGAAATTGTTGTAGCTCTTGCCCATTTTCTTGCCCGCGATGGTGATCATGTTGTTGTGCATCCAATAGCGCACCATCTGGTGTTGCTGCGAAGCCACGGCTTGTGCGATCTCACACTCGTGGTGCGGGAAGATCAAATCCATGCCACCGCCGTGAATGTCGAACTCTTCGCCCAGATACTTGCGTCCCATGGCCGTGCACTCGCAGTGCCAACCCGGGAAACCCTCGCTCCACGGCGAAGGCCAGCGCATGATGTGCTCGGGCTGCGCTTTTTTCCACAAAGCGAAGTCCACTTGGTGGCGCTTCTCCCCCACTCCGTCGAGTTCGCGGCTGGCATCGCGCACCTCCTCGAGGTTGCGACCGGAGAGCACGCCATATTTATAGTCTTGGTCGAACTTCACCACATCGAAGTAGACCGATCCGTTGCTCTCGTAGGCATATCCTGCGTCGAGAATCTGCTGTACGAGTTGGATTTGCTCAATGATGTGTCCCGTGGCGTGCGGTTCAATCGAGGGCGGCAGCACATTGAGCTGCTTCATGGCCTCATCGAAGCGATTGGTGTAGAATTGTGCCACCTCCATCGGTTCGAGTTGTTCGATACGCGCCTTCTTGGCAATCTTGTCTTCGCCCTCGTCGGCATCATGTTCGAGGTGTCCCACGTCGGTGATGTTGCGAACGTAGCGCACCTTGTAGCCGATGTGGCGCAGGTAGCGGAAAAGGAGGTCGAAGGTGATGGCCGGCCGCGCGTGTCCGAGGTGAGCGTCGCCATAGACGGTAGGTCCGCACACATACATGCCCACGCGTCCCGGATGAATGGGGCGGAAGAGTTCTTTGGTGCGAGAGAGTGTATTGTAGATGTGGAGTTGGTGTTCCATCGTGTGGAGAAAAGAATGATCGAAGTTGAGTTAGTGTCGAGAAGTGCTCAGTTTTCGCCGAAAACTCCACGACTTTCTGTTGAAACAAGACGGCTTTTTCGTAAAAGTCCACCGTTTTTTTCGCCGGCCTCAGCGGCGTTTGGCCTTAGGCGGCAACTGTGTGTGCAAAGCGCTGAACTTTCCGTCGGTAATGCGCTCCAAGGTGAGGGGAACGTACATGTTCGTGTAGCAAGCCCCCTTGCCGTAGGTTTCTTCCTCGTAGAAGAAAGCGATGCGTCCGTCGGTTTGTTGCACCATCGTGCTGTAAGCGCTGCCGATTGGCGACACTTGCAGCGGTCCGCTCCACCCTTTCGCAAAATCTTTGGCGGTGTAGTTTTTCCAAACGGGCGCGTTGCGTTGGTTGGACGGCAAGGCTTTGTAGTAGATGCCCACATTGGCGCGTCCGGGGCCGAGGGGAACGCTCTGCAAAGCGAGGCGAACTTTGCGGCGGTTGGCGTTGTCCATCGCATCGACGAAAAGAATCTCGCCGTTCGTGCTGTTTTGTAGGGCTTTGAGGCCACCTTCTTCCTTTTGTGAGAGAGCGGGCGTCGCTTCCCACGCGCCGGTGGCGTTCTGATGGCTGAGATAGTGGAAAATGTTGAAGAGGCGTCCGCCGGAAATGCGGCTCGAGAGCACCACACTGCCGTCGGGGAGTTCTTCTACTTTGGGTTCGTCGCCGGTAGGTGCGGGCGAAGTGTGGATATCGCCCAAGGCGTGCCACGTGCGGCCGAGGTCGTCGCTGTAGACCACGCGATTGCCGCCGGGGCGTGCGCAGAGGGCCGCGTAAAGTCGGTAGTAACGACCCACTTTCACGAGTTGACTTTGGCAAATGCGTCCGCTGCCGAAGAACATCGCGTCGACCGGCCCGAGATTACTCTTGTCGAAAAGAGAGTAAACCTGCTCGGTGATGTCGACCGGTTGGCTCCAAGTGTGTCCGCCGTCGCGACTGTGGAGCACCGCCACGCGGTTGGGATTGCTGCGCTTGGTCGTGCCGTGTCCGTAAACGGTGTTGCCCGTGACGCAAACCACCACCGCCTCGTCGCTGCTGCGGTCGCTTACGATGGCGGCATCACCATATCCACAGGTTTTACTGCCGTTCACGCCGTCGCCCTCGGCCAAAACGAGTTCGCGGCTCCACGTTGCGCCGTTATTGTCCGAAAGGCGGTAGCGCAGATCCACTTTGCCGAAACCGATGTCGCCACCGCAGGGGCGATAGTCGCTCACGGCAATGAGCGTGCCGCGGCGATTCACCGCAATGGCGGGAATGCGGTAGGGTGTTTTCCCGGGAAGTGTCTTGAAGAGGGGGCGTTCCACCGCATCGTCGGCGGTGGGGCGCAGCAATTGGGCTTCTGTCGTGGTTTGTGCGCCGACAGTCAGTGTGCCGGCCAGCAAGAGAGAGAGAAAAGGCAGTCGCATAAGTCGTTTGATTTGGAGCAAAGTTACCTTTTTAAGCGCGTTTCGCCAAACCTCGTCCCCGCTATTTTAAGCGGAGTGTCCGTGTTGTGAGATTTTCTCGGATAAAGTTGGGATAATAGGCCTTTTTTCGGCAAAAAAATAGTGAAAGAAGGAGGGGAATGGTGGAAAGTTGCTCAAGTTTTGGCGTCTTTGCTCAGTTGCTTGAGTTGTTCTTCGAAGTCCCTGCTGCGTGTATAGCCTCTTTTGACCTTGTTGAGCGGAATTTCTTCGACAAGTCCCATTTCGATCAGCCGTACCAAATCGCTTTTTGCTGTGGTGGGCGTCACGCCGGTGTATTGTTGAATATATTTTACGGTGAGGATTTCGTTGGGATTGTCGTTCATCAAGCGTAAAATTTCGGCTTGTCGAGGTTGAATCCCGCCGATTCTCAAATAATCGTGCGTGCGTTTCTTTTCTTCTTTGCTACGGGTGAGTGCCTGCTCCAAGTGTTCGAAAGCGCGCACGAGGGTGCGCAGATGATAGTTGACAAAGTAGCCGATGTCCAGGCCGTCGGCTTCCGATTGGAGGTAGACCCGTTCGTAGGCTGCTTTGTCTTTTTTGATGACGGTTGAAATGGAAACGTATTCCATGAGCCAATAGTCGTGGCGAAGCATGAACCAATAGAACAAAGCGCGGGCTGTTCGTCCGTTTCCGTCCACAAAGGGGTGCATATAGGCCACCATGAAATGGATAATGATGGCACGCAAGAGCGGATGGAGGAAGGGAGTGGGGGAGTCGTCGTTGAAGAAACGGCACAGTTCTTCCAGAAAGGCCGGCAATTTCTCGTAGTGCGGGGGCTGATGCACCACTTCATTGGTCATCACGTTCTCGACTACCACCTCATTGTTGGTGCGCATGCGGCCGGCATCTTCGGGCTTGTCGAGTGTGTGTTCGGTCATCAAGGCATGCAGATGCATCAACAATTCGGGAGTAAGTTCCTCGTGTTTGTGTTCGACCAAGAACTTTATCGTCCGATAGTTGTTGAAGATCATCAATCGGCTCTTGTCTTTCGGCGTTTCTCCTTGGCTGAGCATGCGCATAGCATCACGTCGAGTGGTAGACGCTCCTTCGAGTTGCGACGAAGCAATGGCTTCTTCGAAGATCGAACTCACCAAATAGTTGGAGCGTGTCGCCTTGTCGGGCAGGAAATGGCTGCCCCATTGTCCGCCGAACTTCAAATCTGTTTCGTGACACACGCGTTGCATCTCAGAGGTGAGGGCGAAGTGAATGCCAAAGCTCGGCCATGCCACAATCATCTTGCGCTCTCTGGCGGCTTTCAAGTGAGCCCAAAGTTGTTCGGGCGTGAGGCCTACGCCTTTTGCGCGGTATTTTGCATCCGTCCAATAGGCATAGTCGTTCTCCAATCGGTCGACAAGTTTTTTGACCTCGTCGGTTGTGGGCTCAAGTGAGGCGGCGATGATTTGTTCGCGTTGAAGAAATGGAGGAGATTCAAGCATAAATAAGGAAAAGGGTGACCGTGCGAAAATACGAAATTCTTTCCAATTTGGAGTAAATTGGAAAGAATTGGCATGAATGGAAGCCTGGAATCGGTGATTTATGCCCGGTTTTTGGAAAATCCTTTCCAATTTGGAGGAAATTGGAAAGGATTGGAGGAATGGAAAGGCGCGCTTTCTGCCTTGTATTATGGCGTTGCGGTTCGCCGATCGGCCAAGCGCAAACGGTTTTCGGTCATGCGGTGAGTGAAGTCTTGCAGGTAGGCCTTCAAGGTGCGCACCATCTCCTGCATCGGCGTGGAGTTTTGCGCCGCCAAGTTGTGAGATAGGGTGGGATCTGTCGCTTTATTGTAGAAACCGGTGGCGTGCGTGCCGTCGAAGTGCAATACGAAGTCACCTTGTACCATTTGATACATTTCGCCCGCTGAACTAACGGCGAAATGGGGTGCGGAAGGCGAGAACACGTTGTGGCCGAAACTCACCGTCTCGCGCTGCAAGCCCAGCAAGTCGAGCAAGGTGGGGAGAAAGTCCGCTTGTTGCAGCGTGGTACGGTCTTGTCCGACGAGTTCGCCGCGTGGATCGTAGAGAATGAAGGGAATGCTGAAGCGCCCCACGAGGTGACTGTATTCGGGGCGCACACCGGTCACGGCATGGTCGGCCGTGATGACGAAAAGTGTGTTGCGATACCACGGTAGGCTTCGCGCTGTTTCAAAAAATCGGCGCAGTGACAAGTCAGTGTAGGCCACGCATTGCTGAATGGGGAGCGGTCCTTGCGGCAACTTCCCTTTGTATTGTTCGGGCACGTGGAAAGGGTGGTGCGAACTGATGGTAAATTCCGTCAAGAAGAAGGGCTCGCGAAAGGAAGTGGCCTTTCGTGCGACGAATTGCAGGAAGGGTTCGTCCCAAATGCCCCAACCGCCGGGATCGGCATCACGCGGATTGCCGTATTCGTTTTGGCCGTAGTACTCGTGGAAGCGGGCTTTGCGCGCAAAGGCGTCGAAGCCCATCGAACCATTCTCGGCATTGTGGAAGAAGGCCGTGTGGTAGCCCTCTTCGCGCAGGATTTCCGGCAGCGAAGTCAAGCCGTTGCCGGCATAAGGCGAGGTGACAAAGGGTTGACCCGGCCGTGTGATGGAGTAGAACAAGGCGGGCATGGCATCGACCGACTGCGTTCCGCAGGCATAGGCTTGGGTGAACACATAGGAATGGTCGAGCAGCGAGTCGACAAACGGCGTGTAGCTCGGATAACCCGGGATGTCGCGATTCAAACCGCCCACCCATTCTTTGGCCATGCTCTCCCAAATGATGACAACGACGTTGCGCCCTTTGAAACGTGCCGACCACGTGCCGTCGGTAGTGGGACGGCGCACGGCATCGAAGTACTTCCGGGCTTCTTCTTCGGGAAAATAGGTGAGTGCCTTCATGCCTGTTTTGCCGATTGTGCGCAAGAGGGTGAACGGCGTGTTGAGCACGAGGGCTTGTTGTTGCGGTTCGTCGCAGTAGAGTGCGGCATTGTGCGGCGCGAGTGGGCGCAAATCGCCGTATCCACCGCGCACCGCACCGAAACTGAGCGTGCCGGCCGCCACGATCGCGGCACTTCCGATGAACAGTCGGCGGCCGCAAGACACTTGCAGCGGACGAAGCACAAAAAGGCGGTACAATCCCCACCAAATGAGCGCGATGACTCCGAAAAGTAGGGTGGGGAGGGGATAATCTATGGGGAAACGCAAGAAGCGCCAAGCATTGTCGTGGGCAAACTCACGAAAAACCGCCATAGTGCTGCGGTTGAGCGTGAAGCGGAAGTAGATGACGTCGGCCAAATTGGCCGCCAATGCCAGCAAATTGGGGATAAAATACACCCAAGTCGCGGCGCGTTGCCATCCACGTCGCTCCACAAAGCGAAAAGGCAACAGGTGCATCAGCAACATCGGCGCATTCAGATAGACCAAGGCCGCAAAATCAAAGCGCAGCCCACCGGCAAAGGCCGGCCACAGGGCAGTTTTGCCCAGATGCAGCAAGTCCGTGTTAAAAACAAGGAAGACCACGCGTGCAAATGTGAGGGCAGCCAGCGAAAGCAGCAGTCGCCAGAGCAACAAGCCGTAGACAGAAGTGGAAAACTTGGGGAGATGAATCATGGAGTAGGGGAGAAAAAGCATGGCGCGCGCCTTATATATAAATAAGGAGTGGCGGCCGATGCAAATAAAGTGTGAGGCAATAAGAGAATACGAAGCTCCATTGCGCTACAAACATCCCCTCTGCGACACGACAGTGCGGCAGAGGGGACATTATAGATAAGGAGTCAGTCGAGCCCGTGGCGCAACTTAGTCTTACGAATGCGCCGCTTTGTCTTTGTCGATGAGCGCCAACAGGCGTTCTACGGCTTCTTCCGACGAGACATTGCGCTCTACACACACTTTGCCGCGGTAAAGATTCACTTTCCCGGGACCTGAGCCCACATAACCGTAGTCCGCATCGGCCATTTCGCCCGGGCCGTTCACAATACAGCCCATGATACCGATTTTTAGACCCTTGAGATGCGAGGTTGAGGCCTTGATTCGCGCAATCGTTTCGCGCAAATCGTAGAGTGTGCGGCCACATCCGGGGCAAGAGATGTACTCTGTCTTGGTTTGTCGCAGACGTCCGGCCTGTAAGATGGCGAAAGCCGTTTCGTCGCGCCCTGCTTGCGGCGCAACGAGCAGAATGCCGTCGGTAAAGCCGTCGATCATCATCACACCCATGTCGGCCGCTGCCTTCAACTGGAAGTTTTCGCGGTCGGTGTCGCCATATTGTTGGCAGATGATGACGGGGTTTGTGAGGCGTGCATTGCCCATTTCGTGAATCAGTGCGCGGAGTTCGCCCGTGCGGTTCGGGTGATTCGATTGCGCGATGACCACCATTTCGGGATGCGCGCGCAGACAAGCCTTCACCTCCTCGTTGAGTTGCACATAAGAGAGGAACAGGAACTTGACCGCCGCGGGGTTGCCGGCCACAAACATCAGATATTGCGGTGAGAAAGCCGGATAAGTGCCTTCTTCTCCCTGCCAAGCCGGCGCATCCACGATGGCCGCATTGGTGTGACGTCGCCAATCTTCGGGCAAGTTCACGCCATAGTAAGTGTAGTCCGGGCGCGTGTCGAGTCCGGCAGTGGCGGTGGGGCGGGGGAGTGACGGGTCGGCTTGATAGGAAATCACCACCGGTCGGTGCTTACCGCCGATGTTGCCGGCCGCACAAGTGGCGCGGCGCGTGGGATGCAGCCAATCGAATTCCAAACAGCGCACACCCGGGATATGGTTGTGCCCCGATCGCGTCCCGATGACGTACGAGGCCAATTTATAGGCCACGGGGATTTCGGCTTCGGGCGGCTCAGAAAGCGACACACGAATGGTATCGCCGATGCCATCGGCCAAGAGTGCACCGATGCCCACGGCACTTTTGATGCGTCCGTCCTCGCCTTCGCCGGCCTCCGTCACACCGAGGTGGAGAGGGAAGTCCATTTTCTCGCGGCGCATCGCGTCTACGAGCAGGCGCACGCTCTGCACCATCACCACCGTGTTCGAAGCTTTGATCGAAATCACCACGTCGTCAAAATGCACCTTGGCACAGACGCGCAGAAACTCCATGCAACTCTCCACAATGCCCGCCGGTGTGTCGCCATAGCGGCACATGATGCGATCAGACAGGCTACCATGGTTCACACCGATGCGCACTGCCGTGCCGTGGGCGCGGCAAATATCGAGGAATTGCACAAAGCGCTCTTCCAAGCGCGCCAGTTCGGCGGCATACTCCTCGTCGGTGTACTCCAATTCCTTGAACGTGCGAGCCGGATCCACATAATTGCCCGGATTGATGCGCACTTTTTCCACAATCGCGGCCGCTGCGTCGGCCACTCGGGGATTAAAGTGCACATCAGCCACGAGTGGCGTGTCAAAACCCTGTCGGTGCAAGGCTTCGCGGATGTTTTTGAGATTTTCGGCCTCGCGCAGTCCCTGCGTAGTGAGCCGAATGTAGTCGGCACCGGCCTTGATAATATCGATACACTGCGCCACGCTCGCCTCCGTGTCGGTGGTGAGTGTCGTCGTCATGCTTTGCAGACGAAGCGGTTGTAGGCCGCCGAGCGGCTTGTTGCCGATGCGCACTTCGTGGCTGTGGCGCGGTTGGTAATTAAATAGATCCATGATGCTCTTTGAGCTTTCGAAAGAGGGAAAGACAGTGAAGGAAAAACCGTGAGTTGCGGTGCGTGCCGTTTAGCACTTGAACTTGTAGCTCACCGTGGCCAATTCTTCGTTGGCCTTCACGATCTTTTGTTTGAGATTCTCCTTGTGTTGTGCCAGACGTTCGGTGAGTTGTTTGTCGAGGGGCGCAAGGATTTGTGCAGCCAGCAGGGCGGCGTTCATCGCGCCGTTCACCCCAACCGTGGCAACAGGGATGCCCGGGGGCATTTGTACGATAGAGAGCAACGCGTCTAGTCCGTCGAGCATGCCTTTGATGGGCACTCCGATCACGGGGAGGGTAGTGTTGGCCGCAATCACGCCGGGCAGTGCGGCAGCCATGCCGGCGGCGGCGATGATCACGCGCACACCGCGGTCTTTTGCGCCGCGAGCGAAGCTTTCTACCTCAGCCGGCGTGCGATGGGCCGAGAGGGCGTTGATTTCGAAGGGGATTTCGAGTTGGTCAAACACTTGTGCGGCCTTTTCCATGACGGGAAGATCGCTCGTGCTGCCCATGATGATGCTGACAATGGGAGTCATAGTTGAGAAGTATTGGGGGGAATGTAAAAACTGTCGAGAGAAAAAAAGAGGCCTCAGCCGTATTGCGCGGCGATCGGTTCACACAAACCAAACCACCGCCCAGCCGCAGATCATGCCCACCGCCACGCCGAAGAGCAACTCGTGGTAGTTGTGCATCTTCAGTACCATGCGGCTGCTACACACCGCGCCACTCAGCAGAATGGCACAGCACAACCAGCCCGTGGCGTCGAAGCCAAAGATGAGCGAAAAGGCCATAAGCATGCCGATCACCCCACCC
>QWCT01001806.1_pt1 | contig 27774 bp, 20 predicted proteins | sample 1972681 | NCBI WGS metagenome assembly QWCT01 (sample SAMN09866701, study PRJNA288562) | Human oral metagenome isolate pre3_saliva, whole genome shotgun sequencing... | isolation source: mouth | host: Homo sapiens | place: USA: California | reverse complement strand
TACAATAGAGTAAGACAAAACGAATGAGGAGACTGTCATGAAGTTTTTACATACGTCAGATTGGCATGTGGGGCGAACCCTCAATGGCTGGTCTTTGCTGGAGGAGCAGGAGTGGGCCTTTCAACAAATAGTGGATTTGGCAATTCGTGAACAGGTGGATGGGGTCATCATTGCTGGGGATCTCTATGACCGTGCGGTTCCGCCTGTGGATGCGATTAAACTTTTTAATAAGACCTTGGCACGTTTGGTCTTGGAGGAGCAGATTCCCGTCTATGCCATTAGTGGTAATCACGATGGGGCTGAACGCTTGCATTTTGGGAGAGACTTTTTTCAACCTCAGGGTCTTCATTTAAGCACACGTTTGGAGGAGGCCTTTGAGCCGATTGAGTTGGAGGATTGCCAGATTTTCCTGCTGCCCTTTATTGATCCTATTGATGCTCGGATTTATTATAAGGACGATGAGGATAAGGAAATTCAAGGGATTGGTGATGCCTTGACCTACATTCTTAAGGACATGGAAAAAGCTTTTGATCTCGACAAGTCACATATCTTGGTGACGCATTTTGCAGTTTCTAAAAAAGAGGACCAAGATGGTCAAAGTTTACGAGAATTGATGCTGTCTGAAACCAGCAATACGGTGGGTGGGCTTACCAATGTGACCAGTGACCTTTTCAAGGCTTTCGATTATGTGGCCTTGGGGCATATCCATACCCGCTTTGCTAGTCCGAGCCAGCGCGTGCAATATTCAGGAAGTCCAGTCGCCTTTAATGTCAAAGAAGCCAAACGTAAGGAAGAAAAGGGTGTTTATATTCTTGAATTGGATGCGTCTGGTGACTTGTCCCAGACCTTCCATTCTCTAGAGGTCAGACGGCCAATTGTGACCCTTCAGGAACCTTTTGAAACCTTGATGTCACCAGAATTTTATAAGGAAAATCCTTGTCAAAAGGCTTGGTTTGCTTTTGATATTCAACTGTCCAGTCGTAAGGAATTAGAAGGTATCAATGTGCGTGCCCGTCTGGAAGAAATTTATGGGGCAGACATTGTGGAAATCACCTTCAGTCGTTTGGGTGATGTCAAGGAAGAAAACGTGACTGTTGATCAGCACTTAAAAGATTTGGAAATGCAATCGCCGCAGGAAATTGTTTCTGATTTTTACCAGACAGTGACTGGGGGCGATGTCTTGTCTGAGAGACAAACAGCCCTTGTGGAAAGTATTTTTGAGGAGATTGGAAGGAGCCGACAATGAGACCAGTCCAGTTAGAATTGACCAATTTTGGACCTTATCGTAAGGAAGTCATCAATTTCACCCAGTTTGACCATGCTCCTCTCTTTTTGATTGGTGGGGACACGGGGGCTGGTAAGAGTACTCTCTTTGATGCCATGACAGTGTCCTTGTTTGCGACAACCAGTGGTGATCGTAATGTCGAGGAGATGCGGTCGACCTTCGCTAGTCCAGAGGATGATTTGACCAAGGTGACTTTTTACTTCCAACAAGGTAACCATCTTTACCGCATTGAGCGAATTCTCCAGCAGGAGAGGGCCAAGAGGGGTGGTGGTACGACCATGCAAAAAGCAACGGCTTCTCTAGTCATTGTAGATAAGATTGGTGGTCAAGAAATTGAAAAGCTTGGGGATAAAATCAAGGAAGTGAGTGACCAGATTGAGCAGATTTTGGGTCTCGATGCTGAGCAGTTCAAACAGATTATCCTTCTTCCGCAAAATGATTTCAGTCGTTTCTTGAAAGAAGATTCCAAGACCAAGACTCAAATTTTGAAGAAAATCTTTGGAACGGGTATTTTTGACCGTTTTCAAAAGAGTTTGGAAGAGCGTCTTCGTCAGAGTAATAAGGATATGGATAAGCGCCAGGCTCAGCTAGATGGCCATTTTGCCAGTCAGGTTTGGTCTGAGGAGGAATTAGCTGTTCTGGCCCAAACGCCAGCCTCTGAAAAATTGTTACGTCTTGAAGACCTTTTGGCACAACGTCAAGAAAATCTTGAAGAGCAGAAAAGCATTTTGAAGGATGCCCATGAGGATTTGGCTAAGCTGCAAAAGAGCTTACAAACTGCACAAGATGTAGCAAAGATTTTCCAAGAATTGGAGCAAGCCAAGGAGCGTTACCGTCTGGAAATTGAGGAAGGTGCTCAGGAACAGGCAGAGGCTAAAGTGCATCTGGAGGAATTGCAGTTTGCCCAAGGGTTGCAGGAAACCATTAGTAGCTTGAAGCAGTATCAGAAGCAGTTGTTGCAAGTAGAACATGACCTTGAAATTGCTCAGGAGGAATTAAAGGCTAAGGAGCAGGCTTTTGAGGAAGTCAAGGCTCAAAAAGTGGCACTTGCAGCTCAGACTGAGGATTTTCTTCAAAAAGAAGAGAAACTGGAAGCGTGGAAAGAGGCTATTATCTATGCCCAGAGTCTTGCCCAAGAGCAGGAGAAAATCAAACGGTCGAGTGCTAACTACAAGCAGTTGGAAGAAACTTATCAGCAGGCTTCGAAAGAGATTGAGTCTAGTGACCAAGCTCAAGAAATCTTAAATGAATTGGAAGAGAAGTTAAGAACGACTTTGGCTTCACGTCGTCAACTCATGATTGCCCAGTTGCAGGCAGAATTGAAGGATGGACAGCCCTGTATGGTCTGTGGTTCCTTGGATCATCCTAAGGTCGATGGGACACAGGCTGATGAAACGGCCTTGAAGGATCTCATGGATCAGGTCGAGGAACTTCAAGCCCAAAAAGAAAAGCAAGTCGCTATCTTGTCAAATCGTCAGGCTACCTTGAGTGAAGTTGAGACTAAGCGCCAAGATCTGCTTGACCAAGTGGTTAAAGTTAAGTTATCTCTTGAAAAACACTATCAAGAACTCGAAGAGCAAGTTAAGGGACAGTTTGATTTTGACTTTTCGGAAGACTATGAAGCAGACCGAGGGCAAACCTTGTTGAGTGGTGTTGAGAAGCATTATCAAGAACTCCAAAAACGCTATGATAAGGAAGAGTCAGACCGTGTCCATTATCAAGAGGAGTTAGCTAAGACTCAAGAAAAGGCGACAGATTTGGCTGAGAGCTATCAAGAAGCTAAGGCGGCGCTTGACCAAGCTAAGGAACGCCTAAAAGACTTGCAGGAAGCTCATCCAGAGCTTGAATCTGTTGAGGTTTATCAAGAACGGATTTCCCTTGCGAAGCAGGAGTTGGACCTCTATAATAAGCAGGTCAAGGAAAATAGTGAAGCTTACAACCAACTTCATGCCGACATTCAAGGCATCAAGGGGCAACTTGAGAGCTTGACCAAGTCTAAAGAAAAGACCAGCCAAGAAACGAAGCGTTTATCGGTTGAGTTGGACCAAAGTCTTAAGGCTGAAGGGGCCCTCACCAATGACCTAGAGCAAATCCAGCTTTGGCTGCTTGAGGTGAACAAGCAGGCTATTCCTAAGCTTCAGGCTCAATTGACAAGTTACCAAACCCTTAAACAAGAATTGCAGACCCAGATTAGTAAGGGCCAAGCGCTTCTTCAAAATCAAGAAAAACCAGATTTGGCCGCTTTAACCCAAGAGGTCCAAACCAGTCAGAAAAGTTACGATACGCAATTAGCTCAGGTCTCTGTCATGGAGAAGGGACTTAAGGATGCGACGGCTACTTATCAAGCAGCAAAAAACCTTCAAGACAGCAATCAAGAGGCCTTTAAGGCCCACCAAGAACTCAGTGATTTGGTTAAGGTGGTTAAGGGAGAAAATACTGCTCTAACTGGTCGTCTCAATCTTGAGGTCTATGTTATCCGTCAGTATTCTCCGTTAAATCCTTGTCTGGTGGTGAAACCTTTATCGCCGCACTGGCCATTGCCCTATCCCTCTCAGAAGTTGTGCAAAATACCAGCAAGGGTGCCGTTGTTGAAGCTCTCTTCATCGACGAAGGTTTTGGTTCGCTAGATAAAGAGGCTCTCACCAAGGCTATCGCGGTCCTAGAACAAATTGGCGAAAACCGTATGGTCGGTGTCATCAGTCACGTGGACGACATGAAAGAAGGCATCGCCCAGCAACTAGCCATCATCAAGTCACATGATGGTAGTAGCCGCATTAAAATTGTGGATAAGGGGTAAAATATAAAAACTATATTGCTGTCAATTAACGAGAACCAAAAGATATATCCTATAACAGGAGTCCATTTGAATTACTAACATTCATCCAATTTTACTATTAGGGTGAGGATAAGATGATAGTTAATAACCCTATTAGATTGTACTTGGATGTAGGTTTTATGTGATATTGTGTTAAGCTTATCAATATAAAATCAGAAAGATTAATCGTAGGTAACGAAAGTCAATAGCTAAAGACCGCTTTCACTGGGAGTTATGGCTGAACTTGAAATGTGATAATATTATAGTAAAGTACTGAGATGTTAAGAATTATACTGACTCCCAAAGTTAGACAGGAAAAATCTAACTCTTTGGGTGCAGTTCAAATTGAAGTAGCAACATTTTATGTGACGCTTCATAAACCAGCACCCCATCACACCATGGGAAGTCTTAAGATTGATACTTAAACACATGTTATTAATGAAGATGGGGATATTATAAAGGGATTTTATGCAGCAGGAGAAGTAGCTGGAGGTCTTCACGCTGGGAATCGCCTTGGTGGAAATTCCTTGACGGATATCTTTACTTTTGGACGTATCGTTGGGTAAACATCTATAAACGAGAATTGTTAGTACAATAGGTATGTCGTAAATAGAAAGAAGAATTTTACAGTTTTTTAGCTAATAAATATTTTTAGACTGGAGATAATTTGTTCCAGTCTTTTTATTTTCTCAAAAAGATGAAATAAAAGGTTTTAAAAATTAAAATGAGATAATGGCTCTTTGACTAAAAATAAGTTATAATTAGAATAAGTGTAATATGTAATTTTTATGGTATTTTTTCTAAAAAGAGATAGCGTCTTTACAAGTTTTTTTTAATAAAGAAAGTAAGACTAGGGATAATTTTTGGAAAAAGACAAAAATATCATAATAATATCCGATAATGAATTGTGTTGACTAGTGAATGGTTGGGTGTACTTAGGTTATCATCACCTAGGTCATGGAGGAGAAGATAGAAGTGATGAATGTTTCAGGCCGATTTTGTGTTTTTTCGCATAAGGATAGACAGCATCAACGTTTTTTTCAATTATTACCTGATGGTAGCATTAGAGATATTGACAGTCCTGGTCATGATAATGAACGCTTTTGGGATTTTCAAAATAATCAGATCTGCTTATATTCTAATCAAAGGCAGTTAACTGCTACTTTTGATTGTTGCTATGAGGAAGAGGGACATTCATACTGGGAAGGTTGGCATCAACACTCTATTCCTTTGGAACTTCGTCTCTATGATATGAAATCTGATCTTTTTGATTTTAAGACGAAGTTTACCAGTAGGTTTTTGATTGATTATGGAGCATTGTCAGTTGGTCCACATACCTATGGTATCCCCTTTTTAGTTGACTATGATCATGGTGGAAAGGTAATTATAGGGGATTACTGTTCTATTGGTCAGAATGTTTATTTTGTGACGGCAAATCACAATTTGGAATTGGTGACTACCTATCCATTTAAAAGTTTAGAGCGATTTTATTCAGATAAGACCTTAGATATAGAAGACGATCACACCCTTCAATCTCCTACTAGGGTTGGTAATGATGTCTGGATTGGGAATAATGTCCAGATTATGGCTGGTGTAACTATAGGTGACGGTGCGGTTATAGCCGCAGGATCTGTGGTTACTAAGGATGTATCCCCCTATGCTATTGTTGGAGGGAACCCAGCCAAGTTGATTCGCTACCGTATTGCAGATGCTAATGATCGATTCAACATGCAAAAGATTTCTTGGTGGGATTGGCCAGAGCATGTAATTTCAGAACGACTTGATAAAATTATGAGTAAGGATATTTCTGCCTTTATTGCAGAATATTTACCCGAAGATGACTAGGCTCAATATTGTATCCATTTATTTGGTTGATGATTCACTCACAGAAGTTCTTGTTAGAGTTCTTCGTATGTGTAAAAGCTTGGACAACTATAATGTGCTATAAATAATAAAAGAAGAAATAAAATGACAGAAAAAGTTAGTGTAATTGTACCCGTATTTAATGTTGAAAAATACCTTAGACAGTGTCTGGATAGTATCCTTCAACAAACCTATCAGAATCTCGAAATTATTATTATAAATGATGGCTCAACAGATGGAAGTGACGCCATATGCCGTGAGTATGCTGGTAAGGATTCACGAATATCTTACTTTGCAAAAGAAAATACTGGGATTTCTGATACAAGAAATGTCGGTATTCGTCAAGCAACGGGTGAGTATGTGACCTTTGTAGATTCGGATGATTGGGTAGAACATACTTATGTTGAAGAGCTTCATGATAAACTTAAGGCTTATGATGCTGACATTGCTATTACCAATTATTATCTCTTTAATGAGGCCGATAGTCTTTTTTATTTTTATATTACTGATGAAGATTATTATGAACAAGTGTATTCTCCTGCTCAGTTGATTGAGGGTCTATATGAAACCAAGTTCAATAAAAGTTTTGCTCTGATTTCAGCTTGGGGGAAACTTTATAAACGCACTCTTTTTGAAGATCTACTTTTTCCAAAAGGACAGATTGGAGAGGATGGCTTTTTTAATCTTAAGGCCTATTTAATGAGTGAGCGCGTAATCTACCTCAACAAGGGGTTGTATGCTTACCGAGAAAGACCAGGAAGTTTATCTAGAACTTGGACTGAAGATTGGATGTCGGCATTGGTATATGCTATGGAAGAGCGTCTTGCCTTGTTAGCTAGCAGGGGTTATCCACTCGAGAAGCATATGACTGTTTATCGTATGATGTTAGAGTCTTGCTTGACAAATGGAGCATCTCAGGGCTTAGAAGGAACAGAAGCTTATCGTCGAATCAAGGAAAAATATCAGGTATTAAGTTTAGCACCACAGCACTATAATGAGAAAAAACGATCAATTGTACTTGCTGCAAACTATCCTTATGTTGAGCAGGTGGTAACTACAATCAAATCTATTCTCTATCACCATCGTAATATTCGTTTTTATATAATTAACAGTGATTTTCCACAAGAATGGTTTAAGGGGCTAAACCGTCACCTTGCACGATTTGGTAGTGAGATTGTTAATTGTCGAGTAAGTAGTGCACAGATTTCCCAATATCGCACGGATATTTCCTACACTGTTTTTTTACGCTATTTTATTTCTGATTTTGTCAAAGAGGACCGTGTAATTTATATGGATTGTGATATGGTAGTGACGGGGTCACTTGATGATCTATTTACAATGGATCTAAAGGGATATCCTGTTGCAGCAGTCCGAGATTATGGGGGACGTGTCTTTTACCACCGAGAAATCTTCAATGCAGGCTTTTTAGTTATTGATAATGCATACTGGAGACAGGAACAGATGAGTAGGCACCTTATCGAAATGACTAATGAGTGGCATGATAAGGTTGATCAAGCCGATCAGTCTATCTTGAATATGGTCTTTGAAAATAATTGGTATGAACTTCCATTTGACTTTAACCATGTTGTTTTGCATAGTCATTTTACAGATTATCAATTACCAGAAGGACAAGAATATCCCAAAGTTATTCATTATCTGTCCCATAGAAAACCATGGTTTCCTCTGGCAGCGCAAACTTATCGCGATGTGTGGTGGTTCTATGCACAGTTGGATTGGTCTGATGTAGCTGAGAATGTTAGCTTGGCTCCATTGCAGAGTAGGGCGCTTTATCCTAAAGGTAGACCATTTACCTGTCTAGTTTATACTAGCATTGCTGAAGTTCCTCACTTGGAGGATTTGATTCAAGCTCTTCCTCAAGTTCACTTTAATATTGCTGCCCGTGTCATTGTATCAGATAGCTTAGCGAGATTGATCACTTATCCTAATGTAACAGTCTATTCTGGTATTAATAATATGCGTAGCCTAGATTTGGAATTGGTATCAATAAGTGATTTGTTACTTGATATCAATCCAGGAGAGAAGACTTTAGAAATACTTGATGGTTTCAGATTTGAGGATAAACCTATTTTTGCTTTTGATGATTTAAAATCTCGGAAACACCACCAACGTACATTTCCAAGAGAGCATTGGCAAGAGATGGCGGAAGCAATCAGGAAAATGAGAAAGGCGCAAGATTAAGATGGCAGACTTTCATTTGAACGGTAATTTTCAACAGATTACCATTGACCCTACGGCTCACGTTGAATTGGGGCAGGATATCACCTTGCGTTCCTTTGTTTGTCTAGAGGTGGGTAATGGTGCAACCCTAAAGCTCGGGAATCGTGTTTTCTTCAATAATCACTGTTCTATTCGTTGTGAACATCATATTGAAATTGGTAAGGATACCATGTTTGGAGATGGGGTTCGTATTTTTGATCATAATCATCAATATTCTAACTATCACGTAGAAAAAATCGCCTTTAATTATGGAAAGATATCGATCGGAAAAAATTGTTGGATTGGTGCCAATGTTGTGATTCTTAAGGGAGTCACGATCGGTGACAACGTCATTATTGGTGCAGGAGCAGTCATTCATAAGGATATTCCAAGTAACTCCATTGTTGTAAGTAAAGAGGAACTCATCATAAAAGAGCGGCCACAATTAGAGCACCATGTGTTTACACTGACAGCCTCGGACACTCTGGAAAACCTCACTTATTTGGTAGAAAATCTTCCAGAAGTTTCGTTTCATATTGCAGCCAAGACCAATGTTTCAGATCGCTTAGAAGCCTTTAAAAAGTATGACAACGTAACTCTATACACAAACGTCCATCATGATGATATTATAGAGGATTTATTAGATCAATCAGAAATCTACCTGGATATTAATCATTGGGATCAGGTAGATTCTATTGTCGACCGGGCATTTGAAAAGGGAAAACCGGTCTTCGCTTTTGATAATGTCGTTCACAGAGCAGAGTTGGGTGCTAGTGTATTTTCTCATCAGGACCCTGAAATGATGGTGAAAGAAATTCAGAGACAATTGTTTGGAATTGCCGTGGATACAGTAAACTGAAAAAGGAAGTCTGGTTTATGCTTTTTGGTATCACAAATCATGATAATTGTGGACAAAGTAGGGATTTTCCATGTTTGAGGCGGATTTGAAGATAAATGAGATTAAGTTGGAGTTGGATTGGAAAAGAAAGGTAAGCTAGATGAATAAAGTTATAGCGTTAGGTGCCGACAATGGGTACATGGACAAGGTAGAAACAACGATTAAGTCAGTTTGTGTGCATAATGATAACATTAAATTTTACGTTTTTAATGATGACCTTCCTTCGGAATGGTTTCGTGTGATGAACAAACGTTTGGAGAAAATCAACTCACAAATTGTCAATGCGAAGATTTCAGATAACCACTTACGAAAGTATCATCTTCCAAGGCCTCATTTATCTTATGCAGCTTATTTCCGTTTTTTTATTCCTGAGGTAGTAGAGGAGGAAAGGGTTTTATACCTTGATTCAGATATTGTTGTAGATGGAAACTTGACGGATTTGTTTGAGACGGACCTTGGAGATTGTCCTTTAGCTGCTGTTCGAGACGATTTACAACAGACAAATTTTAATTCAGGAGTCATGTTGATTAATAATAAGTATTGGAGAGAACATGACATTTCCACTCAACTGTTTGAAGTGGCAGATCAATACCATGAATATGAATATGGTGATCAAGGCCTTTTAAATCGTTATTTTATTGGCCAGTGGAAAGAATTAGATATGGATTATAATTTCATGGTTGGTATGGATAGTGTGGCTGCTTCTTCTCCTCAAAGTGATGAGTGGTATATCAAAGCAAAACAGCATAAAAAGGTTTCTATTATCCATTATACGGCTGGTAAGCCCTGGCAGGCGGTGTTTAATAACCGTTTAGGTGATCGTTGGTGGTTCTATTATGCTCTGGATTGGTCAGATGTATTATTGCGTACAGAAATCATAAATCGTGATTTAGGAGCTTTAACCGTACAGGAACCCTACCATACAGCTATTTTCACAAATGCGTGTGAAATGGAACATTTGGAATACCTAATTCAAGCCCTGCCCAATGTGCATTTCCATATTCTAGCTAAAATAGATTTTTATCTTGATATCAATCATTTTAATGAAATTATGTCGATTACACAGGAAGTTCATAAACTTGGAAAACCAATCTACGCCTTTGACAATACTAGCAAGGACCAGTCTGGAGAAAGTCATGTTTATCCGGTTCAGAACCCTGAAATGATGGTGGAAGAAATTAAATCTTATCTGGCCACATTGGCTGATTAGACTTGTGGAGAGAGACAAAAATCGTTATCAGAGTACAACTGGAACTTGCTTGGAGGAGAGATGATTTACACTTTTAATCTGATGGTGGAATTAGAGCCTAACGGTGTCGATGTTGCCCAGGCTTACCGGGGACAAATCTTTAGGAAACTGGGGTGCCCAGCACGCTTTGTCTTTACGCAAGTTCCTCCTAGATATAAATGGGATTACTATTTATCTTTGGGATATGCGGAAGATGAAATTGTTATAGCACATATGTTATTAACAGATCAGCGTGATATGACCTTGACAATGAGTGTGGAGAAAATGAAGCGAGGTTTGAATCTCCATTCCACTCCAATTGAACGAGATCAAGAGTTAATATTTCCAGAAGAGAATGGGATTTCACTTGTCTTTCATCGAAATACTCTTAAGTCAAATTATGTTGATTATGTCGATTATTATGTAGCTGGTCATCTTCTTTGTAGGGAACATTACGGGAGTGTAAAGCTTTATACAGAATATTTTACAGCTGTTCCCACTGATGCGGGCTTAGAAGCAAGAGTCTTTCAGCGTCTTTTTTATAATTTGGATGGTTCCGTAGCTTTGGAGGAAATCAAAAAGACACCAGGTGATTTGACGAAATCGGTCTATCGGCAGGGGACTCATTGGTTTTACAGTGAGTCGGAGCTTTTGAGCCAAGCGATCGGCACCTTACAATTTTCTACAAAAGACCATATCATTGTTGATCGTTTAGAGCGTCTTACCTTTACGCAGACTCTTTTAAAAATGAAGGGTGAAGCAACCTTATCGTGTGTCCTTCATTCGATACACCATTGGGGCGACTGTATCAATTCAGAATATTTCCTTCTTTTTCAGTATGCTAACTATTTCGACCATATCATTGTATCTACGGAAGCTCAAAAGGAAGAATTAGAACGGGATTTGTCGACGGATAAGCCTGTATCGGTCTTGCCAGTCGGAGGGCTTGAAAGGTTGCAATATTCTGATAATCGCAAGCCTTATAGCCTGATGATTGCAGCACGGTTTGAACGGAGAAAGAGATTGGACCTAGCGATTGATGCGGTAGTGGCCTTGCATGAAAAAATCCCAGAGGTTACATTGGACATTTATGGTCAAGGTATGCTTTGGCAAGAAATAGAAGAAAAAATTAAGCAGTTAAATGCTCAAAGTTATATTCATCTCAAGGGGCACCAAAATCTTCAAACTCGTTTTAAGGAATATGAACTTTATTTGGCCACTTCCGAGTGGGAAACGTTTGGGTTAACTTTACTAGAGGCGATAGGGTCTGGCCTTGTCATGGTGGGAACAGACGTTCCCTATGGGAATCCCACTTTTATTAAAAATGGTCGAAATGGTTTTCTCGTTCCCTTTGTAAATCAATCACATGAAGAAGTGGTTGCTGACTTGAAGAGAAGTATGCAGAAGGCTTTTGGAAACTTAAATTTTCTACGAGAAGGTTCTTATAAATTGGCTGAACGATATATGACAGATCAAATTATTGGACAATGGAGAGAGTTTTTGACGAATAGGGGAAAAAATAACGATGTATTATCTGATAAATGAATGGACTTCAGATGATGAGAGGCTGAGAGATGACCTAGAACAAATTGGAATACCCATCCAGCCTCTACAGATAGAAAATATTCTGGATTTTATTTTTTCTAATCGAAAAGTAAATTCACCTCTGCATATGACTGGTCTTTCGTTACCCCCGTTTTGGGAAGTGTATGCGAATGGGGATATTGTTTCTAATGGAGTGAGGAGGGGGAGAATAGACTGTTATCAGGATTACTCTCAAAGGGTCAAAAAAGTAGAGTGGTATAGTCCAGATGACAATTGTTCTACTTGTGATTATTATGATCTTTCTGGAAGACTTTTTCTGAAAGAAGTTTGGAGTGCAAATGAATGTCATCTATCTGTTTATACGAATGATAAAATGGGGAAACTACATTTATTCCATCAACATGATCGTGCGCTCTATCAAACGACCGATGGTTTAGAACAGGGATTTTCCTCGATAGAAGAAGCGAAAAAAGCCCTTCTTCAAGAAGTTCTTTTGCAGGTTGAAACAGTATTTTTGTCTGATCCAGAATTGTTGAAGGCTTTACCCAAACTTGCGAAGGAGCAGATTATCTTCTATGATCGGTCAACTCTTCCTGAAGCAGAACTTGCTCCTCTATTGGACGAGAGTGTAAAAGTGTTAGTTCGTGATGCTAACGGCAGAGCATCGCATGATCGTCTATTATTTTTCCCTACCTATTTGGGAGATTTGAGGGAATTTCAGCCACAGGTTCTCATTTTGACAAACACTCAAGAAATCGAACAGATTGAAGTTCTTGTGACCGCTCTTCCTCATTTTCAGTTTCATATTGCAGCCTTGACAGAGATGGGGGAACGATTAGTACGTCTCAATGATTATCCGAATGTTCACCTTTATCCAGGGATTTCAGGTGAGAATTATGAGCGGTTATTAAATAAATGCCGTATTTACCTAGATATCGCATATGCGGATGAAATTTTAGACGGAAATCGAATGGCTCTTGAAAGAGGAATGATTTTATATGCTTTTGAGGAAACCTGTCACCGATCAGACCTCTATATAAAAGATCACCTGTTTCAAAAAGATGCAATTACAGACTTGCTCGATGAACTATCTCAGCTGGAAGATTCTAAAAGATATCAATCAGCCTATGACAAGCAAAAGATGCATCCAATGCTAGCAACAAAAGAAGAGTTGAAGATGATTTTTCAAATGTCAGAAAAATAAAGAAGGGAAACCATGACTAAAGTACATATTACAAATCTATATGGTATGGCAGGGGATAGCACTGTCATCTTAGCTCAGAATGCTGTGACGGATATTGCGCGTGCTTTGGGGTATCGAGAGATTGGAATCTATTTTTATAATATCTCTACAGATAGTCCGAGCGAGAGAAGCAAGCGTCTAGATGGGATCATGGCAAGTATCTCATTTGGTGATATTGTGATTTTTCAATCGCCAACTTGGAATGGTTGGGAGTTTGACGCGGAATTTGTAGCGAAGCTGAAAGATTTGAGAGTCAAACTAGTGATTTTTATCCATGACGTTATTCCACTAATGTTCCGTGATAATGCCTACCTAATGCCGACTTATATGGAGATGTTCAATCAAGCAGATGTCATTATTGCGCCTTCACAACAAATGGTTAACCGTCTGTGTGAAGCAGGTCTGACTGTGGAAAAAATCTTGATTCAAGAATTTTGGGATCATCCTCATAACCTCAGTTTGAACCAACCAGTATTTAAAAAAGAGATTTTCTTTGCAGGATCTTTGACACGTTTTCCAGAGTTGCAAAATTGGGTTTATGAAACCCCTTTGCGAGTTTTTGCGAATGAGCCAAAGAGCAATCCAGAAGCCAATTTGGTGATTGAAGGATGGAAGCGCAATGAAGAACTCCTGATGGAACTATCAAAGGGAGGCTTTGGTCTTGTCTGGAATACCCAGTATAACGATGGGGAGAATGTTGATTACTACGAAATGAATATTTCACATAAGCTCAGCACCTATCTGGCGGCAGGAATTCCTGTGATTGTGCCCAACACCTTATCAAATAGTCATCTGATTGAAGAGCGTGGTTTAGGATTTGCTGTGAACAGTTTGGAAGAAGCCAATCAATTGGTTCAAAATATGGCTCCAGAATCCTATCAAGAAATTAGTAGTAGGGCTCAAGGGTTTGCTTTCCTCCTAAAAGAGGGGTATATCACTAAGAAGCTTTTAATAGATGCTATTAATTTCTTATTTACTTTATAAAAGGATAATTGAGAAAAAAGAGGGGGAAAATTTCAGTGAAAAGGGCAATCGTTCTTGCTGGTGATAATGGTTACATGGAAAAGCTAGAGGTAACTATAAAATCTATTGTTGCGACAAACAGTCAAATTATTTTTTATGTGATCAATGACAATCTCCCTCAGGAGTGGTTCTGGTTGATGGGGAGAAGATTAGAGTCTGTTCAATCACAAATTCGGAATATTAAGATTTCTTCTGATCAGATAAAAGGGTATTCGCTACCCATGGATCATTTAAGTTATGCTACCTTTTATCGTTATTTTATTGCAGATGTTGTTACAGAAGACCGAGCACTTTATCTAGATTCTGATATTGTTGTCACTGGAGATTTGACACCTCTCTTCGAAGAAGATATAGAAAATCATGCTTTGGCCGCAGTTACGGATGGCATAGATGCTTCTAAGTTTAATGCAGGTGTGCTCCTTGTGAACACTGTGCTTTGGAGAGAAGAAAAAGCTAGCCACCAGTTGCTGGAATTGACGAATCGCTATCATCAAGAGGAGTTTGGAGATCAAGGAATCCTTAATCGTCATTTTAAAGGACGTTGGAAAAAACTACCAGAAGTCTACAATGTGATGGTTGGTATGGACACGTTTGCTCACACCTTTAACGTCCCTGAATGGTATGATAAGGCAGACCAGCTGGAGAAGGACGCAGTAATCATTCACTATGCGGGAGAGAAGCCTTGGTATCAGTGGAATTTGAATCGTTGTCGGGATATCTGGTGGTTTTATTATGGTCTGGAATGGTCTGAAATCTTGTTACGAAAGGATATTACCAAACGTCATTTCAAGGATTTGGTAGGAAGGCCCAAATTCCAAACAGCAGTATTTACGAATTCGGCAGCTATGGAACATATTGAAACATTGGTGGAAGCATTTCCAAATGTTCAATTTAATATCCTTGCACACACAAATTTTGCTCCTAGTGTAATTGCTTTAGAAGCCTACTCCAATGTTTCGCTTTATCCTCGTTTTACACGGTACAATGCTCAAGCTGTGTTGGATAAATTGGATTTTTATTTGGATATCAATTATCATGAAGAGATTTATGATATTATTCAAAAGGTTACTGCGTTGAAAAAACCTATCTTTTCTTTTGATGTTACCAATCATTGTGAGATTGAAGGGGATAGTTACTGTTTTCATGTAGAGGATATTGATGATATGATTGCTGTTATTCAAGAATATTTAGCTCAATTGAGTTAAATCAGGTATGAATTAGGTTGAAATAGGTGAAGGAAAAAATGGAAAAAATTAGTGTCATCGTCCCTGTATATAATTCAGAGGCCTATCTTGAAAATTGCTTAAATAGTATCATCCAACAGACCTATCAAAATTTAGAAATTATCTTAGTCAACGATGGTTCAACGGATGGTTCTGCCGCTATTTGCCAACGCTACAAGATTCAGGACCCTCGAGTGAAGGTCTATCATAAGTCCAATGGGGGAGTTGGATCAAGCCGGAATCGTGCTTTAGAAGCGGTGACGGGAGACTACATTCTCTTTGTGGATAATGATGATTGGTTGGAACTGGATCATATCGAGAGTTTATATCATTTGCTGAAAAAAGCAGATGCAGATATTGCAATTGGAAATTTCACTCAATTTATGGAAGAAGAGGGGAATTTTTTAATCCATGTTGGGGGAAATGATTATTTCGAACGTATCTATTCTCCTTTTGAGTGGTTCCAACATCAATATGATGGGCAGTATAATCTGAGCCAATGTTTCACGGTCCCTTGGGCAAAGCTTTATAAGGCGGAATTGTTTAAAGAGATTGTTTATCCAACAGATAAAACGGTAGAGGATGATTATACGACCTACAAGGTCTATCTACAAGCCGATAAAATCGTCTATATGAACCGTGCCATCTATCTGCATCGTAAACGTGAGACAAGTGTGACCAAAACGGTCAACCTTGCAGATGTTTATCCGTTACAAAGTATCGAAGAACGCATGATGATTCTTCAATTGATCGGAGCTCCAAAGGGCTTAATAGATGCAGAAATTGCTGCTTATAAGTGGCGATTGGCCATTCATGAAGAAGAGACCTTAAAACATGGAGACATGGAAGCTTATCAGCAAGTGCTGGTAAAAAAACGAATCAAGGAGAAGAGTGTTCATGCATGATACAAAAAGTCGAGCGATTGTTCTGGCAGAAAATCAGAACTATACCGCTCAGTTATCGACGACTATAAAATCCATCTTTTATCACAATAAAGATGTGAAAATTTATGTTTTGAATCGAGATATCCTTCCAGACTGGTTTCGAAAACCACGGAGGATGGCTCAGCTCTTAGGGGGCGACCTCATTGATGTCAAATTGAATCCAGACGATGTGAAGGATACCTGGTGGACTCAGGAACATATTAGTCTGGATGCTTATTCCCGCTACTTTATTCCGAAGTATATCTCAGAGGAAAAGGTGCTGTATCTCGATGCGGATTTGCTGGTTCTAAAGAACTTAGAGGATATCTTTGAAATAGATATGAAGGGCCACCCGATTGCAGCCGTGATGGACACAGATAACCAAAGTTTTAATTCCGGTGTCTTATTAATTGATAATGGTTTGTGGAAACGAGAAAATATGACAGAGCAGTTGGTGAATGAGACGAATGGCTCACTCCAGCAAGCTTTAGAAGGAAATATTCCTAAATTTAATGGGGATCAGACAATCTTTAATAAGGTCTTTCGTGATAGATGGTTGGCCTTGGATAAAAGGATGAACCTCCAAGTTGGTCATGACGTGACGGCTTTTATGAGTCATTGGCCAAATCACTTTATAGATAGTGAAGATCCCTATATTGTGCATTTTGTCTCTCACCGAAAACCATGGACGACGCTAAGTGCCAATCGTTTTCGCCAATTATGGTGGGCCTTTCATGATATGGATTACAGTCAGGTCTTGTCTCACCATATGGGGGACTTCCAGATAGAGATGGATCCAGATTATGAGCTCCATCTGTTCAATTTGACCAATTCTCAATCCTTCAAAAACCTTGAGGAATTGATTCAGGGACATCCGAAGGCCTTGTTCCATATTGCTGCCTATACGGAAATGGGAGAGGAATTGATGCGTCTTGCAAAATATGAAAATGTGAGATTGTATCCAGAAGTCGTCCCTCCAGTATTGGAAGAACTTATCAATCGTTCTGCTGCCTATTTAGATATTAACTATGGTACTGCTGATCAAGCAACCTTGGCGGCTTATGCGAAAACGGGGAAACCGATCTTGTCCTTCCCAGAAACCAGACATAGTGAGCAAGCACAGTTAGAGGTCAACACGATTGAACAAATGCATTCACTCATTAAAGAGCGTATAAAGACAGGTAATTGGGGAGAAGTTCACGAACTTCCACGATTGCACTCCTTTACTATGACCCAAACGCAAGATCTCGAATCGATCGAAATTCTATCACAGGTAGAATTGGCGGGGATTCCTAGTTTTGGTTTTTATAAAACCCAACACGGGAACCATGGGCAGTTTCTTTTTTCAAGTGAGCGACCACAGGAACTGATCACGGCGATTGAACAATTGGATGGAGAAGGAAGCTTGCCTAAAATTCTCCCTCTACCAACGGTTAAGTCCATTGATGAGAGTCTGGACTTCATTAGCGAAAATCATTCATCTGTCATTCGTTTTGGGGATGGTGAAATTAATTTGATGGCTGGGCATTCTATCGCCTACCAAGATTATCATCCTGAACTAGCACGAACTCTACGTGAGTTGGTTGGAATGAACAGTTCAGAAAAACTCTTAGTCTGCTTGCCAGATGCTTTCGAAGATCGCTTCAAATTTACGTGGTGGGCAGAAGATTTTTGGAAAAAGCATTTGGATCATTATGATGATTTTTATCGTCAAATTGCACCGGCACCATGGTATGGTTCAACCTTTATTTCACGTCCTTATATTGATTTTTTAGATAAGACAAAAGCCGAGTCGCAGTTTGAAAAGCTAAAAAGGTTATGGGAAAACAAAAATCTCTTAATAGTAGAAGGAGCAACATCTCGTTCCGGGGTTGGTAATGATTTATTCGATCAGGCCTTATCTATCAAACGTATTGTCTGCTCTTCTCATTGTGCTTATAAGGATGTGGATGCTATTGAGTCAACAATTCGTAAGTATGCGGATAATCATCTTATACTTATCATGTTGGGCCCAACGGCTAAAGTATTAGTTGCAAATCTAGCTAAAGATGGCTATCAAGCCTTGGATATTGGACATATTGACTCTGAATATGAATGGCTAAAAATGGGTGCGACAACAAAAGTTAAACTCAAACACAAACACACGGCGGAGTATAACTTTGACCAAGATATTGAATTCATCGAAGATGAAACCTACACTAAACAAATCGTGGCAGACTTATCTCGTTTGCCGGTAGAATAAGAAAGATATATGAATAATAAAAATGCAGTAGTATTGGCAGGAGATTATGCTTATATTCGTCAAATAGAGACCGCTTTAAAATCTCTTTGTTATCACAATCGTCAGCTTAAAATATACCTTTTTAATCAAGATATCCCAGTCGAGTGGTTCCGTGCCACGAGAGAGCATGTGGAGAGACTCGGAGGAGAGCTTCTTGATATTAAGTTAATTGGTCCTCAATTTCAGATGAATTGGACTAATAAGTTGGGACATATCAACCATATGACCTTTGCGCGTTATTTTATACCTGATTTCGTACATGAAGATAAGGTACTTTATCTTGATAGTGATTTGATAGTCACAGGTAATCTAGATAGTCTTTTTGAACAGGAATTGGGAGACAATTATGTCGGAGCTGTTCGTTCTTGTTTTGGTGCCGGTGTTGGTTTTAATGCAGGTGTATTGCTAATTAACAATCGTTTATGGAAAGAGGAACATATCCGTCAAAAACTAGTGGATATAACTGAACGGGAGCACGCAAATGTAGGAGAGGGTGATCAATCAATACTCAATATGGTATTTGAAGACCGCTACCTTAATTTACCTGATACTTATAATTTTCAAATTGGTTTTGATGCTGGTGCAGCCGAGGGAGGTCATCGTTTTGTTTTTGAAATTCCTCTTGAACCACTACCTTTGATTTTACATTATATTTCTCCGGATAAACCGTGGAATCAGTTTTCAGTAGTACGACTGCGTGAGGTTTGGTGGCGGTACTGTCTCATGGAATGGTCTCAAATTTTGAAAACATGGACAAATCGGGGCTTTGAGTTAGAATCTAACCGTGAATCTACCGTGTTGACGTGTTATACTTTGACGAACTCCTACTTATTGGAACAGATTGAATACTTAGTTCAGCATCTCCCTCAAGTTCATTTTATCATCGCTGCCTATACCTATATGGCTACAGAACTTTTAGTGCTATCTCGCCATCCAAATGTAACCCTTTATCAAAATACCTATCCTTTGCTTGTTGAATATGAGCTATCTAAAGTTGATTTCTATCTGGATATTAATCATTATGATAAATTACCAGAAATCTATGAGTACGTAACTCAAAATCAGCTTCCTTTACTAACTTTTGAGAATACACAAGCTCCAAATCAATCTTATCAAGCTATTTTTTCACATGAAAATCCTGAATTGATGGTGAATGCTATTAATCAATTGGTTGCTAAGCGTATTAGTGAGAAGGAGGAGAGTGGCTGCTAATGAAAAAAATATTACAATCTATTGTTTTTAAACGTTTATCTTGGACAGTTCTTTTCCTCTTTATTTATGTTTTGGGAAGCCATCTAGTCTTACCATTTATAGATTTGAAGCACCCAAAACTCTTAGGAGGGTTATCCAATTCGACAGCCTTCACAAGTGCTATGATGGGTGGTAATTTAAGTTCATTTTCACTTTTTTCTGTGGGCTTGTCCCCTTGGATGTCAGCCATGATTATTTGGCAGATGTTTTCGTTTTCAAAAAAGTCTGGTTTAAGTAAGCTACCAATAGAGATACAGGATCGACGCAAAATGTACTTGACCTTTGTCATCGCTCTCATCCAGTCTTTAGCGGTGTCTCTAAGCCTTCCGATTGAAGTAGGAATTCCTAAAGGATTGGCTATCCTAACGAACACTATCCTTCTAATTGCGGGAACCTTCTTTTTAGTCTGGCTATCGGATTTGAATTCTTTCTTTGGTATAGGAGGTTCTATTGTCATTTTGATGGCCAGTATGGTTGCTAATCTACCTAGGCAAATTGGAGAGAGTATTACACGACTACATATAGAATTACCGATTATTCTCTCTCTAATTATCATGGGTTTGCTCTTCTTATATGTTGCAGTTATTGTCCAAAGAGCACGGTATCGCATTCCCATCAATAAGGTTAATATCCATAATCGTTTTAGCCAGTATTCCTATCTTGATGTTATGCTTACCCCAGCAGGTGGGATGCCCTTCATGTACGCAATTTCTCTAGTCTCTATTCCTCAATATCTTCTTATCTTGATTCAGATTTTATTTCCTAAAAACAGTTGGACAAATACTTGGATTGAAGCTCTGACAGTGGGACATCCGATTTGGCTTGTTCTCTATCAAGTGGTCTTATTTGTTTTGGGGATTGCTTTTGCTTTCGTAAACGTTAGTGGTGAACAAATTGCAGAACGCATGCGAAAATCAGGAGAGTACATTTACAATGTTTATCCTGGCCCTGATACAAGCCGTTATATCAATAAAGTTGTCATGAAATTTGCTGTTATTGGGGCAATTTATACAGTTATCATGGCTGGTGGCCCTATGATGATTGTGCTTATTAATCCGCAGTACTTACAACTCAGTATGATTCCTGGAATGTTTTTGATTTACAGTGGAATGGTATACAATGTACGCGAAGAAATTGCAGCTATGACCCTAAATGAATCCTATAAAGGTTTGTTTGACTAGATTAAAAGTTAAAATTATTTATATCACCTCAATTATTCATTTGAGAGTGATAGGTAGTCTGGTGATCTTTTTGACCTGCCTACCTATCATCCTTAATATATCGTTAATTATTTTGAATTCATAAAAAATGGGAGAACATATGTATTATTTAATTCCGGCTTGGTACGGTCAAGGGGCAGAGTTTTGGCAACCTGACTTAACACCGTGGTATTTTAGAACCTCGAAAATAGAATTTGATGATACTTTACACCAAGCACGTATTTTTCAAGGCCAAGCTATGTCGCCTAGATTATTACTTTTAGCTTATCAACCACATCTACGTTATTTTCTGCACCGCTTTGATCTCTTAGAAGTGTCGCATTTTTCAGTGTTTGATGCTATTCAAGGAATCAAAGATCAGCCCATGCGTTGTCTACAAGTATCTGACTTGGATTGGGATGATGATTGTGACTTTATTTTTACCCCCTTCATTATTGTTGTTGAGAAACATCATCAGCGTTTTGCCGAAATAGAGTTGGGACCAGAAGGATATTTGAGTCTTATTCGATATTATCAGGATGGTCTGATTTTAAGAGAAGAAATTTATGATGACAGAGGATTTGTTTCTAGTATCCTTCATTTTGAAAATGGTCAGGCGACACACCGAGATTATTTGAATGAAGATGGCATTTGGCAACTTTGTCATTTCTTTGATGGACGAGGGATCGTAAGTAATCCAAGAACAGATCATCGTTTTAAGAAAAATTACTATATCAGTATGGAAGAAGTCATTTGGGAGTTCTTTGATGCTTATATTGCTCAAGAATTGACGCCTTCGGATTGTTTTGTCGTTGCGTCGAAAAGTAATCTGAATCAAACTCTTTATAGTCATCTACCAGAGGCTAATCAGAAAATTTTGACTTACTTCAAAGAACGCAATCAAAATGATCCCTTAGAGGATTATGCTTCTTATTTGCAACTTGTTGATCTGATTATTAGTGATTCTCAGGACTTTTCTACAGAATTAAGAAAACTATTTCCAGAGCAAGCTGAGAAGATTCAGCATATGGCATCTTATGATACCCGTCTAGCACTTGGAAAGAGCCAACGTCTTAAGTCATCTAAACTCTATTATCAGGTAAATTTAGATGATATCAGTTGGGAAGCTATCTATCAGGTTTTAGATTTTGTAGCAAATCACCAGAATACTTATATTGTATTTGGAACTTTCAATGCGAATCCGCATGATTTTGATACATTTAAGGAAGACGTAGAGCACCTTATCTCTGAAAAACTGAATAAGAAAAAATTCAAACACATAAAAGATAATCAAAGTGCAGAAAACTACCTCGCTGAAAATGAGGAAGTTGAGTATCGTTATGATTTTGTTAATTTGATTGATGAGACAGCCTTGATTAAAGAATTTGAGTATACCCGTCTTATTGTTGATCTCAGCTTGGAACCACATCGTTATACTCAAATTGCAGGCATTAGTGCTGGGATTCCACAGATAAATAGGGTCACTTCGGACTATGTAACACATTTGAAAAATGGTTATATCCTAGAAGAAGTAACACAATTTGAGGAGGCGGCATCTTATTATCTTGATCAGTTAAAGTACTGGAATCAAGCTTTAATTGAAGCAATTGAGAAAATCAGAGAAAATACAGGAGAGCGTTTTATTGAAAAATGGGAGCACTATTTGAAGGAGGATAAGTATGTCTAAAATTAGCATTTTGCAGGTTGGACGAGATAATTGGTCAAATACTTATGAGCTCCCCGATAATGTTCGTTTTTTCTACCTTCGTGCTGGGCTTTCTAGTGATATTCTCCAATGTTTGAAACAAGCTAAACTAAGAAATTTTAATGCGGTCCTTGTTGATAGTCAGGAATCCTTACTCATGCTGATGGACTTGCGTAAGAGCTTAGTTCCTTATACCATCTTTTATGATGCTGACCTTTTGATAGAGGACCATCAAGTAGGTCGCTTTCTGAAAGAAATTTGTGCTATACCAGCAGATTTTTCAGATAAGCAAGATCTGCTAGATACCCTGTCTAAGGCACTTTTCGCTGGACAATATGGTGATAAATTGTTCCCTTATCAGATTCAGGTTCATCCTCGATTCGAAGGGAAAGTTATTTATAATGGTTTTGAAAGTATCTCTTTAGATGGGAATTACGGCGATTCCTTTAAGCCTATTCTTAACTGGAGTTTTAATATTCGAGTAGCTGAGGATTTCCCTGTTGAACTTTGGTTAGAATTTGAGAAGGCTCAGACCTGTCAATGCCGATTAGTGCTGCGCATTATTCCTGAAGGTTCAGTTTCAGAAATCGTGAGAACAATTGTAGTTAGCGAGGAAGAAATGCGTAAAGGTGCCATTGTTTTAGATCAGGGGAGAACTTATATTTTATCAGCAACTTTAGAAGCTAAAGGAAATGGTGCTCTAAGAGTTGGGAATTTCCATCAACGATGGACACGTTTTCAATTTGGAAAGTTTGTATTGGGTGGGGGGATTCTCCATGATAGTAAACGTCAGGAAATCAATTATTTCTTTTATCCTGGGGATTTCAAGCCACCGCTGTCCGTCTACTTTTCAGGTTTTCGTCCTGCCGAAGGTTTTGAAGGATTTGGTATGATGAGGGCTATGGAGACACCTTTCCTGCTATTTTCTGATCCTCGCCTAGAGGGGGGAGCTTTCTACATGGGAACTGAAGAGCTTGAAAATAGTATCAAGGATACTATCCAACATTATTTGGATTACCTAGGCTTTGACAGTGATCAACTTATTCTCTCTGGGATGTCCATGGGAACTTTCCCATCTATGTACTATGGTGCGGACTTTGAACCTCATGCCATTATCATGTCTAAACCTCTAGCCAATGTTGGTACCATCGGTAATCGTGCCAGACTTTTGGCACCAGAGGTTTTCCCGACAGGAATTGATGTCTTGCATTTGCAGACGGGACGTTTGGACAATGAAGGCGTCGAGGCCCTTAATCAGAAGTTCTGGGATAAGTTTGAAAAAGCAGACTTCTCAAACACGACCTTTGGGGTTTCTTACATGAAAGATGAGGATATGGACCCAACAGCCTTCGAGGATATTACTAAAGTCCTATATTCTTCGGGAGCACGAATTCTTAGCAAGGGAACTTCTGGACGACATAATGATGACCATTCAACTGCGACAGCTTGGTTTCTCAATTTTTATCGTATGATTTTAGAAAATGATTTTGGAAGAAAGGGATGAACATGATTCATAAGAATAACTCTCAGATTCAATGGGGAACGAATGTGAGATCCTATATGTTTGGTTCCCAAATTGAACATCATCCAGATGGCTCAGTCAATTTCAGTAACCCCTTGATAGCATCAGGAACTGAGATTCATTCCTGGCTGGCTATTCAAAATTATCAGGCGAGTCGAAAGCAACCTAGCTTACCTTTGTTAAAAAAGGGATATATTTATCGTCTCGAATCACAATTTACAACAGTTCCTGAAGGTACGGTTTATCTTAAATTAAGCTTCTTAAATCGTTATGGTGAGGAAGTTAAGCAGATGATTGAAAAAAAACAATCTTTCACCTTCGTCTATCCTCATGAAGCCTACAATTATTCCATCTCCCTCTTGAGTGCTGGAATGGTAGAATTGGATTTTAAGGGAATGACAATCACTGAAGTAGGAGAAGAAAATGTTTAATTCTTTAAATCCTTTAAAACCAGTAAAAAGTGTACTCAAGCAAGTTAATGGTTGGGCTGAGCAGATGGCACAACTGGATGACCAGTCATTAAAAGATAAAACTACTGAATTTAGAGAACGGCTAGACAAAGGCGAAAGTTTAGATGATTTATTACCAGAGGCTTACGCAGTAGTACGTGAAGCAGCTAAGCGTGTATTAGGTATGTTTCCCTATGATGTTCAGGTTATGGGAGCAATCGTTATGCATCAGGGAAATATTGCTGAGATGAGTACAGGAGAAGGTAAGACCTTAACAGCAACCATGCCAGTTTACTTAAATGCACTGACAGGACAAGGAGCAATACTTGTAACGACAAACGAATACTTAGCAAAACGTGATGCTGAAGAAATGGGACAGGTTTACGAGTTTCTAGGTCTAACCATTGGCGTTCCTTTTGCAGAGGATGGTGAAGAACTTGATACCTTTGAAAAAAGGGAGATTTACGCTTCTGATATTATCTATACGACAAATAGTGGTTTGGGCTTTGACTATCTTATTGACAATCTAGCTTCGAATAAAGACGGTAAATACATGCGTCCTTTTAACTTTGCTATTATTGATGAGGTTGATTCCGTCTTACTGGATAGTGCGCAAACTCCCTTGGTTATTTCAGGTTCTCCTCGTGTTCAATCCAACTATTATGCTATGATTAATACACTCATGACGACATTGGTTGAGGATCAGGACTATATTTTCAAGGAAGAAAAGGGTGAAGTTTGGCTGACAACTAAAGGTGCAAAGTTAGCTGAAAATTATCTAGGAATTAGTAACCTCTATGCCAAAGAGAATGCTACATTTGCGCGTCACCTTATTTATGCTCTCCGAGCTCATACCCTATTCAAAAAGGATAAAGATTATATTGTTCGTCAAGGAAAAGATGGACCAGAAGTTGTTCTTTTAGATAAAGCGACTGGACGCTTGATGGAATTGACCAAACTCCAAGGAGGCATGCATCAGGCAATTGAAGCCAAGGAGCTTGTAAAGTTATCTCCCGAAACACGTGCCATGGCTTCTGTCACCTATCAAAGCCTTTTTCGTAAGTTCAAAAAGATTTCAGGTATGACTGGGACTGGTAAGACCGCAGAAAAAGAATTTTTGGATACTTACGGAATGCAAGTTGTTCAAATTCCGACCAATCGTCCGAAACAAAGGATAGATTATCCAGACAATCTTTATGTAACTTTACCAGAAAAGATCTATGCTTCCCTAGAGTATGTAAAGCATTATCATCGAAAAGGGAATCCTCTCCTAATATTCGTTGGTTCGGTTGAAATGTCTGAATTATATTCTAACCTTCTCCTAAGGGAAGGAATTGCCCACAATCTTTTAAATGCTAATAATGCTCCTAGAGAAGCTGAGATGATAGCTGAATCAGGTCAGATGGGTGCTGTCACGGTAGCTACTTCTATGGCGGGACGAGGGACCGATATTAAGTTGGGACCTGGAGTCGCCGAATTAGGTGGTCTTGTTGTCATTGGGACTGAACGTATGGAAAGTCAGCGTATTGATTTACAAATCAGAGGACGTTCAGGACGTCAGGGAGATCCTGGAATGTCTAAATTTTTTGTTTCACTTGAAGATGATGTTATCAAAAAGTATGGCCCTAACTGGGTACATAAATATTATAAAGACTACACTATTGATGAGAAAACTGAGAGTATAGAATTAGTAGGGCGACGCTACAGACGTTTGGTTGAGAAGGCGCAAAGAGCTAGTGACAGTGCGGCACGTTTTTCACGTAAGCAAACACTAGAATATGCTGAGAGTATGAACATTCAACGGGAACTCATTTATGCCCAACGAAATCACCTTATTAATCAAGATCAGGATTTAACAGATACCATTGAGCAGGTTCTTGATGACTATATTGATATTGCCCTGGTTGAAGAAGATCTTAGCGAGAAGGAGAAGTTGTATCACTTTATTCTCAAAAACATTAGTTTTCATATTGAGAAAATTCCAGATGATCTGGATATTGATGATGTCGAAGCTGTGGCTGAACTTATCTATCAGTTTGCTTATAGGGAAATAGATGATAAAAAGAAACAATTAGACACCATCGATCTTTTTGGATATTTCCAATGTCTATCACTTCTTAAGGCTATTGATGATAATTGGATTGAACAGGTTGACTATTTACAACAACTCCAACAAGCTATTGGGAGTCATACGGCTAGTCAGAAGAATCCAATTGTTGAATATTATCAGGAAGCATTTGCAGGTTTTGAAACCATGAAGAAGCAGATCAAAAAAGACATGGTTCGCAATCTTTTACTCAGTCAAGTGCTTGTTAGTGAGGATGGTAATATCGTGACCTACTTCCCATAGGAAAGAGAGAAATATGACAAATAAAGACTTATTTCATAATGCGGTTGAAGGCCGTATGGAGGAGCTAAAACAAAAGCCCATAGTGAAGGAAAAAGAAACTAGGGGCGAGAAAATAAATAAGATTTTCTTTTTTATGTTAGGCTTTGTTATTATAATTAGTTTAATTTTTACTTTAATGGGTATGTTGAGGTAGTCTATGCAAATATTCTTTATGATTTTACTCATCATTTTAAGTGTGTCACTTATTATTACTGTAACACTGCAGCCTAGGCAAATTCAGATTTTTTCGAGTGATGCCACGAGTAATATTGGTAGGACCAGTTACTGGGCGAGCCAAACTCTTCTAAAGGGCCTAACTCTGGGGCTTAGTTCTGCATTATTTGTTGTTCTATTGGTCATGATGGTTATCTCTTATCATTAGTTATAGTTGATTATCATAGATTAATGGGATTAAACTGACTATTTTTATAAAGTAATTTTCCCTCAAACATTAAGTTTCTGAGGGATTTTTTATGTTTCTTTGATTTACAAAAAAGTTGAGAATAATAAAGTTTGAAAAATAAGTTATAGTACTAATTTTTTGACTATTTTTATGATAAAATAGGATAATATGCTTATGAAAAAGATATAGAAATAAAAAATAAATGAAAAGGTTTATATATGTTTTTTAGAAGAAATGAGGGTCAGTACCGAGAAACTGATCGTGTGACACGTTTTAAATTGGTAAAGTCAGGGAAACATTGGTTACGTGCCG
>QWCT01000434.1_pt1 | contig 27812 bp, 20 predicted proteins | sample 1972681 | NCBI WGS metagenome assembly QWCT01 (sample SAMN09866701, study PRJNA288562) | Human oral metagenome isolate pre3_saliva, whole genome shotgun sequencing... | isolation source: mouth | host: Homo sapiens | place: USA: California | reverse complement strand
ACTGGTGGGCAACGACGATGTGTTCAAACAGCCGGTGCACCTGACGGGTTACGAGGCTGCGCCCGCCGAACGCACCGACTTTACCTACGCCGCCGACATGGCCGTGCACGCCGTGGTGCACATCAAAGCCACCACCAAGGTGGACACACGCATGCAGCGCGGCGGCGACATCTTCGACCCCTTCGAGTTCTTCTTCGGCAACGGAGGCGGCTTTCAGCAGCGCACACCGCAGCCGCGCGTCGGGTCGGGCTCGGGCGTGATCATCTCCACCGACGGGTATATCGTAACGAACAACCACGTGGTTGAGAACTCCGACGAGCTGGAGGTGACGCTCAACGACAACCGTAAGTTCCCCGCCAAGATCATCGGCACCGATCCCAGTACGGACATCGCCCTGATCAAGATCGAGGCCAAGGATCTCAAGACGCTCCCCTTTGGCGACTCCGAGCAGCTCAAGGTGGGCGAATGGGTATTGGCCGTCGGTAACCCGTTCAACCTGAACTCAACCGTCACCGCGGGCATCGTCAGCGCCAAGGGCCGCGGCATCATGTCCGGCGGCTCGGATCGCAACAAGATCGAGTCGTTCATCCAGACCGACGCGGCCGTAAACCCGGGCAACAGCGGCGGCGCACTCGTCAACACGCGCGGCGAGCTGGTAGGCATCAATACGGCCATCTATTCCGAGACGGGCAACTTCGCTGGCTACTCCTTCGCCGTGCCCATCAGCATTGCGGGCAAGGTGGTCAGCGACCTCAAGCAGTACGGTGCCGTGCAGCGTGCCGTCTTGGGCATATCGATTCAGAACGCGGAGGCCGCAGCCTCGCAAGACAAGAAGGTCAAGGAGCTCGAGGGCGCCTATGTGGCTGAGTTCGGCCAGCACAGCTCGGCGAAGACAGCCGGCCTGGAGGTGGGCGACGTCATCACGGCTGTCAATGGCGTGCGTGTTCGCTCGGGCAATGCGTTGCAAGAGCAGATCGGCAAGTTCCGCCCGGGCGACAAGGTGAAGCTCGACGTGGATCGCTACGGATCGAAGAAGACCTTCACCGTGGAGCTGCGCAACTCGCAAGGCAGTACGGCGGTGGTGAAGAAGAATGGCGATGCGTCGGAGGTACTCGGAGCCGCCTTCCGCGCCCTCAGCGACGAACAAAAACGCGAGTACGGTGTTAGTTATGGCATCGAGGTCAACGGTATCAGCCGCGGCAAGGTGCAGGAGGCTGGCATCCGCAAGGGCTTCATCATCATGGTGGTGAACGACCAGCGCATCACTTCACCCGAAGACCTCTTCCAGATCGTGGAGCGTGTGCAGAAAGGCTCGTCCGAGGAGCAAGGCCTCTTCATCAAAGGCTTCTACCCGAACGGTCGCACGCAGTTCTACGCCATCAATCTGTCGGAGTAAACCGATGGGCGAGACGCCGCAGCACAGCGCCTATGCGTGAAGATGCAGCGCCTCGCCCTATCTTTGCGCCCTGTATTCCATTGATATATATCATCATCTTATCGAATGAGACAATTAAAGATTACCAAGTCAATCACCAATCGTGAGAGTGCATCGTTAGACAAATACCTCCAGGAGATCGGCCGCGAAGACCTGATCACCGTCGAGGAAGAAGTCGAACTTGCACAAGCCATCAAGAAAGGCGATCGCAAAGCGCTGGAGAAGCTCACCAAAGCCAACCTGCGCTTCGTCGTTTCCGTGGCTAAGCAGTACCAGAACCAAGGCCTGAGCCTGCCCGATCTCATCAACGAGGGCAACCTGGGACTGATCAAAGCCGCCGAGAAATTCGACGAGACACGCGGATTCAAGTTCATCTCTTACGCCGTGTGGTGGATCCGCCAATCCATCTTGCAGGCCCTGGCCGAGCAGTCACGTATCGTGCGCTTGCCGCTCAATCAGGTCGGGTCGCTCAACAAGATCGGCAAGGTGCTTTCCCGCTTTGAGCAGGAGAATGAGCGTCGCCCGTCGGCCGAAGAGCTGGCCGAAGAGCTGGACATCCCCGTGGACAAGATCACGGACACCCTCAAGGTCTCCGGCCGACACGTCTCGGTGGACGCCCCCTTCGTCGAAGGCGAGGATAACAGCCTGCTCGATGTGCTTGTCAACGAGGACACCCCCAACACGGATGGGACATTGATGTACGAATCGCTGTCGAGGGAAATCGACAGAGCACTTGCTACACTCACCGAGCGCGAAAGCGACATCATTAAGATGTTCTTCGGCATCGGCTGCCAAGAAGTTACACTGGAAGAGATCGGCGATAAATTCGGGCTCACTCGCGAGCGCGTCCGCCAGATCAAGGAGAAAGCCATCCGACGCTTACGGCAGGGTACACGCAGCAAGCTGCTGAAAACTTATTTGGGTTGAGCTTTACGGATACACGTCGCCCCCGCCCAATGAAGGACGTGGGGTAAAAACTCCAAGCTCGGGGAAAAAGAATCCCGGGAGTGCTTCTATCAAAAGAGCGCTTCCGGGATTTCCTTGTTTATGGCCTTGTCTTTTCCCTTGAGGGAGTTTCTTTTCTTGCCTTGATGCAAGAAAAGAAGCAAAAGAAAATCAAGGCGTCAGGGACGCCAGCCAACTTCGTAGCGGCCTTACTTTTCGGCCAGGAACGGATATCCGTAATGCACCGGCGGAACGAACGTCTCCTTGATGCAGCGCGGGTTCGTCCAGCGGATCAGGTTCAGCGGGCCACCCGCCTTGTCGTTCGTACCCGAGGCACGTGAACCACCGAATGGTTGCTGTGCGATGACGGCGCCCGTCGGCTTGTCGTTCACGTAGAAGTTGCCCGCCGCATAGCGCAGCTTGCGGAAAGCCGTCTCGATGGCGTAACGGTCGCAGGCGAAGATGGAGCCCGTCAGGCCGTAAGGCGAAGTGCGATCGCAGACGTCGAGCGTCTCCTCATACTTCTCGTCGTCATAGACGTAGATGGTGATCACCGGGCCGAAGATCTCTTCGGTCATCGTCTTGAAGGTCGGGTTCGTCGTCTGGATCACGGTCGGCTCAATGAAGTAACCCGTCGACTTGTCACCCCGTCCGCCGAAGAGGATCTCTGCGTCGGACGCCTCACGAGCGTAGTTGATGTAGCCCATGATGTTGTCGAACGAAGCCTCGTCGATCACGGCGTTGATGAAGTTCGTGAAGTCTTGCACGTCGCCCATCTTGATCTCCTTCAGCATCTCGCCCACGCGCTCCTTGATCTCTTTCCACAGCGACTTGGGCAGGTAGGCACGCGATCCGGCGGAGCACTTCTGGCCCTGATACTCGAAGGCGCCGCGCACGATGGCTGCTGCCACGTCTTCAGCCGGAGCCGAGGGATGGGCGAAGATGAAGTTCTTGCCGCCCGTCTCACCCACCACTTTGGGATACGACTTGTACTTCTTGAGGTTCTCGCCCATCTGACACCAGAGCGTGTTGAAGGTGTTCGTGGAGCCGGTGAAGTGGAAGCCTGCAAAGTCGGGGCTGGACAAGATCACGCGCCCAACCGTGCTGCCCTGGCCGGGGATGAAGTTCACCACGCCGTCCGGCAGACCGGCCTCTTTGAAGACCTTCATGAGCAGGTAGTTCGAATAGATAGCCGTCGTCGAGGGTTTCCACACGGCCACGTTACCCATCATAGCCGGTGCCATGTTGAGGTTCGAGGCGATGGAGGTGAAGTTGAACGGCGTCAGCGAGAAGACGAAGCCCTCCAGAGCGCGATACTCCAAGCGGTTGATGATACCCTTCTCCGAATAGGGTTGGTCGGCATAGATCTGCCCGGCGTAGAAGGCGCTGTAACGCAGGAAGTCGATCAGCTCGCACGGGGCGTCAATCTCGGCCTGGAAGGGGTTCTTGCTCTGGCCGAGCATCACGGCGGCGTTGAGCAGGTAGCGATACTTCGTGGCGAAAAGTTCAGCCGCACGCAGCATCACCATCGCGCGCTCTTCCCACGGCAGCATCGACCAGTCATGGTGTGCCTTCATGGCCGCGTCGATAGCCATCTGTACTTCCTTTTCGCCCGCCTTGTGGTAGGTGGCCAGCACGTGGCGGTGGTCATGCGGCATCACCACCTTGTCCGTCTGCCCCGTGCGGATCTCCTGGCCGCCGATCACCAGCGGGATGTCCCATTCTTCAGCGCTCAGCTGCAACAAAGCCTTCTTCAAGGCTGCTTTATCACTCGTGCCGGGAGCATACGTCTTGACCGGCTCATTTCCCGGATTCGGGAATCGGTAAATCGAATTGTTCATAAATCTGTTTCTTCTTTGGTTTGAAGCGTGGACAAAGATAGATTCCTGCGCACAATCCTCCTTCTTGCCCCCACGACTGACCGCCACTCCGACCGCCCGCGGGATACGAGAGTCATGCCCGTTTGACGCTGGCGAAGTGTTCGACGGGGCCATGCAAGCCTGCGCGGAGCTGATTTACGGTAAATCGGGGCCATGCAAGCCTGCGCGGAGCTGATTTACTGTAAATCGGAGCCATGCAAGCCTGCGCGGAGCTGATTTACTGTATATCGAGGCCATGCAAGCCTGCGCGGAGCTGATTTACTGTATATCGGGGCCATGCAAGCCTGCGCGGAGCTGATTTACTGTATATCGAGGCCACATCTATCGGCGCAAAGGCTTTCGTTTTTCCGTCGCCCGGTTACATTTGCCGCCGATAACGAATTATTCACATCGGAGGCGCTGTAAAAATTGCCTCCCAAGGGGTGCCTTACTTACACAGGCTGAGATCATACCCTAAGGACTACCCACTGAATGAGTTCTCGAGAAAATTCGGAGGGCGGCCCCAGAACCTGATCCGGGTAATGCCGGCGGAGGGATAACGGTGGTTTTCATCTCTTTTGTTGTGCGGTAAATCGCCCCCATTTAATTGATGCAATCAAATGAGGAAGATTTTCTATGTAGTGGCCGGACTGCTGATCGTGTCCGGCAGCATGTCGATCGCGGCGCAGCAAGCGACCGTGGATACGACGCAAGTGTATGAACTGAACGAGGTCGTGGTCTCGGCCGTACAGGCCAGGCGAGAGACGCCGGTGGCCTTCCGCAACGTCTCGGCGGCTGAGCTGCGCGAGAACAACACGGGCCAGTCGTTGCCCTACCTCTTCACGCAGACGCCCTCGGTGGTGGTCACCTCGGACGGTGGCAACGGCGTGGGCTACGTCTCCATGCGGGTGCGTGGCACGGATGCGGGCCGCATCAACTTCACGGTCGACGGGGTGCCGGTGAATGACTCGGAAAGCCACGGCGTTTTCTGGGTCAACATGCCCGACTTCGCCTCGTCGGTCGAGTCGATACAGATCCAGCGCGGCGCAGGCACGTCGACCAACGGTGCCGCGGCCTTCGGCGCCACGGTGGCCATGCAAACGCAGCGCCCACGGTTGGAGCCGTACTTCGAGGCCTCGTCTGCGGCGGGTAGCTATGGCACCTTTGCGCACACCGTGCGCGGCGGAACAGGACTCATCGGCAACCATTTCGTCTTCGATGCCCGTTACTCCAACGTGCAAACGGACGGCTACATCGAGCGTGCGCGGGCGAACATGAGTTCGTATTACGCTTCGGCGGCTTACTACAACGGCGGCACGATGCTCAAGTTCCAGACCTTCGGCAGTAGCGAGGTAAGCTATCAGGCGTGGAATGGCGTCGACTCGGCCCGTCTCCGCACCAATCGCCGATACAACAGCTGCGGCGAGTATAAGGAGGGCGGCGTGACGCGCTTCTACGACAACCAGACGGACAACTACTGGCAGCATCATTACCACCTTCTGGCCACGCAACGCCTCACGGACGCCCTCAACCTGAACGTGACGCTGCATTACACCGACGGCCGCGGGTATTACGAGGATTACAAGGCCGGGGCCAAGTATGCGGCCTACAAGCTGCCCAACTTCAAGGGCGCCGATGGCAAGGAGCAGAAGCGCACTGACCTGGTGCGGCGCAAGTGGCTCCAGAACGACTTCTACGGCGCACTGGCTCGCCTGACCTACACCCGCAACCGACTGCAGGCCGTCTGGGGCGCCTCGATCAACAACTACACGGGCGATCACTTCGGGCGCGTCCTGTGGATGAAGACCGTCGAGGCCATGCCGCAGCCCGACTATGAGTATTACCGCAGCCGGGGCGAGAAGCTCGATTACAACACCTTCCTCAAGGCCTCCTATCGGCTGTCGAACGCCCTCAGCGCCTATGCTGATTTGCAATACCGCGGCATCGACTACAGCATCACGGGCACGGACGACAAGGCGGGCGCGATCGATGTGCACCGCACCTTCTCCTTCTTCAACCCCAAGGCCGGACTCTCCTACGAGCGCGGCGGTAGCCATGCCTATGCCTCGTTCGCCGTGGCACACCGCGAGCCGAATCGCAAGAACTTCACCGAGAACGGCCCCACGGCGCAGCCTACCTACGAGACCCTCTACGACTACGAGGCGGGCTACGAATACACCGGCCGCGCCTTCCACCTCGGCGCCAACCTCTACTATATGGACTACGACAACCAGCTTGTGCTCACGGGCAAGATCTCCGAGATCGGCGAGGCGCTCACGTCGAACATCAAGGACAGCTATCGCATGGGCGTGGAGCTAAGCGGCGGCCTACGCCTCGCACCGTGGCTCGACTGGAGCGGCAACGTAACGCTCAGCAGCAACAAGATCCGCAACTTCACGGAGTACGTCGATACGTACGACAAGGATTGGAACGTGCTGCCGCAGACGGTTAATGAGCTGGGCACGACGGATATCGCCTTCTCGCCCAACCTGACCTTCGGCAGCACCTTCGACTTCCACTGGCGGGGCTTCACCGCCGCGCTGATGTCGTCGTACGTCGGGCGGCAGTACCTCGACAACACCTCCGCCCGCGAGCGCAGCATCGATCCCTACTTCCTGAGCGACCTGCGCGTAGGCTACGCCTTCCATCCGAGCTTCATGAAAGAGATCGCCCTCGACCTCAGCGTCCGCAACCTCTTCAACGCCGAGTATGAGTCGGGCGGCTGGACCTACAGCTCCATCCAAGGCGGCCAGCGCACCACCTCGTCGGGCTACTTCACCCAAGCCACCCGCAACTTCATGGCCCGGCTAACGCTGAAATTCTAACCCCCCCATCTGCCCTCTACCCTCCACCCTCTACCCTCTACCCTCTACTCTCTATGTTCTACGACGCCATCGAGATCGTAGCGGCGGGGATCATGCTGCTCTACCTCTGGCTCGAATACCGGGCCAGCATCTGGCTCTGGCCAGTGGGCGTGGTGATCCCCGCCTTCTACATCTACATCTACTACGTCAACAAGTTCTACGCCGATATGGGCGTCAACGTCTACTACCTCTTCGCCAGCGCCTACGGCTGGTATCGCTGGCAGCGCGGCCGCGGCCGTGAGGCATCGGAGGCGGAAGTGGCGATCCGGCGGACGCCACGCCAGATGTGGCTCCGGCTCGTGTCGGCCTACATCCTGCTGCAGGCGGCGCTCTACCTCGTGCTCTCACGCTTCACGGACAGCCCCGTGCCCTGGGGCGACGCCTTCACCACGGCGCTGAGCATCGTAGGGATGTGGATGCTGGCGCAGAAATACCTCGAGCAGTGGGGCGTCTGGATGGTGGTCAACGCCGTCTCGGCCGCGCTCTACTTCTGGAAGGGCATGACGCCGACGGCCGTCACCTATGTCGTCTACACCATCGTGCCCATCTTCGGGTACGTGCGGTGGCGGCGGATGATGGCAGACTGAAACCGAACCGAGGCAGAGAGCCTGCTTTTTGGAGGCCGACGGGGTGTTGGCCTATAAAAGGCGGCCCGTTTTGGATGCCGACGGGGTGTTGGCCCGCAAAAGGCGGACTGTTTTCGAGGCCTACGGGGTGTTGGCCCGCAAAAGGCGGCCCGTTTTGGAGGCCGACGGGGTGTTGGCCTATAAAAGGCGGCCCGTTTGGGAGCCCGACGGGGTGTTGGCCTATAAAAGGCGGCCTGTTTTGGATGCCTACGGGGTGTTGGCCTGCAAAAGGCGGACTGTTTTGGATGCCTACGGGGTGTTGGCCTGCAAAAGGCGGCCTGTTTTGGGGCCCGACGGGGTGTTGGCATGCAAAAGGCGGCCCGTTTTGGATGCCTACGGGGTGTTGGCCTGCAAAAGGCGGCCCGTTTGGGAGCCCGACGGGGTGTTGGCCTATAAAAGGCGGCCCGTTTTGGGGCCCGACAGGGTGTTGGCCTATAAAAGGCGGACTGTTTTCGAGGCCGACGGGGTGTTGGCCTATAAAAGGCGGCCCGTTTTGGGGCCCGACGGGGTGCGCGGTCAAAAAGGCGCCGCCGTTGGCACCATTCCTCGCTGCGCGGTCAAAAAGGCGGCCCGTTTTTCACAGTTCTTGCCTGCGCGGTGAAAAAGGCGCCGCCTTTAGCACGCCGCCACCCTGCGCGGCTCCGTTTTTTAGCCTTTCGCTCTTCACCGTTAGATTTTAGTTCCACGGCGCCCTATGTTTGCCGCCCGAAAAATCATCGCCCCTATTCGATTTTATGCGTCTATACATCCTGCGCCCAGCCGCCTGGCTGATCCTGCTGCTGACGGTCGTCACGCCGTCCGTCTGGGCCCAAATCAACGAACAAGTCTTCACGACCGACACCACACGCCCGTCGGACGACCTGCACCGACTCTCGCTCGAGTTCGACAACCTCAGCTTCTTCCGCAATGTGGAGAGCGCCACCCTGGCCGCCAAGGGGTACACCCTGCCCGGCTTTCGGCTCCAAGTCCGGGCTGCCTATCGGCCGGCGGAGCGGGTGACGGTCGAGGCCGGTCTGCACACACTTTGGTTCTGGGGGGCCAACCGATACCCCGCCTTTGCCTATAATGACATCGCGGTCTGGCGCGGCGAATCGTCGTGCCACCACGTCCATCTGCTGCCCTTCTTCCGCGCCCGCGCCGCCCTCTCGCCCCAAGTGGATATCATCCTGGGCGACCTCTACGGCGGCGCCAATCATCGCCTCATTGAGCCGCTCTACAACCCCGAGCTGAACCTCTCGGCCGACCCCGAGGCGGGCCTCCAGATCCTCTACCACCCGCGCCACGCCCAGCTCGACGTCTGGCTCAATTGGGAGAGCTTCATCTATAAACTCGACACCCACCAGGAGGCCTTCACCTTCGGGCTCTCCTCCCGCCTCCACATCACCCCGCCCGACGCTCCGCTCCATCTCTACGCTCTGGCGCAGGGCCTGGCGCAGCATCGCGGCGGCGAGATAGACACCATCAGTGGCGATCAGGCTGTGCAAACGATGCTCAACGGTGCCCTTGGGGCCGGCCTCGAGTGGCACATCCGACGCGGTGTGCTCCGCCGACTGGCGCTCGAATACTCCCTCACGGGCTATTACCAACACGCCGGCAACCTCTGGCCCGTCAAGCGGGGCTACGGCCGCTACCTCGACCTCCGCGCCGATCTCTCGCCCTCGTTCTACCTCCGCGCCGCCTACTGGCAGTGCGACGGCTTCGTGTCGCTCTTCGGTCACCCCTACTTCGGCGTCATCTCCACCTATCTCGACGGCACCGTCTATCGCCGCCCGCAGATGCTCCGCTTCGGGGCCGAATACACGCGCCACTTCAGCCGCGACTGTTCGTTAGGCATCGACTTCGACGCCTTCCATCGCCTCGCTGCGCCGATCACTGACCCCGCCGGCCGTTACGACTTCGAAGGCCCACGTCTCAGCTACTCCTTCGGCGTCTACCTCCGTTTCCGCCCCACTTTCCCGCTGAAGGGCTCCGCGCGGTAACGTGACACGAAAAAGAAGGGGGGCACAGACCTTGCGTCCGTGCCCCCCCTTGCTTATCGATGAGCTACTCGCGGCTCAGCGGCTCCATCACGCGCCAGCGAAGCGATACTCGGCTTGGATGTCCTCGGCCAGGCGAGTAAAGAGCTCCTCAATGAGGCGATCCGTCACGTCGAGGGCCGACTGGAGCATCTTGTCCGAGAAGGCCTGCAGCAACTCGCAGGCGTGGATGGGCTGCGTCTCATAGACGGCCAGGTATTGCGCCTCCATCTCACGCTGACGCTGCGTCGTCTCGGCCTCCCAGCGGGCATAGGTCTCCTGAATCAGCGGGGCGTATCGGTTATAGTTCACCATGCCCAGCGTCTGCACCTTGCGGAACTTCCAATAGGCCGAATCAGCATCCGAGCGAAGGCCGCCCTTCGTGTACGCCTCGGGGTAGGAAGTGATACCCTGATAGAGCGGCAGAAAGACGCCCAGCACGGCCATGCCCATCGCCATATAGTCCACCCGGCCGATGGCCTGCGGCAGCTCCGGCCGCACGTGCAGGATATGCGTCTGCGTAGTGCGGAAGATGGAGACGGGGCGATACTTTTCCTTCGGGTTGTTGTGCAGATAGGGGTCGTGCTCCGTGCCCTGATAGTGGAATCGGAAGGCGCGGCGCAGATCGTCTAAGGAAAGCGGGTGCTCGGCCTTGGCAAAGACGGGGAAGGTGTTCTTCGTCACGTCGTTCTCGATCGCGGGGCTGAACATGGCCTGAAGTCCCCAGACGCGCGGATAGTTGTAGGTCGTATCCAGCTTCACGTCGCGGATGTAAGCCGTGTGGAAGTCGAAGGGGCCCGTGGCGGGGTCGTAGAGGCCGTGCTTCTCGGCGAACTCGATGAGGTCGGCCGAAGCCATATAGTTGGCCTTGTCGTTCGGGTCATAGGTGCGGAAGCGGCTCTGGTTTCCGGTCACGAAATACATATCCTCGGGCATGCGGCAAGCCAGCCACCGGTGGCCTGAAGCCGTCTCGAGGTACCATATCTCGCTCTCGTCCACGAAGCCGATGCCGAAGCCCTCAGAGATGCCATACTGCTCGATCAGGCTGCCCAGACGGCTGACGCCCTCGCGTGCCGTACGGATGTAGGGCAGGACGATGTTGAAGACCGAGTTCTCAGCCAGACCGTCCTTCACCAGCGGGTCAACGGCCAGCGCCTTCTCACTGCTGAAGATGCTCTCCGTGGCGCTCATACCCACGCCCGCCGTGTTATACCCAGCGCTACCCCAGCTGCCATGCAGGTGACAGGGCGCGAGCGCGGTGTAACCCAACGCCTCGCGCGGCAGTTCGCAGCGGAAGCCGCTATCCTGGGCCACAAACTCCTTCGGCCCCTCTTCGCGGTCCTCATAGATCTCCAGATTCTTGGCGAAGGACATGTTCCAATCCTCCGACCGGGCCAGGATCATCGACCCATCGGCCGTCATGCGACTGCCTACGATCACGGTCGTACACTCTGACGGATAAGCTCCGCCTTGCTTCAATTCTTCGTTTGTCATTACGCTGTAGTTTTTATGGTGTATATAAATGAATCGGAGGCCCTGCGGCGTATGCACCACAGAAGCCTCCGTTTATTTCATGCGTTCGCGTCCCTCTTTGAGATCACCGCGCCGCTCTTCCAGGCCTGCCCCACTTTTTCTCCGATGGCGTAGTAGCCGCTTTGGAAGGGATCGAAGAGGATGGCGTTAAGGCGCGTTGGGTCGACACGTCCCCGCTCGTCGAGCACAGTCTCATCGGCCAGCACGTTGACGATCTCGCCGACCACACGCATCGTGCCGTCCGTCGTCTTCATGTCCACCACGCGACACTCGATGGTCAGCGGAAACTCCGTCACCATAGGTGCGTCCACCCGTTCGCTCCGCACAGCATGCAACCCCGTGCGCTCGAACTTGTCCGGCACCTTGTTGCCCGTGACCATACCGAAGTAGTCGGCCGCTTCCAAGTGATCCTGGTTGGCCACGCTGATGGTAAAGGCACGCCGCGCCCGCAGATTGTCGGCCGTCTTGTGCGTGTCACTGATGTTGAGCGCCACCTTGTTGTCGTCGCAGATACCGCCCCAAGCCATGTTCATTACGTTCACCCGGTCGTCCTCGCCGTACGTGGCGATCATCAACACAGGCATGGGAAAGAGGTAGGGCTTCACCCCCAAATTGATCTTCATTGTTTCGTTCTCCTTTCTCTGATAATAAGTGCCCCAAATGTAAGGCGAGAAAGAAGAGCGTAGCGACGGTGGACATTTGATTCCATCAATTCGTATCCAGCTATATAGGAGTCTATATCGTGCTTCGTTAGCCTTCCGCCATCCGTCGCAGCTCCAAAGCAGCCTCGTTTTCCCTTGACGCGCAGCTCTGCAAACCTCGAAAAGTGGCTGGGGTGGGGGCTATGCCTACTTTTGTCCGCCCAAAGACACAGCTCCGACGGGCATTCTTTATAGTTACACATCATCCTCCGAACGATAGACTTATGAGCAACCAAGAACGACTGGATCAACTGATCCAACATATCGACGAGCTGGCACAACTGACGGCCAGCATTCGCGGCACGGAGATCTATCCGGTCTCTTTCTTCAGCCGCGCCTTCGAGTTGACGGGCAAGATGCAGGTCGACCTGCACGAGATGGAGATCGGGCAAATCGAGCTCTTCGACCGGCAACTCCGCCAGCATCGCGAACAGATCCGTGCCTTCGAGACTAAGGCACGTCCCGCCTTCGAGGCACCCACTCCAGAGCAGGCCTCGCCCACACCTCCGCCAGCGCCACAAGCTGACGAAGAGGAGCCGATCATGCGGCCCACACCCATGCCTGCACCGGTGCCCGAGCCTCAGCCGGACCCTGCACCCACACCCGAGCCTACCCCCGTACAAAGCCAAACTCCGCAGGCGCCCGCAAACACCACTCCCAAGCCGACGCCCATCCCTGTGCCCAAAATGGCCCCGGCCCCGTTGTCGCACGCGGACACATCGCTCAACGACGCTATCGAGCGCACGAAGCTGACCGACCTCCGCAAAGCCTTCACGCTGAACGACCGCTTCCGCTTCTGCCGCGAGCTCTTCGACCGCGATGAGGCCCGCATGAACGACACGCTGAGTGCGCTCAACGAGGCCCACTCCTACAGCGAATCCCTCGACCTGCTCCGCGCCCGTGTCCAGTGGGATTTTGACGGTGAGACGGCCGCGGACTTCCTCAAGTTCATCGAGCGACGCTTCGTCTGATGGGTAAGCTCACGATCGTCCCCACGCCGGTGGGGAACCTGGAGGACATGACCTACCGTGCCGTGCGTGTGCTCCGTGAGGCCGACCTGATCCTGGCCGAGGATACGCGCACGACGCTCGTCCTGCTTCGTCATTATGAGATACAGAACCGCCTCCAGTCGCACCACGCCTTCAACGAGCATCGCACGGCAGAGGAGCTCGTGGAGCGTATGCAGGCCGGTGAGCACATGGCGCTCGTATCGGACGCCGGTACACCGGCCATCTCCGATCCCGGCTTCCTGCTCGTCCGGGCCTGTGTGGCGGCTGGCGTGGAGGTGGAGTGCCTGCCGGGTGCTACGGCCTTTGTGCCGGCCCTAGTAGTGTCTGGTTTGCCGACGGATCGCTTCTGCTTCGAGGGGTTCCTGCCGCCCAAGAAGGGTAGGCGGACACGCCTGGAGGCACTGCGTGAGGAGCGTCGCACGGTGATCCTCTACGAGTCGCCTCACCGACTCCGCAAGACGCTCGATCAGCTCTCCGAAGTGCTCGGCCCGGAGCGTCGCCTGTCCGTCTCGCGCGAGATCTCAAAACGGTTCGAAGAGACCGTCCGCGGACGGGTGGACGAAATAATTCCGCACTTCACCGTGAACGATCCGCGGGGAGAGTTTGTTATAGTGGTGGCCGGCGCGGACGAGACGTCTGAAGACCGGCATCCATCCACAGTTTCATCTACTTAAAAACCATATTGTAACAATGAAAAGGATCGTATTATTCCTCCTGAGCACGGCCCTGCTGACGGCCTCCTGCGTAGAGAACTCTTCAGAGTATCAGAAGCTGAAGAGCGAGAATGAAGAGTTGAAGGCTGACAAGGCCAAGAGCACCGAAGAGCTGAACGAGATGCTCTCCACCCTGAATGACATCCAGACCGACATCCAGTCCATCAAGGACGCCGAGCAGTACCTCAAGATCGAACCCACCAGCGGCGAGATGAACGCCAACAAGAAGGAGCAGATCAGGAACAACATGAAGCTCATTGCCGAGACGCTCAAGAACAACCGCGAGCAGCTCAACGCCCTGCAAGAGAAACTGAAGAAGAGCAACATCCAGTCGTCAGCCTTGCAGAAGACCATCGACCGCATCTCCAAGGAGCTCAACGAGAAGGCCGAGATGATAGCCAGCCTGCAAGAGGAGCTGGCCAAGAAGGACATCCGCATCAAGGAGCTGGACGACATCGTGGCCAACCTCAACCAGAACGTGGAGACCCTCAACGCCACCAGCGCCGAGCAAACCAAGAAGATCAACGAGCAGGATAAGCAGCTCCACCGCGCCTACTATTGCTTCGGCACGAAGAAGGAGCTCAAGGATCAGAACATCCTGACCGGAGGCGGACTCTTCTCGAAGTCCAAGATGGCGAAGGAGAACTTCAACGAGGACTACTTCATCTCCATCGACACCCGCGAGGTGACCTCCATCCCGCTCTATGCCCGCAAGGCCACCGTACGCTCCAGCCACCCGGAGAACTCGTATCGCTTCGTCAAGGACGCCGAGGGCAACCTGACGCTCGAGATCGTCAACGCTAAATCGTTCTGGAGCATGAGCAAGTACCTCGTCGTGGAGGTCGGATGACCAGCCCCGAGCGCCGCTACACGTCCTTGTTTATCGACTTGGACAACACGTTGTGGGACACCATCCACGACAATAAAAAATGCCTCGAAGAGCTTTTTGTCGACTATCAATTCGATCGACATTTTGCCTCCTTCGAGGCTTTTTATGCCCTTTACCTTCCCTATAACGAGCGACTCTGGGAGCGCTATCAGAACCAGGAGATCGACCGCCGGACCCTGCTGCAAGAGCGCATGCTGCATGTGCTCCGTCCGATGGGCATCCGTGACACCCGCCTGGCCATGCGCCTCAACCGTGACCTCAACGAGCGCACCACACGCCACACGACGCTCATCCCCGGCGCCACGGAGCTGCTCGAGCATGTCAGCCGTTCGTACCGCCTCTTCGTCCTCTCCAACGGCTTTCACGAGGTGCAAAGCCTGAAGATGGAGCGCGCCGGGATAGCCCGCTACTTCCGTGGGCTGATCCTCTCCGAGCGGGTCGGTGCCCGCAAGCCCAACCCCGTCTTTTTCGACTACGCCCTCCATCACACCCGGACGCGTCGCACGGAGGTGCTCATGATCGGCGACAGCTACGCGGCCGACATCGCCGGCGCCCTCCGCTCCGGCATCGACGCCCTCTGGTACAACCCCGCCGGCCTACCGCTCCCCGGCGACCTCCGCCCACAGTTCACCGTCCGCACCCTCGACGAGATCCAGGAAATCCTGTAAGGCTGATTTACCGTAAATCGGAACAAGCCTGCTTGGGGTTGATATACTGTATATCGGGGCAAGTCTGTTTGGGGTTGATATACTGTATATCGAAGCCATGCAAGCCTGCGCGGAGCTGATTTACGGTAAATCGGAGCCATGCATGCCTGCGCGGAGCTGATTTACTGTATATCGAAGCCATGCAAGCCTGCGTGGAGCTGATATACTGTATATCGGAGCCATGCAAGTCTGCGCGAGGCTGATTTACTGTATATCGAGGCCATGCAAGCCTGCGCGGAGCTGATATACTGTATATCGAGGCCCCAAAAACCTACGGCGGATGGAAATAATGTATTTCCGAGGGCTGTCTATGGTTGGATTTTAGACGTTCCCTTAAAACATCTTCTACTTTTACGCCGCTAAACAATTCGGCGACGTATGAATTACGCAGAAACCCTTCAATATCTCTATGTACGGACGCCCGCCTTCCATCGCGTCGGGGCGGGCGCCTACAAGCCCGGGCTGGAACGCAGTCGGGCACTCGACGACGCACTGGGGCGACCCTCCGCGGCCTACCCCATCATTCACGTGGCCGGCACCAACGGCAAAGGCTCCGTCTCCCACCTCCTGGCCGCTACGCTCCAGGCGCACGGCCTCCGCACAGGACTCTATACCTCCCCGCATTTAATAGACTTCAGCGAACGCATCCGCGTCGACGGCCAGCCCATCCCGCAGCAGCGCGTGGTGGACTTCGTGGCCGAAAACGCACACCTCATCGACCGCCTGGAGCCCTCCTTCTTCGAGCTGACCACGGCCATGGCCTTCGACTATTTCCGCCGCTGCCAGGTGGACATCGCCGTCATTGAGACAGGCCTCGGCGGCCGTCTGGACAGCACGAACATCGTCACGCCCTTCCTCAGCATCATCACCAACGTCAGCCTCGACCACACGCAATACCTCGGCGACACGCTCGCGCAGATCGCAGCCGAAAAGGCGGGCATCATCAAGCCCGGCGTACCCGTCGTGGTGGGTGAAGTCGACGACAAGGCTGTCCGCCGTGTAATTGCAGACAAGGGCGACGAGTGCGACACGCCCATCTTTTGGGCCGAAGAGGAAGACTTGCTGCGGGCCGCCCGCCCATTGCCCGACGGGCGTTGGGAGTTTGAATCGACCGAGTTTGGCACGCTCATCGGCGAGCTGGGCGGATCGTTTCAAGTGGCCAACGCGCGCACGGTGCTCACGGCGCTAAACATCTTCTTCCATCCCCCCGTATTAAGAAAGATACTGCCCGAGGCTGTCCGCCAGGGATTCGCCCATGTGGTCGAGATGACCGGGCTCGCAGGCCGCTGGCAGACCATCGCCCGCCGCCCGACCATCATCTGCGATTCGGGGCACAACGTCGGCGCATGGACCCGCCTCCGCCCGCTCCTTAAAGAGACGGCCAAACGGCACGCCCGCCTGCATATGGTCGTGGGCATGAGCAGCGATAAGGACATCACCGCCGTGCTCCGCCTCATGCCTCCGCGCGCCACGTATTACTTCACCCAAGCCGACACCGACCGCGCCCTCTCGGCCGACGAGCTGGCCAAGCTGGGTGCCAAGGCCGGCCTTCAAGGCACGGCTTACGCCACCGTCCCCGAGGCTATCCGCGCAGCACAGGCCGCGGCCACGACGGACGATATGATCTTCGTCGGCGGCAGCCACTTCGTCCTAGCCGACGCCCTGCCACTGCTCACCCAGAATTAACCCAGGGCGCATCACTCCCCCCGTCGATCCGCCCTAACGATAGACTATTACTAACTACTTATACACAACAATGACACAAGCATTACAAACCCTCAGAGACAAGCCGTCAGCACGTTGGACGGCACTCATCCTGCTGGCTATGGCGATGTTCTTCTCCTACATTTTCATGGACATCCTTTCGCCGCTGAAAGACATTTTGGAAACCCAGCGCCACTGGGATTCGACCGCCTTCGGCACCTACGCCGGCTCCGAGACTTTCCTCAACGTCTTCATCTTCTTCCTCATCATTGCCGGTATCATCCTCGACAAGATGGGCGTGCGCTTCACGGCGCTCCTCTCCGGCGTGGTGATGGTGGCCGGCGCCACTATCAACTGGTACGCCGTCACGGACGCCTTCATGGGCTCCTCGCTCGAGGCCTGGTTCACGGCCAACCTGAACTACATCCCGCTGCTCGACGAGCTGGGCGTCTCGCCCTTCTATCAGGGCATGCCCGCCTCGGCCAAGTTTGCCTCCGTCGGCTTCATGATCTTCGGTTGCGGCGTAGAGATGGCCGGTATCACCGTCTCGCGCGGTATCGTGAAGTGGTTTAAGGGTAAAGAGATGGCTCTGGCGATGGGATCAGAGATGGCCCTGGCGCGCCTCGGTGTAGCCACCTGTATGATCTTCTCGCCCGTCATCGCCCGCATGTCTACGCCGCCCGATGTATCGCGTTCCGTAGCCTTCGGCGTGATCCTGCTGCTCATCGCCCTGATCATGTTCGTCGCCTACTTCTTCATGGATCGCAAGCTCGATGCTGAGACGGGCGAGGCCGAAGAGGCCGAAGAGCCGTTCCACATCAAGGACCTCGGCCGCATCCTCTCCGACGGCGGCTTCTGGCTCGTGGCCCTGCTCTGCGTGCTCTACTATTCGGCCATCTTCCCCTTCCAGAAGTACGCCGTGAACATGCTCCAGTGCAACATCACCTTCAACCCGCCGGCCGAGGGCAGCTTCTGGGCCTCCAGCACGGTGGCTTACGTGCAATACGTCGTTATGCTCCTCATCGCCATCACCGCCTTTACGAGCAACTTCAGCCGGGGCGTGATGAAGAGCATCCTGCTCGTGGCCTCCATCGCCTCGCTGCTTGTCTTCTGCTACATGGCCTACTGCCGCCAGTCGGCCGAATCCATCTTTGCCGTCTTCCCGCTCCTGGCCGTCGGCATCACGCCGATCCTCGGCAAATACGTCGACAACAAAGGCAAGGCCGCCTCGATGCTGATGCTCGGATCGATCCTGCTCATCATCTGTCACCTCACGTTCGCCTTCGTCCTGCCGCAGTTCAAGGGCAGCCCCGTAGGCGGCGTCGTGTTGGCCTTCGCCACCATCCTGGTGCTCGGCTCGTCGTTCTCGCTCGTGCCCGCATCGCTGTGGCCCAGCGTGCCGAAGCTGGTTGATAGCAAAGTGATCGGCTCGGCCTACGCGCTCATCTTCTGGATACAGAACATCGGTCTCTGGCTCTTCCCGCTGCTCATCGGCAAGGTGCTCAAAGCCTCCAACCCGGAGGTTGAACAGGCCCTGGCCTCGGGCCAACTCACGCCGACGGAAGCCGCTGTGTCGTACAACTATACCAACGCGCTGCTCATGCTCGCCATGCTCGGTGTGGCGGCCCTGGTACTCGGCATCTTGCTCAAGGCCGTCGACAAGAAGCACCACCTCGGCCTCGAGGAGCCAAACATCAAGCCGCAATAAATCAGTCACACAAACACAGACAAATCCCCCGGGCGTTAGGTTCTCACCCTTCGTTCGGGGGACTTTTTTTATGCGCGCAGCCTTGTCTTTCCCCAACAAGCACCCCCTTCCCTACAGAGGCGATCGGTGGCGGGCCATCCGCAATGCAGCCCAACTCGCTCTCTGATGCCCACTATCAAACAGCCCCCTCGAAATGCTCCGCGCAGCCTCTCCACTGGCAAACAGGCGCCTGTTTATTAAATCACAAGTTCGCGGCTTATCAAAAAGGCGCCTGTCTGATAAATTACAAGTATGAGGCTTATCAAACAGGCACCTGTTTATTAAAGCACGAGTTTAGAAATTATCAAACAGGCGCCTGTCTATTAAAGCACGAGTTTTGGGATTATCAAACAGGCGCCTGCTTACTAAATCACAAGTTTGATGCTTATCAAACAGGCACCTATCTATTAAATCACAGACCCGATGCTTATTAAACAGGCACCCTAAACACCCAGCGCACACTACGCGAAATCGATTAGCCCCCTGAACGCCCCCCGGACCCTCGCCGCAAGGCAAAGCTGAGAGCTGCGATCTGCCCCTGCACCCGTCGCTTGACCCTTTTGCCCTTTCTTTGCCGCGCTTTTCCCCATCCGCAGCAAGTTCTCCCAACAAACAAACGGATGGGCTGACAGCACGAAACAGAATGAAGAAAGAAATTTATGTCACCGGAGCCGGCATCGTCTCCGCCCTCGGACTCGGCAAAGACGCCAATCTGCGCGCACTGATCAACCAACAATCGGGCGTCCGGCCCATCCAATTCCTCGAGACTGCACACCGCGACCTGCCCGCGGGCGAAGTCAAGCATAGCAACGACGCCCTCTGCGAACAGCTCGGCATACCGCCCACGGAGGCCTTCATCCGCTCCTCCCTCCTGGCCATCCCGGCCGTGAAGGAGGCCCTCGAGCAGGCCCGGATCGGCGAGCTGGCACCGACGGCACGCGTCGCGCTACTCTCCGGCATCACCGTCGGCGGCATGGACAAAGCCGAACAGTACTACGACGATTTCCTCCTGAACGACTCCCGCAACGCCTACATCGAACTGAACGATTGCGGCGCCTGCACCGAGCAGATTGCCGACTTTTTCGGCGGCCGCTTCACGCTCGTGTCGACCATCGTCACCGCCTGCTCCTCATCGGCCAACGCGCTCATGCAGGGCGCTGAGCTTCTTCGCTCGGGGCGCGCCGATGTGGTTGTGGCCGGGGGCTGCGAATGCCTCTCGCGTTACCACGTCAACGGCTTCAATACCCTCAAAATCCTCGATCCGGACGTCTGCCGACCCTTCGATCGCGACCGCGCCGGCATCAATCTCGGCGAAGGGGCAGGGTACGTGGTCCTCGAAACGGCCGAGCACGCCCGAGCGCGTGGTGTCCGCCCTATCGGCCGACTCTCCGGCGCGGCCAACGCCTGCGATGCCTACCACCCAACGGCCTCCTCGCCCGACGGACTCGGTCCCTATCTGGTCATGCAGCAAGCCGTTCAGGACGCCGGGCTCACCCCCGACGACATCGATTACATCAATGCGCACGGCACCGGCACGCCCAACAATGACCTCACCGAGGGCCTCGCGGCCATGCGTCTCTTCGGCGACCGCGTCCCGCCCATCGCCTCCGTCAAGGCCTACACGGGTCACACCACCAGCGCCGCCGGCAGCATCGAAGCCATCATCGCGCTCCTGGCCATCGAACACCAGTTCCTCCCCGTCAATCTCTACTTCCGGAATCCCATCCCGGAGCACAACTTCCGTCCCCTCACGGATCCGCAGCCCACGCGCCCCGTTCGCCACATCCTCTCCAACTCCTTCGGCTTCGGCGGCAACGACACCGCGCTCGTCCTCTCCGCCGTCTAATAACTACCCTCTACCCTCTATATGCCTATACCTATATATATACGCTCCGCCCGACAGATCTCAGCCCAGACGCCCCTCACCGACGACTGGTTCGACAGCCCCATCCTGCACCGCGACGTCGCAGCCGTCCGCAGCCTTGACCCCAACTTTTCGGAGCACATCCCGCCGCTCGTCGCCCGCCGCCTCTACACCCTGCTGCGCCGTGCCGTTGTCCTCTCTCGCCTTACCCTTCGCGAGGCCGGCCTCGAGCTACCCGACGCCATCATCAGCGGCACAGGCCTTGGGTGCATCCAAAACACCGAGCGTTTCCTCCACGCCATCCGTCAGGAGGGCGAGGAGTGCCTCCAGCCCACGGCCTTCATGCAGTCCACGCACAACATCATCAGCTCCACCATCGCCATCGACCTCAAGTGCCACGCCTACAACACGACCTACGTCCACCGCGGAACCTCCTTCGAGAACGCCCTCCTCGACACCCTCCTGAGGCTCCGTTCGGGTAACATCCGCAACGCGCTCGTGGGCGGCTTCGACGAACTCACCGACGACTATCTCCAGTTCTTTCGTCGTACCGGTCGCTGGCAATTCACCCCCGACGGTTTCGCCGGCGAAGCCGCCGTCAGCTTCCTCCTCGACGGCCAACAGCACGCCAACACCCTCTGCCGCCTCGACGACCTCCGCCTCCTCTATCGCCCCACGCTCGACCAGCTCCGCGACACCCTCCACGATCTCCTCACCGCCAACAGCTGCTCATTAGGCGACATCGACGCCGTCCTCATCGGCCTCAACACCAACTCCGACAACGACACGGTCTACCTCGACACCGCCGCCGAACTCTACCCTGCGACGCCCCTCATCCGCTACAAACACCTCTTCGGCGAATCCTTCTCCGCCTCCGCCCTTGCCCACTACGTCGCCGCCACCTGCCTGCGCCGTGGCCACATCCCGTCGCACCTCCGCCTCGACTCCGCCGCCGCGTCACTCCCCGCCCGCCGCATCCTCGTCCACAATCACTCAATGAACAAAACCCACACCCTCACCCTCCTTTCCGCATGCTAAGACTACTCATCCTCTCTACCCTCCAGTCCATCCTCCTCGTCTCCGGACAGACCTTCCTCAAGTTTGCCCTCACCAAGATGCTCCCCTTCTCCTGGACGTGGGCCTTCTTCCGCAGCGCCCTATTCAACTGGCAATTCTCCGCCTCGGGGATTGCCATGGGCTCCGCCTCCCTGCTCTGGTTCTACATCCTTCGCCACCACAATCTCTCCCTGGCCTATCCGCTGCTCAGCATCAGCTACATCTTCGGCCTCCTCGCCTCCATCCTCATCCTTCACGAGCCCGTCCCCCCCGTCCGCTGGTTGGGCGTCCTCCTGATCATGTCCGGCGTCGCCCTCCTCACCCGCTAAGGCCGCCTCGAGCGATTCCACCACACGAGCGCGCCTCATGGATAGCACGTCTTTAGTCATCGTTCCCCTTCCCTACCCCTCCGACATAGACCTCAAAAGGCCACATCACGGCCCTGATTCAGGCATTCGCCCACGAATCAGGCTATGCATCCCGAAAAAACATGACAAACACAAAGACCTCCATCTCAACACTCTAACTCACCCCCAAAAACACAACGACAGCGCTTTCGACACATTTCTCGAGAAAGATTTTGGCGTTGTAGGAAAGGGCTTACATTTGTGCACGTTTAAAAAACATATAAACATGAAAACCGAAGAAATTCTGTCATCATTAGAGGCCAAGCATCCTGGTGAAAAGGAATACCTGCAGGCCGTGAAAGAAGTACTCACCTCTATTGAGGGCGTCTACAACGAGCATCCAGAGTTTGAGAAAGCGAAAATCATCGAGCGCCTTGTCGAGCCCGATCGCATCTTCACTTTCCGTGTGCCCTGGGTCGACGACCAAGGCGAAGTGCACGTAAACCTGGGTTACCGTGTCCAATTCAACAACGCGATCGGCCCGTACAAAGGTGGCCTCCGCTTCCATCCATCCGTGAATCTCTCTATCCTCAAGTTCCTCGGCTTCGAGCAGACCTTCAAAAACGCTCTTACCACTCTCCCCATGGGCGGCGGCAAGGGCGGTGCTGACTTCGTATTCCGCGGACGTAGCGACGCTGAAGTCATGCGATTCTGTCAGTCGTTCATGCTCGAGCTCTGGCGTAATATTGGCCCAGACACCGACGTCCCCGCTGGTGACATCGGCGTTGGCGCACGTGAAGTAGGCTATCTCTATGGCATGTATAAGAAGCTCGCCCGCGAACACACCGGCACACTCACCGGCAAGGGCATGGAGTTCGGCGGATCGATCCTCCGTCCGGAAGCTACGGGCTTCGGCGGTCTCTATTTCGTCAACCAGATGCTCCGCGAGCACGGACACGACATCAAGGGCAAGACCGTAGCCGTCTCAGGCTTTGGTAACGTGGCTTGGGGTGCCGTAACGAAGGCTACTGAGCTGGGCGCGAAGGTGGTTACCATCTCCGGTCCTGACGGATATATCTACGATCCGGCTGGCGTTTCGGGTGAGAAGATCAACTATATGCTGGAGCTCCGCGCATCGGGCAACGACATTGTGGCTCCGTACGCTGACAAGTTCAAGGAAGCTACTTTCACCGCAGGCAAACGTCCGTGGGAGCAGAAGGTAGACATCGCGCTGCCTTGCGCTACCCAGAACGAGCTCAACGCTGACGACGCTCGCGCCTTGATCAACAACAAGACGCTCTGCGTAGCCGAGATCTCTAACATGGGATGCACCGCTGAGGCTGTCGACCTGTTCTTGGAGAACCAGCAGCTGTTTGCGCCGGGTAAGGCTGTCAATGCCGGTGGCGTAGCTATCTCTGGCCTCGAAATGACACAGAACGCTATGCACCTCTCTTGGACGGCTGCTGAAGTAGACGAACGTCTGCACCAGATCATGAGCAGCATCCACGAACAGTGTGTTGTTCACGGGCGTGAAGGCAAATACATCAACTATGTAAAGGGTGCCAACATCGCTGGCTTCATGAAGGTAGCCCGTGCAATGATGGCGCAAGGTATTGTCTAAGCCTGTCAGTCTCCCGCCTATAATCCGCGGACTTTACCCGGATTCTTGGCGATGAAATCTTTCCACCCGGCGTATGCTTTTTCAGGCATGGGCCGGGTGGTTTGCATATAGTGGCAATAGGCGGCGGCGAGGCCATCCGTAGCGTCCAGCTGGGGGAGCATGTCGGCCTCGGGGATGTGTAGGATGCGCTGCAGCATGCCTGCCACTTGCTCCTTGGACGCCTGCCCGTTGCCAGTGATGGCCATTTTGATCTTCAGCGGGGCATATTCAAAGATGGGGATCTCGCGATTCAGGGCTGCCGCGATGGCCGCACCCTGCGCACGCCCGAGCTTGAGCATGCTCTGCACGTTCTTCCCGAAGAAGGGTGCCTCGATCGCCATCTCGTCGGGGTGATACTCGTCCATCAGAGCGAGCACTTTCTGATAGATGCGGTGCAGGCGGAGGTAATGATTCTCGTAGCGGTCGAGCTTGAGCACCCCCATCGTCACTAAGGTCGTCGTGCGTCCCCGGACGATGAGCACGCCGTAGCCCATCACGACTGTACCCGGGTCGATGCCGATGATGACGCGCTCCGCGGTCTGTTCTGGAAGTTTCATTGCAGCGCCAACTCCTCCAAAAGGGTGGAGAAATAGGCCACCTCTGTGCCATATCGCTTTGCGACGGCCTGCAGCAGTTCGTCGCCGGAGGCCTCTAACCAACGATGCAATGTGGTTTCGTCTGGGACACAAAACTGCATGGATACGGATCGGCCGTTGCTGTCCTCGACCTCGTGCAGAATGCGCTGCAAACGCAGCGTGTGGAACTCTGGGTGCTGCCCGATGGCAGGCAAAAGGGTCGTTCGCAAATAGTTCAGTCCATCCTCATAGGTCTGGTTTGAGAAATGGAACGTGGTGTAGAAAACAAGCATATCTATTCGAATGAATTTTGGATCAAAATTAGGGCGTCTGAAGGAAAGATCTATATTTGCGCCGTCTTAACCGAAGGGGCATTAGCTCATCTGGCTAGAGCGCGACACTGGCAGTGTCGAGGTGAGCGGTTCGAGTCCGCTATGCTCCACACGAATTATTCCAATAACAGCTTACACAAAAAGAAGGCGCCCGACTTTACACGCAAGATGTAAGGCCGGGCGCTTTTCATATGGGCCTACGCTTATGCTCCGACGACCGTCCGAGGGCAAAACCCTCAGGGTTCAGGGCTCTGACGACCGTCCAAGGGCAAAACCCTCAGGGTTCACAGCTCCGACAACCGTCCGAGGGCCAAACCCTCAGGGTTCAGAGCTCCGACGACCGTCCGAGGGCAAAACCCTCAGGGTTCAGGGCTCCGACGACCGTCCAAGGGCGAAACCCTCAGGGTTCGGAGCTCCGACGACCGTCCAAGGGCCAAACCCTCAGGGTTACTTCCCTTATGACCGATGGGGATTAATGTACCAGAAGGGGCTTCCTGATATGCTGGCTGCTACCGTCGGGATGATAGAGCTCGACATAGAAGATATAGACGCCAGGAGTGAGGCCCGCACCGTCCCAGCGGATCTCTCCTTCGGGGGTTAGCAGCTGATTGTTGGCGATTACAGCCACCTTTTGGCCATTGCTCGAATAGACTGCCATCTGACATCGATAGTCGGGCTTGTCCATCCGGTAGCGAATCAGGTAGTCGCGTGTGGAGGCATTGTATTCCGGCTCACTGATCGTCGCACTCTCCGCGATTTGTAACGACGTTCCGGACTGTGAGTTCTTATAGCCCGGCGTACCATAACCCGTTTCAGAGCTGGCCGATGTCCAGTTTGCGGCCTCTTGTGAGCTGCCATCCGGGCTGATACGCTCCAGCGCCACACCCCTCCGGATTTTAACTGCTCTACTATGCCACTTCGCGGAATAGGTCACCTCATCGACCACGGTACTGTCGGCCGCCCGGAGCAGGACGATCGTAGCCCCCTGATTATTCAGCGCGGGCAGCTTGAATCGGCGGATGACGTCGAGGGCGGGCGTACGGAAGAGGCTGGCCACTCCGTTGGGATCAGACGTTAGAACGAGGTAGTCACCCGGTGCGAGGGCCGTGGCGAGCGAGGTGAGTGAGTGACGCGTGCCAAGGTGTCCGTCACTTTTGCGGAGTGCGATGGCCAGTCCATGGGTTGACAGCGTCCGGTCGGATCGGTTGTATAGCTCGATATACTCGCTGCCACGCGGCTGCGGGTCGAAGAGTATTTCGTTGAGGATGATCTCCCTCGGCTCCACTTGCTCCGTAGCGTCCGGTTCATTCGGCCTATTGGGCTCATCCGGTTCGTCTGGTTTGTCCAGCGCACCCTCCGAGTTCTCCTCGCCCGGTGTGCCACCACGCGGATCAGACGAGAGATGCCACTTATCGCCTTCACCGCGCTCGATGGATCGGCCAGCCTTAGCTTTCGGGTAAGTGTAGCTATGGATCACCGTACCCGATGGATCCTTTAGAGCCAACGGCTTACCCGCGTTGATCATGTTGGCTGGGAAACGCTTCACCGCGACCTCCGCAGCACCGTCAGCCACACTGATCTCACGCCCCGCTTTATACAACACGGCATAACCACCAGCAGGGAGTTCAGCGTCGGGGAGCGGAATAGCTGTCTTGTCATACACGAAGGTCCAGCCTTCAAGGTTAATCTCGTGATCGGTCGTGTTATGCAACTCCACGTACTCCGTAGCAGGGAGCTTCGTCAGTCCGCGCGGGTCAGCCATCACTTCATTGATAAGCACATCACCTGGGGATGCCTTTGGTTTTTCAGGTTCGTCAGGTGTACCCTCCGAGTTCTCTTCGCCCGGTGTGCCGCCACGCGGATCGGTCGAGAGATGCCACTTGTCGCCTTCACCGCGCTCGATGGATCGGCCAGCCTTAGCTTTCGGGTAAGTGTAGCTATGGATCACCGTCCCAGATGGATCTTTCAAGGCCAACGGCTTACCCGCGTTGACCATGTTGGCCGGGAAACGCTTCACCGCGACTTCCGCTGCACCGTCTGCCACACTGATCTCACACCCCGCTTTATACAACACGGCATAACCGCCAGCAGGGAGTTCAATGTCGGGGAGCGGAATAGCTGTCTTGTCATACACAAAGGCCCAGCCTTCGAGGTTTATCTCATGATCGGTCGTGTTATGCAGCTCCACGTACTCCGTAGCAGGGAGTTTCGTCAGACCGCGTGGGTCAGCCATCACTTCATTGATAAGCACATCACCTGGGGATGCCTTTGGCTTTTCAGGTTTGTCTGGCTTTTCCGGCGCACCCTCCGAGTTTTCCTCGCCCGGTGTGCCGCCGCGCGGATCGGACGAGAGATGCCACTTATCGCCTTCGCCGCGCTCGATGGAGCGGCCTGCCTTGGCTTTCGGATAGGTGTAGCTATGAATCACCGTGCCCGATGGATCTTTCAAGGCCAACGGCTTACCCGCGTTGACCATATTGGCTGGGAAACGCTTCACCGCGACCTCCGCAGCACCGTCAGCCACACTGATTTCACGCCCCGCTTTATACAATACGGCATAACCGCCAGCAGGGAGTTCAGCGTCGGGGAGCGGGATAGACGTCTTGTCATACACAAAGGCCCAGCCTTCGAGGTTTATCTCGTGATCGGTCGTGTTATGCAGCTCCACGTACTCTGTGGCAGGGAGCTTCGTCAATCCACGCGGATCAGCCATCACTTCATTAATGAGCACATCGCCGGGGGAAGACTTTTCCTTCTCTGGTTTGTCTGGCTTATCCGGCACACCCTCCGAGTTTTCCTCGCCCGGTGTACCGCCACGCGGATCGGACGAGAGATGCCACGTATCGCCTTCACCGCGCTCGATGGATCGGCCGGCCTTAGCTTTCGGGTAAGTATAGCTATGGATCACTGCACCCGATGGATCTTTCAAGGCCAACGGCTTACCCGCGTTGATCATGTTAGCCGGAAAACGCTTCAACGCGACTTCCGCTGCACCGTCAGCCACACTGATCTCACGCCCCGCTTTATACAACACGGCATAACCGCCAGCAGGGAGTTCGACGTCGGGGAGCAGAATAGCTGTCTTGTCATACACAAAGGCCCAGCCTTCGAGGTTAATCTCACGATCGGTTGTGTTATGCAGCTCCACGTACTCCGTAGCAGGGAGCTTCGTCAGTCCGCGCGAGTCAGCCATCACTTCATTGATAAGCACGTCGCCGGGAGACGCCTTT
>QWCT01000431.1_pt1 | contig 27874 bp, 17 predicted proteins | sample 1972681 | NCBI WGS metagenome assembly QWCT01 (sample SAMN09866701, study PRJNA288562) | Human oral metagenome isolate pre3_saliva, whole genome shotgun sequencing... | isolation source: mouth | host: Homo sapiens | place: USA: California | reverse complement strand
GATTGTATCGTACAATCACGAGAAATGAAATCGTTTCGGCCGATTGTATCGTACAATCACGAGAAATGAAATCGTTTCGGCCGATTGTATCGTACAATCGCTAAACTTTGATGTGTTAACCCCGACATCGCCCTATTTTTGAGCGATTTTTTTGGGATAATAATCTAACTATATGACCGCAGAAATTATAACGATCGGCGACGAATTGCTGATCGGACAAGTGACTGACACCAATTCGGTGTGGATCAGTCGAACCCTTGAAGACCACGGATTTCGTGTCATGCGTAAACAAACCGTGGGCGACGACGAGCCAGAGATACTCCGCGCCCTCCGCGAGTCTGAGCAACGCGTGGATGTGGTGCTCCTGACCGGAGGACTGGGGCCCACCAAGGACGACGTGACCCTCAACGCGCTTTGCAAACACTTCGACACGGCGAGGCATTTCTCGACCGAAGTGCACGAACACAATCAACAGCTATTTGCGGAGCGCGGCGTAGAAATGAACGACTTAACGCGTGATCAGGCGATGGTGCCCGACAACGCCACGGTGATCATCAACGAGGTGGGCACGGCGCCCTGCACCTGGTTCGAGCGCCGGGGCTGCATGGTGATTTCCATGCCCGGCGTGCCGATGGAGATGAAGTGGCTGATGACGAACCGCGTGATCCCCCGACTTCAGGAGTATTATGGGCGCAAGGCCGGCATTGCCCATCGCACCTGTTGGGTCACGGGCTACACGGAGTCTGCTCTGGCGATGGCGTTGGCCGACTTTGAGCGCGATTTGCCCGATGAAGTGCGGCTGGCTTACCTGCCTCAACCGGGGCTGATCCGCCTCCGACTCTCGGCCTACTGTTCGCCACAAGCCGTGGCCGATCGAGTGGCCGACGTGCTGCGCCTCCGCCTCCGCACCATCCTGAAAGAGCACATCATCGCCGAGGAAGACCTTCCCATCGAAGCTCTCTTGGGCCGTCGATTGCAAGCCGCAGGGCTGACGGTTGGCACCGCCGAGAGCTGCACCGGAGGCGCCATCGCCGCAGCGATCACATCCGTGGCCGGCAGTTCGGCTTATTTCAAAGGCGGCATTGTCTCTTACACCGACGAGGTGAAGCACCGCACGCTGGGCGTCTCCGCCGCCGATCTCGAAAGTGTGGGCGCAGTCAGTCAGCCCGTCGTGGAGCAGATGGCACGCGGTGCGCGTGAGGCCTTGGGTTGCGATTTGGCCGTAGCCACGTCGGGCTTCGCTGGGCCGAGTGGCGGCACGCCGGAAGCACCCGTCGGGACCGTTTGGATCGCCGTGGCTACGCCTTCCGCGGTCGTTTCCAAGGAATACCATTTCGGCGCCGCCCGCGATCATAACATCAGCCGTGCCGTCAACATGGCGCTACTGATGCTCTTCGAAAAGGCCGCCGTGCCTGAGGTGCAGGCGCCCACGGCGTGAGAATCCGGGGGGCGACAAGCGGAGACGGACGGTCGACAGGTGAAGCCGCAGAAAATGGCTACACAGGCATATTCCTACTTTTGCCCGCAGATAAACCATCACCTATAAGTAAAGAATGAACGTATTAGAGTTAAGCGAACAAGAAATCATCCGGCGTGGCAGCCTCGACCGGTTGCGCGAAATGCACATCGATCCGTACCCCGCTGCGGAGTACACCGTGGACGGCTATGCCGACGAAATCAAGACCCAATTTAAGGACGACGCCGAGCCGCGCACCGTCTCTATTGCCGGCCGCATCATGAGCCGACGCATCATGGGCAAGGCCTCCTTCATGGAACTACAAGACTCCACCGGCCGCATCCAAGTTTACGTCACCCGCGACGACATCTGCCCCGATCCATCCGACACGGAACTATACAACACCGTATTCAAAAAGCTGCTTGACATCGGCGACTTTGTCGGCATCCGCGGCTTCGTTTTCCGCACGCAGATGGGCGAGATCTCCGTCCATGCGCAAGAGCTGACCGTGCTCTCTAAATCGCTCCGGCCGCTGCCCGTGGTCAAGGAGAAAGACGGCGTAGTCTACGACGGCTTCACCGACCCCGAACAGCGCTATCGCCAGCGTTACGTCGACCTCGTGGTCAATACCGACGTGAAGCAGATCTTCATCAAGCGCAGCAAAGTCTACGCCTCCATGCGCGAGTTCTTCAACGCTCGCGGATACCTTGAGGTCGAGACGCCCATCCTGCAATCTATACCCGGTGGCGCCGCCGCCCGCCCTTTCGTGACACACCACAACGCGCTCGACATCGATCTCTACCTCCGCATTGCCGACGAGCTTTACCTGAAGCGCCTTATTGTGGGCGGCTTTGAGGGCGTCTATGAGTTCTCGAAAGACTTCCGCAACGAGGGCATGGACCGTACGCACAACCCAGAGTTCACGGCGATGGAGATCTATGTGGCTTACAAGGATTACAACTGGATGATGCAGTTCACCGAGCAGATGCTCGAGAAGGTGAGCCGTGATGTGAACGGCACGACGGAGGTCGAAGTGGACGGCCGGACGATCAGCTTCAAGGCGCCCTTCCGACGCGTCACCATGACCGACGCCATCCGCGAACACACCGGCATAGACATCACCGGCATGGACGAAGAGGCCCTGCGCGTCGTCTGCCGTCAGCTCGAAATCGAGGTGGACGAGACGATGGGCAAGGGCAAATTGATCGACGAGATCTTTGGCGAGAAGTGCGAGAAACACTACATCCAGCCCACCTTTATCACCGATTACCCCATCGAAATGTCGCCCCTCTGTAAGCGTCACCGTAACAACCCCGAGCTGACCGAACGCTTCGAGCTGATGGTGAACGGTAAGGAGCTTTGCAACGCTTACTCCGAGCTGAACGACCCGATCGACCAGCTGGAGCGCTTCCAGGAGCAGCTGCGACTGAGCGAGAAGGGCGACGACGAGGCGATGTTTATCGACATGGACTTCGTCCGCGCCCTCGAATACGGCATGCCCCCGACGAGTGGTATGGGTATCGGTATTGACCGCTTAGTGATGCTGCTGACGGGCCAGACGACGATTCAGGAGGTGCTCTTCTTCCCGCAGATGCGTCCGGAAAAGACCGTGCGGAAGGATGCACCGGAGAAATACGCACCGCTCGGTGTGCCCGCGGAATGGGTGCCGGTCGTGCAGAAGGCGGGCTATCCCACGGCTGACATGCTGGCAGGCGCCAACGCGCAACTGCTCCGCCGCGCCCTCTTCGATTTGAATAAGAAATATGCCCTCGGGCTGGAGCTGCCCTCGCCGGAAGCCGTCGAGGCGTGGACCCGCCAGCCGGACGAGGCGTAACCCCCCGTAACCCGCAAACAAAACAAGATCGACATGGAAAATTTCCCCGGAAAGATTGCCATCATGGGCGGCGGAAGCTGGGCCACGGCGTTGGCCAAGATCGTGCTCTCGAACCAGCCGGAGATGAATTGGTACATACGTCGGCAGGAGGTCATCGAGGAGTTCAAGCAGGCGAAGCACAACCCCTCGTACCTCTCCGCCGTGACGTTCGACACGGAGCGCATCCACTTCTCGGCCGACATTAACGAGATTGTCGACCGCTCCGACCTGCTCATCTTCGCTACCCCATCGCCCTTCTTTAAGAACCACCTGAAGCAGCTGCGCGTGCCCCTGCGCGACAAGACGATCCTCTCCGCCATTAAGGGCCTCGTGCCGGACGAGAACATGCTCATCACGGACTATCTGGCCGAGTGTTACCAAGTACCTCTGGATCGATTGGCCGTCATCGCCGGGCCGTGCCACGCTGAGGAGGTGGCCCTCGGGCGCCTCTCGTACCTCACGCTGGCCTGCAAAGACCTCGACCGCGCGCGGGCCCTCGCCCCGATCTTCACGAACGACTTTATGCGCACCTCCTGCAGCCGCGATGTCCGCGGCATGGAGTACGCCTCGGTGCTGAAGAATATCTATGCCATTGTGGCCGGTATCTGCCACGGCATGAAGTACGGCGACAACTTTCAGGCGGTCTTCATCTCGAATGCCATCAAGGAGATGCAGCGCTTCCTCGGCTCGGCCCACACGCTGCCGCGCGACATTTCCGACTCGGCCTATCTGGGCGACCTGCTCGTGACGGCCTACTCGCGATACAGCCGCAACCGCACGTTTGGCTCCATGATCGGCAAGGGCTACTCTGTCAAAACGGCACAACTGGAGATGGAGATGATCGCCGAGGGGTACTACGGTGCCAAGTGCATCTACGAGATCAATGAGCGCTATCAAGTCGATATGCCCATCCTCGACACTCTCTACGCCATCCTCTACGAGCGTCAGTCGCCCCAGGCCGTCATCCGTCGCATGACAGAAACATTCAAATAGTTCACCCTAATCCCCCAACCCTTATGAACCCCCTTCAATTAGACTTCACGAAAGCCTTCGGCCCAGACGCCGAACAGTGCCTTGAGGCCATCCGCCCAGAGGCAGAAAAGAGTCTCCGAACCCTTTATGAAGGCACCGGCGCCGGCAACGACTTCCTCGGCTGGCTCCACTTGCCCAGTTCCATCACCGACGCTCAGCTGACCGACATCGAGCAGACGGCCGAGAGGCTGCGCGCTTGTCAGGCTGTCGTTGTGATCGGCATCGGCGGCAGTTACCTCGGCGCGCGCGCCGTGATCGAAGCCCTCACCGACAGCTTCGACCCGCTACGCACCGAGGGCCGCACGCACCCCGTCATCCTCTACGCCGGCAATCAGATCGGCGAGGATTACCTCAGCGAGCTTTGCGACCTGCTCCGCGGACGCGACTTTGGCATCATCAACATCTCCAAATCCGGCACCACGACTGAGCCGGCCATCGCTTTCCGTATCCTCCGCAGCCTGCTCGAGGAGAACGTCGGCGCAGCGGCCGCCCGCGAACGTATCGTGGCCGTGACCGACCGTACCCGGGGCGCCCTCCGCACGCTGGCCGACAGGGAGGGCTATAAGACCTACGTCATCCCGGACGACGTCGGCGGGCGATACTCCGTCCTCACGCCCGTCGGGCTGCTGCCCATCGCCGTGGCCGGCATCGACATCCGCGCCCTCGTCCGCGGCGCCGTGGAGATGGAGCGCGCCGTCGGCCCCGACGTCCCCTTTGCTTCGAACCCCGCCCTTCGTTACGCCGCGGCCCGCCAGACGCTCTATCGCAGCGGCAAGAAGATCGAGATCCTGGCCAATTTCCACCCCAAACTGCACTACGTCGGCGAGTGGTGGAAGCAGCTCTACGGCGAGAGCGAGGGCAAGGACCACCGCGGCCTCTTCCCCGCCGCTGTCGACCTCACCACCGACCTCCACTCTATGGGCCAGTGGATCCAGCAGGGCGAGCGGACGATCTTCGAGACGGTCGTTTCGATCGACGCCCCCGAGCGCACGCTCTCCGTCCCCACGGACGCCGACAACCTCGACGGGCTGAATTACCTGGCCGGCCGCCGCGTGGACGAGATTAACAAGATGGCCGAGCTCGGCACCCGCCTGGCTCACGCTTCCGGTGGCGTGCCCAACATCCGCGTCTCCATCCCGCGTCTCACGGCCGACCACCTCGGTGGCCTGCTCTACTTCTTCGAGGCCGCCTGCGGCATCAGCGGCTACCTCTCCGGCGTCAACCCCTTCGACCAGCCCGGCGTGGAGGCCTACAAGAGCAATATGTTCGCCCTGCTCGACAAGCCCGGCTTCGAGGCCGAGAGTCGCGCCATCCGCGAGCAGTTGGGGTGACGTTCGCCGCCCGTGTTTTGACACATCACCTCGTAGGGGCACCCCTTGTGGGTGCCTTTTTTACGTAACAAAAACGCTGTGCAAGCCTTGCATGATCGTTTCGGAGACTCCGAAATCGTTATGCAGACCCTGTTTGGTCATTTCGGAGACTCCGAAATCGTTATGCAGACCCTGTTTAGTCATTTCGGAGACTCCGAAACCATCATGCAGGCCTTGCTTGGTCATTTCGGAGACTCCGAAATCGTTATGCAGGCCCTGTTTAGTCATTTCGGAGACTCCGAAACCATCATGCAGGCCTTGCTTAGTCATTTCGGAGACTCCGAAACCATCATGCAGGCCTTGCTTGGTCATTTCGGAGACTCCGAAATCGTTATGCAGACCCTGTTTAGTCATTTCGGAGACTCCGAAATCGTTATGCAGACCCTGTTTAGTCATTTCGGAGACTCCGAAATCGTTATGCAGACCCTGTTTGATCATTTCAGAGACTCCGAAACCATCATGCAGGCTTTGCTTGGTCATTTCGGAGACTTTTATCCTATTTCTCCTTCGATCCGTAACTCCGCGGCACTTGCAGGCTGCTGGATCTTTCTATTTTCTCCGCCGCTTCGGGCGAAGGGGGGCAAGAAGATCCCTCTAAAGCACCCGGAGCACCCCATTTTTTCTAACTACGTATCACTCCCGGGCGAACACACAGGTTCGTCCCTACTATTACCCGCTTATGGCTGACGACAAAAAAATCATCTTCTCTATGGTGGGCGTGAGCAAAACTTTTCCGCCCCAAAAACAGGTGTTGAAAAACATCTACCTCTCCTTCTTCTATGGCGCCAAGATTGGCATCATCGGACTCAATGGCTCCGGCAAATCCACCCTGCTCAAGATCATCGCCGGACTCGACAAAGACTATCAAGGCGAAGTTGTCTTCTCGCCCGGCTACTCCGTGGGCTACCTCGAGCAAGACCCGCATCTGGAGCCCGGGCGGACGGTCAAGGAGATCGTCCAAGAGGGCGTCCGCGAGACGGTCGACCTGCTCAAGGAATTCGAGGAAGTCAACGAACGCTTTGGCGACCCCGAAGTGCTCGAAAACCCGGACAAAATGGACGCCCTGATGAACCGTCAGGCCGAGCTACAAGACCGCATTGACGCCCTCGACGCATGGAACCTCGACAGTCGCCTCGAGCGCGCCATGGACGCCCTGCGCTGCCCGCCCGAAGACCGCATCGTGGACACGCTCTCCGGCGGCGAACGTCGTCGCGTGGCCCTCTGCCGCCTGCTCCTCCAGCAGCCCGACGTCCTACTCCTCGACGAGCCCACGAACCACCTCGACGCCGAGTCCATCGACTGGCTCGAGCAGCACCTCCAGCAGTACGCCGGCACCGTCATCTGCATCACCCACGACCGCTACTTCCTCGATCACGTCGCCGGTTGGATCCTCGAGCTCGACCGCGGCGAGGGTATCCCCTGGCGTGGCAACTACTCCTCCTGGCTCGACCAGAAGACCCAGCGCATGGCGCAAGAGGAGAAGCAAGCCAGCAAACGTCGCAAGACACTTGAGCGCGAGCTGGAGTGGATTCGCATGGCCCCCAAGGCGCGTCAGGCCAAGGGTAAGGCCCGTCTGAACTCTTACGAAGCCCTCCTCAACGAGGATCAGAAGGAGCGCGAGACGAAGCTCGAAATCTTCATCCCCAATGGCCCGCGCCTCGGTAACAAGGTGATCGAAGCGCAACACGTAGCCAAGGCCTTCGGCGACCGCCTTCTTTTCGACGACCTCAACTTCATGCTTCCGCCCAACGGTATCGTGGGGGTCATCGGCCCCAACGGCGCCGGTAAGACCACTCTCTTCCGCATGATCATGGGTCAGGAGCCCGTCGACCGCGGCGAGTTTGCCGTCGGCGAGACCGTCCGCATCGGCTACGTCGACCAGTCGCACGCCGCCATCGACCCCGACAAGACCGTCTATCAAGTCGTCTCCGGCGGCAACGACACGATGCGCATCGGCGGCCGCGAGATCAACGCCCGCGCCTATCTCTCACGCTTCAACTTCGCCGGTGCCGACCAGGAGAAACGTTGCGGCGTCCTCTCTGGCGGCGAGCGTAACCGCCTCCATCTGGCGCTCACGCTGAAGTCCGAAGCCAACGTCCTCCTCCTCGACGAGCCGACGAACGACATCGACGTGAACACACTCCGCGCCCTCGAGGAAGGCCTCGAAGCCTTCGCCGGATGTGCCGTTGTTGTCTCGCACGACCGCTGGTTCCTCGATCGCATCTGCACACACATCCTCTCCTTCGAGGGCAACTCCGAAGTCGTCTTCTACGAAGGCAGCTACTCCGATTATGAGGAGTACAAGCGGAAGAAGGAAGGCTACACCGAGCCCAAGCGCATCCGCTATCGGCAGCTTGGATGATTGCCAATTGATAATGTGGTTCATGGGTACTCGGTACGCCTCTTCGGGGCGATCGGGTACCCGGCAATCTTAGCCGGTGGACGTAGCCGCCGTTTCAAGAATGATTCTCCCCTGAGGCGGGGCATAGTTGGAAAATTATCTATCGATACTTGCAGGTTTAGAGAATGGCTCTATCTTTGCGCCCGACAAGAGAACAAAAGGGTTCCTTGGCCGAGTGGTTAGGCGCCGGTCTGCAAAACCGTTTACAGCAGTTCGATTCTGCTAGGAACCTCGAAGAGAAGAATAAGGAGCGTGGCGATTCGGTCACGTTCCTTTTCTTTTTGACGTATCCCCCCCAATTTTTCCCCCGTGATCCCACTATCTCCCGTCCCTGCCCTCCTTTCCAATCCGTGCTTTGGCATGATGTTTGGAACGAGCGAGGCCATGTGTAATTTTGCGGAGAACAAAGCATGAAGAGTATGAGTAATAGCTATTCCAAAAGAATGAACGACGTGATCGAAGCCGGTCGCGAAGAAGCAAGCCGTTTGCAGAACGGTTACATCGGGCCGGAACACCTGATGCTGGCCCTGCTGCGCGAAGGCGATGGCAATGCCATTCGTATCCTCCACGGATTTCAGGCCAACCTAACCCAGATCAAACAAGATATCGAACTCGAGATAAGTAACACCGTCGACGACACTGCGCCGGGTGACATTGCCGTAACCAAAAGCGCCGAACGCGTGCTGCGCATTAGCATGCTGGAGGCGCGGATGTTCAAAAGCGACGTGACGCGCACCGAGCACCTCCTCCTGGCGCTCCTCAAAGAGGAATACAACATCGTGGCACAAGTGCTGAACCAAAGCGGCATCACCTACCGCATGGTTTACGACCGGATCAGCGCCATCACAGGCGTAGATCGCTTGGCCGAAGTCGATGAGACACGCGATGGCTTCACCGACGATGACGAGGAAGAGGAGGGATTCACGCCTTTCAAGAAAGAACCCGTTCCGCCACAACCCACTCCACAGCCCAACCAACCCAACACCACCACGGCGCAGAAAGCATCATCGACACCCAGCGATACGCCCGTGCTTGATAATTTCGGTACGGACATGACGAAGGCCGCAGCCGAAGGTAAGCTTGACCCCATTGTAGGCCGTGAGAAGGAGATCGAGCGACTGGCGCAGATCCTGAGCCGAAGGAAGAAGAACAACCCCGTGCTGATCGGTGAGCCGGGTGTAGGCAAGTCGGCCATCGTGGAGGGATTGGCGCAGCGCATCGTGCAGCGGAAAGTCTCGCGGGTGCTGTTTGATAAGCGTGTAGTGAGTCTCGACATGGCCTCGGTCGTGGCTGGGACGAAATACCGCGGACAGTTCGAGGAGCGTATCAAAGCCCTTCTGAACGAGCTGACCAAGAACCCGAACATTATCCTCTTTATCGATGAGATCCATACGATCGTCGGTGCCGGATCCGCCGCCGGATCGATGGACGCCGCGAACATGCTCAAGCCGGCGCTGGCACGTGGCGAGTTGCAATGCATCGGCGCCACGACGCTCGATGAGTATCGCACAAACATTGAGAAAGACGGGGCCTTAGAGCGCCGTTTCCAGAAGGTGATCGTCGACCCGACGACAGCCGAGGAGACACTCCAGATCCTCAAAAACATCAAGGGACGCTACGAGGAGCACCACAATATGATCTACACCGACGCCGCACTCGAGGCGTGCGTCAAACTGACCGAACGCTACATCAGCGATCGCAACTTCCCCGACAAAGCCATCGACGCGCTGGACGAAGCCGGGTCGCGGGTGCACATCGCCAACGTGGTTGTGCCGCAACACATCGAGGCGTTGGAGGCGAAGATCGAGGAGACGAAGAACGCCAAACTGGCCGCCGTCAAGTCGCAAAACTTCGAGCTGGCCGCTGGCTATCGCGATACAGAGCGGCAGTATCTCCAGTTGCTCGACGAGGCAAAAGGCCGTTGGGAGCAGGAGATGCAGGCGCACCGCGAGACGGTCGACGCCGATCAGGTGGCCGAAGTCGTGGCCATGATGTCCGGCGTACCCGTGCAGCGTATTGCCACGACTGAGAACGTCAAGCTCCGCGACATGGACACCCTTCTGAAGCAGAAGATCGTCGGTCAAGACGAGGCCGTGGCCCAGATCGTCAAGGCCATCCGCCGCAACCGTGTCGGGCTGAAAGATCCCAACAAGCCCATCGGCACCTTCATGTTCCTCGGCCCCACGGGCGTCGGCAAGACGCATCTGGCCAAGAAACTTGCCGAGTTCCTTTTCGACTCCGACGACGCGCTGATCCGTATCGACATGAGCGAGTACCTCGAAAAGTTCGCCGTCTCCCGCCTCATCGGCGCGCCTCCGGGCTACGTCGGTTATGAAGAGGGCGGCCAGCTGACCGAGAAGGTGCGCCGCAAACCCTACTCCGTCGTCCTGCTTGACGAGATCGAAAAGGCCCATCCGGACGTCTTCAATCTGCTGTTGCAAGTGCTCGACGAAGGTCGCCTGACCGACAGCCTCGGCCGGCAGATCAACTTCAAAAACACGATCCTGATCATGACCTCCAACATCGGCACCCGCCAGCTGAAGGACTTCGGCCGTGGCATCGGGTTCCATCCCCAAGCCTCTGGCACGGAGGTCGACCGCGATTATTCGCGTGGCGTCATCCGTAAGGCCCTCGAGCGCTCCTTCGCCCCCGAGTTCCTCAACCGCGTGGACGACGTGATCATGTTCGATCCGCTTGAAAAAGAGTCCATCTACCGCATCATCGACATCGAGCTCAGCGACCTCTATCGCCGCATCGACGGCCTCGGCTACCACCTCGAGCTCACCCCCGAGGCTAAGGATTACGTCACCACCAAGGGCTACGACGTGCAGTTTGGCGCCCGGCCGCTCAAGCGCGCCATACAGAAGTACATCGAGGACGAGTTGGCCGAGATCGTCCTGCTGGAAGACATTCAGCCCGGCGACACGATCACACTGGGCTACGACGCCGCCACGGATCGCATGACGCACACCGTGCTGAGGCCCGCCGTCGACGAGGCGCCGCCCGTCGAATAATTCCGCCGTCATATTTTATCACTCATAATTCATAGAGCCCCGGAGCCGCATGTGCGCTTCGGGGCTTTTGTTTGAGTAGTCCAACCACAGACCATGATGGCCCCGGCGACAGTGTCGCCAGCGTTACCACAGACCATGATAGCCTCGGCGACAGTGTCGCCAGCACGACCACACCCCATGATGGCCCCGGCGACAGTGTCGCCAGCGTTACCACAGGCCATGATAGCCCCGGCGACACTGTCGCCAGCGTTACCACAGACCATGATAGCCCCGGCGACACTGTCGCCAGCGTTACCACACCCCATGATAGCCCCGGCGACACTGTCGCCAGCGTTACCACACCCCATGATAGCCTCGGCGACAGTGTCGCCAGCGTTACCACGCACCATGATAGCCCCGGCAGAATGTCTGCCGACACCTCCACACCCCATGATAGCCCCGGCAGAATGTCTGCCGGCACCACCACACCCCATGATGGCCTCGGCAGAATGTCTGCCGGCACCACCACACCCCATGATAGCCCCGGCAGAATGTCTGCCGACACCACCACACCCCATGATAGCCCCGGCAGAATGTCTGCCGACACATTCACAGGCTATGACGGCCTTTTTGCAGCATGTCAGTTCTTTCCTATTACGGGATTTTTAATGCAATAAATGCAGTGAAAGCGGGGGTTGCGATTAACGAAGCGCAACTTGAATGGGCGTTTTGGTGTGAGATTGTAAGACGCTCGTTTTGATTTGTGAAGGCCATACCTATCTTTGTTGCGTTGTTCTAAGAGAGAATTAGTTGAGTCTTTAACCAAAAGAGTGTATCTATGAAAAGAAGTACGATGCTTCTCCTGTGCCTTCTACTGAGCATAGGATGGACCGTTGCTCAAACGGTCAAAGTGAGTGGGACGGTAATATCCGATGAAGATGGGCAACCCATCATCGGTGCAGCCGTCACGGTGAAGGGCGCCTCCAACGTGGGGACTGTCACCGATGTGGACGGAAAGTACGCGCTGGACGTCCCGAGTTCTGCCAAGACGTTGGTCATCTCTTACGTCGGTATGCGATCGGAAGAGATCCCCGTCACGGACAAGCATGCGACGACCGTGCTGCGCGCTAACCTTGCGCTGGACGAAGTCGTGGTCACGGCAATGGGCATTTCACGCGAAAAGAAAGCCTTAGGTTATGCCGTGCAAGACGTCAAAGGGGATCAGCTGACCCAGGCGGCCAACACCAACGTGGCCTCCGCCCTGCAAGGCAAGGTCTCCGGTATCGACATCGCCCCGTCGTCGGGTATGCCCGGCGCCTCGTCGAAGATGACGATCCGCGGATCGCGCTCCTTCACGGGTGACAACACGCCGCTCTACGTCGTGGACGGTATGCCGATCACCTCCTCGAGCGACATTAACACGTATAACTCTGTGACCGGTGCTGACTATGCGAACCGCGCTGTGGACATCGACCCGAGCGACATCGAGAGTATCAACATCCTGAAGGGGCAGGCCGCCTCAGCGCTCTACGGTATGCGCGCCACGAACGGCGTCATCGTCATTACGACCAAGAGCGGCAAGGGTGCCCGCAAGGGTAAGCCGGAGATCACGGTGAATACGGGCTTCTCGTTCGAAACCCCCTCCACACTGCCGAAGTTCCAGAAGGAATACGCGCAGGGTATCGGTGGTAAATACGTAGCTACCGACTCCCGCTCGTGAGGTCCGAAGATTGCCGACCTGGCCAACGACCCGAAGTATGGCGGCAACACGGACAATGACTACACGAAGGAGTCCGGGCGGAAGCCAGGGCAGTATTATGTCGTACAGCGTGCACGTGCGGGGCTCGATCCGTGGGCTACGCCGCAGACGTATGACAACGCCCGGGAGTTCTTCAACACGGGCGTAACGTGGAATAACTCCGTCAACGTGGCGCAGAACATGGACAAGGGCAGCTACTCCCTCTCGCTGGGTAACACCACCGCCGAAGGTATCGTACCCTCCACCGGTCTCCTCCGTTACAACGCCAAGCTGACGGCGCAGGCCACCCTGAACAACCACTGGACGACGGGCTTCAGCGGCAACTTCGCCACCTCCAAGATCAAGAAGCAGACGGGCGCCAACAACGGTATCATCGCCACGGTCTACGGTGTGCCCGCCAGCTACGACTTCAAGGGCATTCCGAACCACATACAGGGCGACCCCTATACGCAGAACACGTATCGCGGTACGGGCGGCTTCGACGGAGCCTACTGGGCTGTGGAGCATAACTCCTTCGTGGAGCGTTCGCAGCGCTTCTTCGGCAACGCCTACACGCAGTACGCTACGAACTTCGGCGACAGCCACAAGGTGACCGCTAAGTATCAGCTCGGCGTCGACGCCTACACCACGAACTACACCGACATCTGGGGCTATGGCCACTCTAATGGTCGCGGAGAGATCGAGGAGCAGAGCGTGACGAGCAACGAGCTGAACTCACTGCTCACCTTCACTTGGGCTTGGGCGATCAATGACAATATGAACTTGGATGTGCTCTACGGCAACGAGTTCGTGCAGACGGCCAACAAGTACAAGGACAACAAGGGCAGCAACTTCAACTTCCCAGGCTGGGACCACATGAGCAACGCCACGGTATACACCTCATCCGGCACCTTCCATCGCACCCGTACGGTCGGCAACTTTGCCAGTGCCTCGTGGGCTTATCGCAACATGCTCTACCTGAGCGGTACGATCCGTAACGACGTCGTGTCGAACATGCCGCGCAACAACCGTTCGTTCACCTATCCGTCCGTTTCGCTCGGCTTCATCTTTACCGAGCTCGACGCACTGAAGAACAACTTCTTGACCTACGGTAAGCTGCGCGCCTCCTACGCTGAAGTCGGACAGGCGGGCACGTATTACGCTTCTTATTATACGGTACCAGAATACGGCGGCGGTTTCTACAACGGCACCCCGCTGCAATACCCGATCGGCTCGGTGATGGCTTACACACCGTCGTATCGTATCTATGACCCGAACCTCAGGCCTCAGAACACGAAGTCGTACGAGATCGGCCTCGACCTCTCGTTCTTCAACGACCTCGTTTCGCTGAACTACACCTACTCCCGCCAGAACGTCAAGGATCAGATCTTCGACGTGCCCTTGGCCGCTTCCACAGGATACCAGAAGCTCAGGACAAACGGCGGATCGGTGCACACCAATGCACACGAGATCACGTTGAACATCGCCCCCATCCGTCGCAAGAACATCCATTGGGAGGTGGGCGTGAACTTCACCAAGCTCGACAACTATGTCGACGAGCTGGCCCCAGGCGTGGAAAGCATCATGCTCGGCGGTTTCGTCGATCCGCAAGTGCGCCTGAGCAAGGGCGATAAGTTCCCCGTGCTTTACGGTACGAGCTTCTTGCGCAACAAGAATGGCGATATCGTAGTCGATGAGGACGGTCTGCCGATGGCTGGCGAGAACAAGGTGCTGGGCGATGCCGCTCCCGACTTCCGTATGGGCTTCAACACCACGCTGGAGCTCTTCAAGTTCCGCCTCTCAGCCGTCTTCGACTGGAAGCAGGGCGGATCGATGTACGCCGGTACGGCCTACATGCTTGACTTCTACGGCGTGTCGCAGCGTTCGGCCGACTTCCGCAAAAAGACGGACTTCCTCTTCGAACGCCCTGCCGTGAAGAAGCTGGCCGATGACAGCTATGCCCCGAACGATATCAAGATCAAGGGCGAAAACGCCTTCGACTACTTCAATGCCCTGTCACGCATCTCGGAAGCGGGCGTCTACAAATCCTCGTTCCTGAAGCTGCGCGAGATCTCGCTGAGCTACCCCGTTTACAACAAACCGTTCTTGAGTGTGACGGCCAACGTCTTTCTGCGCAACGTGCTCCTTTGGTCGGAGATGAACAACGGTATCGACCCCGAGTCCACGCAGGGTAACAACAACATGGCCGGATCCTTCGAGCGCTTCTCCCTGCCGGGTGCGCGCAGCTACGGCTTTGGTTTATCAGTCAAATTCTAAAACTATTACCACACAGAGATGAAAGCAATCAACAGCAATATCTGGAAGTGCATCTTGTTTGCCGCCTTAGGCTTTACGGCCCTGGCCTCATGCTCGGAAGATGCGATGGATCGGGTCAACGAAGACAACGATCACACCACGAGCGCACCCGCCAAATTCGTCCTGGCGGACGTTATCACCTCCACCGCCTTCAGCAACGTCGGCGGCGATCTGAACACCTACTTCTCCGTCTACACGGAGCACACCGTAGGCGTGGACAACCAGCTCTACAACGCCGAGATCCGCAACGGTGAACCCTCCGTGGCGTCCACCTTCAACAACGTTTGGGAGAACCTATACTCCACGCTGAAGAACGCACGCATTGTGATACTTACGGCATCGGACGAAGTAGCGGCTAACTACACCACCCGCGGCATTGCCGAGGTGCTGACTGCCATCAACAGCGCCCTCATCACCGACGCTTTTGGCGACACGCCTTATTCACAGGCTGCCCTGCCCCAGCTCAAGGACGGCAAGCCGCAATACATGGCGCCGAATATCGACACGCAGGAGGCCATCTATCAGGCCATCATGAAGTCGCTCGACGACGCCATCGTCGACCTGCCCAAGGGTGACGCCAAGGACAAGGTCGGATCGTACGACTTTATCTACAAGGGCGACGGCGCCAAGTGGATCAAGCTGGCCTATGGACTCAAGGCGCGCTACACGATGCGCCTCCTGGCCCGCTCGAAGAATCGCGAGGCCGACCTCCAGAAGGTGCTCGAGTACGTCGACAAATCGTTTAAGAGCATCGACGATCAGGCCGCCTACGCCATCTACGATGCCAACAACCTCAACCCGCTCTTCGGCTTCCAGTGGAGCCGTGACGGACTGGCCGCCAGCAAGAGCTACAGCGACAAGCTCATCGAGCGTAAAGACCCACGCCTGCGCCGCTTCTTCTGCATCGGGCAGGACCACCTGCCGAAAGGCTCGAAGCGCGTCACGATACAGATCAAGGGCGCCGATGACCCGGCCTTCCTCATGGCCGAGAACGGCACCGCCACCTCGATCAAGTATCACTACAACGTGCCCATCTTCTTCTACGCTCAGGTCTGCCCCACACTGCTGATGAGCTACCACGAACTGCTCTTCCTCAAGGCCGAAGCCCTGGCCCGTCTGAACAAGACGGCCGAGGCCGAAGCGGCGCTGAAGGAAGCCGTTGTGGCCGCCATCGCCAACGCAGAGATGGGCCTCAAGGGCGCCTTCAAAGCACCCACCGTAGCCGGTTACGGCGGCATCGAGGAGACCACCGAGGCCATCACCGAGAAGGAAGCCGAGGAGTATTTCGACAAGAACGTGAAGCCGCTCTTCACCGCCAACCCGCTGCGTGAGGTGATGATCCAGAAGTACCTCGCCATGCTGGGCGCCTTTGGCGAATCCACCGAGTGCTACAACGACATCCGCCGCATGAAGGCCCTGAAGGAAGACTTCGTCAAGCTCTCCAACCCCAAGCCCTTCCCGCTGCGTGCGCCCTACGGCGACTCCGACGTCTTGGCCAACCCGAAGGTGAAAAAGGCCTACGGCAACGGTCAGTACGTCTACAGCGACCCCGTCTGGTGGGCCGGCGGTAACCGTTGATCAAAGAGCCGATCGCTAAGAACGAAAAGCCGGGTGCGACTATAGAACAACCGCTCCCGGCTTTTTCCATTTCTTTGCCGCCGTTCCGAGCGGAAAGCCCCGTCGAACACTTCGACAGGCCGTCGCAGCTTAGGAAAGCCCCATCGAACACTTCGACAGGCCGTCGCAGCTTAGGAAAGCCCCATCGAACACTTCGACAGGCTGTCGCAGCTTAGGAAAGCTCCGTCGAACACTTCGATAGGCTGTCGCAGATTAGGAAAGCCCCGTCGAACACTTCGACGAGCTGTCGCAGATTAGGAAAGCTCCGTCGAACACTTCGACGAGCTGTCGCAGATTTGAAACACGCTGTCGAACACTTCGACAGAATGACAACGACATTAACTTATAAAGAGATGAAAGCAATCAAGACAATTAATGGAACGTGGGGAGGACGCTTCCCACTCGGACTGCACGCCAATTTGCAGTCTACCCTTTACACCCTGATCCATCCGATCGCACCGGCTAAACTGTTGCTCGAGGCGTCGGACATTGACACTTGGAACGGCGGTATCCTCGAGGAAATGGAAATCGATCGCGAAGCCAAAAAGGCCGAAGAGACGGCCCTCCTCCGTGAGAAAGACGATACGCGCGACGAGATCCTCTGGGCCCTGATCCAAGAGACACGCCTGGCCGCCAAGTCGCCCATCAAGGAAAACCGTGCTCCTGGCGCCCGCTTATTGATCGTGCTCAACACCTACAAAGACATCATCCGCGAGAACTACGCCTCCGAGACGGCTCACATCAAGGCCCTGCTCAAGGACCTCGACAAGCCCGCTGCCGTGGCCGACCTGACTACGATCGGGCAGACCCGACTGGTGCAAATGCTTCGCACGGCCAATGAGGAGTTCGACAGCCTCTACCTCAAGCGCATCGACTTCGACGCCGGCATCAAGAAACTGCCTTCCAGCGCCTCGGTGCGTCAGAAGAACGACAAGATGACAGCCACCATCTTCCGTCACATCGAGACGGCTTACATGATGGCCGCATCAGACGACGACCGCAAGCTGATCGGCGACCTCATCGACCGCATCAACGCCGCCATTAACAAGACGAAGAACGTCTACAACACCTCTGGCAAGAGAAAAGAAGACAGCGAACCCAAAGAGCCTAAGCAGCCCAAAGAACCGAAGGAGCCCAAGCAGCCCAAGGATCCCAAGCCTACGCCCGACCCGAAACAACCGGAGCAGCCGAAGAAGCCGGACGAGAAGCCGAAGGATCCGAAGAAACCCGACGACGGTAATCCAGACATCAAGCTGCCGGAAGAATGAATGATTATGCCGGGTATCCCCCCAGTGGGTGCCCGGCATTTTTTACGTCTCTACCCTTTACTACCCTAACTACTCGGGCCTTGGCCCGTAACTTCTCATAACTACACCGAAGAATGAACAGAGCAGTCATCACCGGCCTGGGCATCTACTCCTGCCTGGGCACCACGCTCGACGCCGTCGAGCAATCCCTCCGCGAGGGACGGTCGGGCATCACCCTCGACCCCCAGCGCAAAGACCTCGGCTTCCGGTCGGCACTCACCGCCAAACTCGACACGCCCGACCTCAAGGGCGAACTCAGCCGCAGCCAACGCACCTACATGCCCGAACAAGCCAAGTACGCCTACGTCGCCACCCGCGACGCCCTCCGTCAGGCCGGCCTCGACGCCGACTACATCGACCGACACGACGTGGGCATCCTCTACGGCAACGACAGCACGGCCGAGGCCGTCGTCCACAGCATGGACATCCTCCGCGAGAAGCGCGACACGACGCTCATCGGCTCCGGCTCCATCTTCCAATCGATGAACTCCACCGTCACGATGAACCTCTCCTGCATCTTCCGCCTTCGCGGCATCAACCTCACCATCTCCGGCGCTTGCGCCAGCGGTGCGCATGCCATCGGACTCGGCGCACTGCTCATCCGGCAGGGCCTGCAGGAGTGCATCGTCTGCGGCGGTGCGCAGGAGGTCAACCCCACGGCCGTCGGCAGCTTCGACGGCATCGGCGCCTTCTCTACCCGCGAGAGCGACCCGACGCGCGCCTCCCGTCCCTTCGACCGCGACCGCGACGGGCTCGTGCCCGGTGGCGGTGCCGCCACCGTCGTCTTGGAGAGCTACGAGCACGCCCGACGCCGCGGGGCAACGATCCTCGCCGAGGTGCTCGGCTACGGCTTCTCGTCCAACGGCGACCACATCTCCGTGCCCAACGTCGACGGCCCCCTGCGCTCGCTTCGCATGGCCATGGCCGACGCCCGCGTGCCGCTCGAAAGCATCGGTTACATCAATGCCCACGCCACCTCCACCCCCGTCGGCGACCGCAACGAGGCTCGCGCCCTCACCGCCCTCTTCGACGGTCACCCCATGCCGCCCGTCACTTCCACCAAGTCCATGACCGGTCACGAGATGTGGATGGCCGGCGCCAGTGAGGTCGTCTATTCCCTGCTTATGATGCGCGGCCAGTTCATCGCCCCCCACCTCAACTTTGAGCACCCGGACGATGACACCGCCCCGCTCCGCATCCCCACCGAGCGCCTCGACGACTACGCCTTCGACACCTTCCTCTCCAACTCCTTCGGCTTCGGCGGCACCAACTCCACGCTCATCATCGGGAGAACTAAAAACGAAAAGTGAAAAGTGCCCCGACCCTCCTTCTAACTACTGCGGCTTTAGCCGCATAACTACCCGGGCGCAGCCCGTAACTACCGCGCCGAAGGCGCATAACTACCCCTATTCATGCACGACATCATCATCATCGGCAGCGGTCTGGGCGGACTCGCCTCAGGTGCCATCCTCGCACGGCGTGGCATGAGTGTCTGCGTCCTCGAGCAACACACCCAGGCCGGCGGCTGCCTTCAGTCCTTCCGCCGCGGTGGTGCCACGTTCGACACCGGCTTCCACTGCGTCGGCGGACTCCGTCCCGGCGAAGTGCTCCATCCCTACTTCCGCCACCTGCGCCTGCTCGACCTCCCTTGGGTGCAGATGGACGAAGCGTGTTTTGAGGAGATACATATCGGTGACGATGTCTATGCCTTTGCGCAAGGGCGCGAACGCTTCATCGAGACCCTCGCGGAGCGTTTCCCCGCCGAGCGCACCGGCCTCAACGCGTTCATGGACATGCTTGAAAGCACGGGCCACTCGCTCCGCCACCTTTTCGACGACGCCGACACCGCCCGCGATCATACGCGAGAACGCTTCGGTCAGTCGGCCTACGCCTTCCTCCAGCGCACCATCGCCGACCCTCGCCTGCGCAGCGTCCTCTCCGGCGCGTCGATGAAGATGGAGCTTCACGCTGACGCTCTGCCGCTCTACACCTTCGCCCAGATCAACAACTCCTACATCCAAAGCGCTTGGCGACTGCGTGGCGGTGGTGAGCCCATCGTCCGCCGACTCGTCGAGCAGATCGAGGCTGCCGGCGGCACAGTCCGCACCCGTGCCCGCGTCACGCGACTCATCGCCGCCGACGGTCGCCTCACCGCGGCCGAGCTTTCCGACGGCGAACGCGTCGAGGGTCGCACCTTCATCTCCGACCTTCACCCCGTGCTCACCGTCGGGCTTATCCCGTCCGACAGCGGCCTCCTCCGACGGGTCTACCGCCAGCGCATTGAGTCGCTCCGGAACACGTTCGGCTTCTTCACCCTACATCTCCACGCGTCCGACACCCCCATCCCATACCTCAACCGCAACGTCAGCATCTACGACGACTACGAATCGCTCTGGCACAACGACCGCAGCGACGTCTCCCCCGGCTATCTTATCTCCTGCCGTCCGCCGGACACGCCCGACTCGCGCACCGTCACCACGCTCGACGTCCTGCATCCCATCACCCCCCGCATCAACAGCCTCCTCGCTTGGGACACCAAGGATTATCGACAAAACCCCAGATACACCGCTTGGAAGTCCGTATCGGCGGAGCTATGCGAGCAGAGACTCCGCGAACACGTCGCCCTCCCGCCCGACTTTACGATCGAGCGCGTGACCACCTCCACGCCCCGGACTTACCATCGCTACACCGGCACGCCCTACGGCTCAGCTTACGGCATCCGTCGTGACTGTCGCGACCTGCCGCGCACGCTTCTCTCCCCGCGCACCCCCATCCCGAACCTCCTCCAGACGGGTCAGAGCGTGAACGTGCACGGTGTGCTCGGCGTCACCGTCACCGCCTTCCTCACCTCGGCCGAGCTTCTTGGCCGCGAGACGATGCGCCGTATGCTGGTGGGGGAGGAGGGGTGAACCCTTACACAAATTGAACGGGCAGGCACGCGGCTTTCCCTCCCCCCAAGTGACTGCGCGGGCGCGGGGCGCCTGAGGCGTACTTTGCGGATAGTAAAATCAGGGTACTTTTACGCCCCGTTAAAGAATCAATAATCACTTATTAAGTCACGTAAGACGTAATCATAAAACAGAATTTCTAAATGAAACGAGACAAAGCAATCTTCGAGATTATCGAACGCGAACATCAGCGTCAGCTGAAAGGTATTGAGTTGATCGCCTCTGAGAATTTCGTCAGCGACGAGGTCATGCAGGCCATGGGCAGTTGCCTGACGAACAAGTATGCCGAAGGATACCCCGGCAAGCGCTACTATGGCGGTTGCGAGGTGGTGGACGAGAGCGAAACGCTGGCTATCGAACGGCTGAAGAAGCTCTTCGGCGCTGAATGGGCCAACGTGCAGCCGCACTCCGGCGCTCAGGCTAACGCCGCTGTCTTCCTGACCGTGCTCAACGCCGGAGACACCTTCCTCGGCCTCAACCTCTCGCACGGCGGACACCTCTCGCACGGTTCGCCCGTCAACAGCTCGGGCATCCTCTACCACGCCCTGGAGTACAACGTGAAGGAGGAGACGGGCCGCGTGGACTACGACCAGATGGAAGAAGTGGCCCTCCGCGAGCGTCCGAAACTGATCGTCGGCGGTGCCTCGGCCTACTCCCGCGACTGGGACTACAAGCGCATGCGTGAGATCGCCGACAAGATCGGTGCCCTGCTCATGATCGACATGGCACACCCCGCCGGACTCGTCGCTGCCGGACTGCTCAACAACCCGCTTCAGTACGCCCACATCGTCACCTCGACGACCCACAAAACCCTGCGTGGACCGCGCGGCGGTATCATCCTTCTCGGCAAGGACTTCGACAACCCGTGGGGCAAGAAGACGCCGAAGGGCGAGGTGAAGAAGATGTCGCAGCTGCTCGACTCAGCCGTCTTCCCCGGCATCCAGGGCGGACCGCTGGAGCACGTCATTGCCGCCAAGGCCGTGGCCTTCGAGGAGGCCCTGCAACCCGAATACAAGACCTACCAGACGCAGGTGAAGAAGAACGCCGCCGTCATGGCCCAGGCCTTCGTCGACAAGGGGTACAAGATCATCTCCGGCGGAACGGACAACCACAGCATGCTCATCGACCTGCGCACGAAGTTCCCCGATCTCACCGGTAAGGTGGCCGAGAAGGCGCTCGTGGCCGCAGACATCACGGTGAACAAGAACATGGTGCCATTCGACAGCCGCTCGCCGTTCCAGACCTCCGGTATCCGTATCGGTACCCCGGCCATCACCACCCGCGGCGCTAAGGAGTCGCTCATGGGTGAGATTGTCGAGATGATCGACACGGTGCTCTCCAAACCGACGTGCGACACCACCATCGCCTCCGTTCGCGAGAAGGTGAACCACACGATGAAGGAGTACCCCATTTTCGCTTGGTAAACAGATCTCCCCGAGAGGGGTACTATTTTTAGCTTAGCTCATGTTGGCATGCTTCCCGCGTTTGTCGGGAGGCATGCCTTTTTTTGAGGGCGATTCTGGGGCGAAATCGTCCGGGAACGGCCCAGAAACCGTGTATCTACGGTGAAACCGTCCGGGAATAGCTTAGAAACAGTGATTCTGGGGTGAAACCGTCCGGTAACGATCCAGAAACCGTGATTCTACGGCGAAACCGTTCGGGAATGGTCTGGAAACAGTGATTCTGGGGCGAAACCGCTCGGGAACGGTCCGGAAACCGTGTTTCTGCGTTGAAACCGTTCGGTAATGGTTCAGAAACCGTGTTTCTGCGGTGAAACCGTTCGGGAATGATCTGGAAACCGAGTCGGCACGCCGCGGGGGGCGCAAAAGGGGCGCCAAACAATCTTTCTACTTTTGGCCCGTGAAAATCAAAGAAGAAAACAGGGCCACGTTCCTCCCTCCGACCTCGTGCGCGGCGGTGGAGACGCCCGACAAACAATAACCAGTATGGAAACGGACAGCATCGTCATCATCCCGACGTATAACGAAAAAGAGAACATCGAAAACATCCTCCGCGTCGTCTTCGGCTTGGAGAAGGCCTTCCACGTATTGATCATCGACGACGGCTCGCCCGACGGCACGGCCGACATCGTCAAACGCCTCCAGCGCGAGTTCCCCGGGCGGCTGCATCTGGTCGAACGCAGCGGCAAGCAGGGCCTCGGCACGGCCTACATCTGCGGTTTTAAGTGGGCCATCGAGCACGGCTACGACTTCATTTTTGAGATGGACGCCGACTTCAGCCACAACCCCCAAGACCTGCTTCGGCTCTACGCCGCCTGCACTGAACAGGGCGCCGACGTGGCCGTCGGGTCACGCTACTGCAACGGCGTGAACGTGGTCAACTGGCCCCTCGGGCGCGTGCTCATGTCGTACTACGCCTCGGCCTACGTCCGCTTCGTGACCGGCCTCAAGGTGCACGATACCACCGCCGGATTCAAGTGCTACCGCCGCCAGGTGCTCGAAACGATCGAGCTGGACAAGATCCGTTTCAAGGGCTACGCCTTCCAGATCGAAATGAAATACACCGCCCACCGCTGCGGATTCAAGATCGTGGAGGTGCCCATCGTCTTCGTCAACCGCGTGCTGGGGACATCCAAAATGAACTCATCCATCTTCGGCGAGGCGCTCTTCGGCGTGCTACGGCTCAAGTGGCAGGGCTTCTTCAGGAAATATCCACAGAAAAAAATTGGATAAACAACCCGTAAACACGGGGGGCGCACATCCTCAGAATGGACGCGCCCCCCGTTCTTTTTGCCCATATGAGAGGTTCCCCTCTACAGTTCTAACTACTTATACTACCCTATACTACCCTATACTACCCCCCCCTACGATTCCTTATATGAAGACATTGATTCAAGACGCCGTGATCATCAACGAGGGACGCTCGTTTGTCGGATCGGTACTGATCGACGGCGCATTCGTCGCCGCGGTCTATGAAGAAGGCGAGACGCCGCGCGTGGACGGCGCCACCGTGATCAACGCCCGCGGCCAATGGCTGCTGCCCGGCGTGATCGACGACCATGTGCATTTCCGCGAACCCGGCATGACGCACAAGGGCACCATCGCCAGCGAGAGTCGCGCGGCCGTGGCCGGCGGCGTGACCACCTTCATGGACATGCCCAACACGAACCCCAAGACCGTCACACGGCGCGAATGGGAGTGGAAGATGGCGCGCGCGGCCGATACATCGGCGGCCAACTACGCCTTCTACTTCGGTGGATCGGACGACAACGCCGACGAGATCCGTCGCCTCGACCCCACCCGCGTGCCCGGCCTCAAGCTCTTCCTCGGATCCTCCACCGGCAACGGCGCCATGAACGCCGACACCGTCCGCCGCATCTTTGGCGAGACCGACCTGCCCATCGCCGTCCACGCCGAAGAGGAATCCATCATCGAGCGCAACCGCGAGCGCTACATCAACCTCATGGGTGAGGATCTTCCGCCCGCCTTTCACACCAAGATCCGCAACGCCGAAGCCTGCTACGCCTCCTCGTCGCGCGTTGTCGAGTTGGCCGACAAGATGGGTGTACGCCTGCACGTGCTCCACGTCTCCACCGAGCGCGAGCTTTCGCTCTTCGCCACCGGTCGGCCATTGACGGAGAAGAAGATCACGGCCGAGGTCTGCGTGCATCACCTCTGGTTCACCGACGCCGACTATGCCGCCTACGGCAACCGCATCAAGTGGAACCCCTCGATCAAGTCGTTCGACGACCGCGAGGCGCTTCGTCACGCCCTCCTCACGGGTGCCATTGACATCGTCGCCACCGATCACGCGCCGCATCTGCCGGCCGAGAAAGAAGGCTCGTGCCTCACGGCCGCATCCGGCGGACCGATGGTGCAGCACACGTTGGTGGCTATGCTTGAGCTGGCCGCGCGCGGCGTCGTGACGCGTGAGCAGGTGGTGCAGAAGATGGCGCACAGTCCCGCCGACCTCTTCCACATCGATCGCCGCGGCTACATCCGCCCGGGCTATTACGCCGACCTCGTGCTGGTCGACCCCGCCTCGCCGTGGCGCGTCACGCGCGAGAATTTGCTCTACCACTGCGGTTGGTCGCCGATGGAGGGCCAGACGTTCCAGCACGCCGTGCGGATGACGTTCGTCAACGGTCAGCCGGCCTACGCCGATGGCCGCGTGTCGGACACGGTGCGAGGCATGGCTGCGCAATTCGTCCGGTAAGTAGAAAATGCGGGACGAGCAAATTCTCAAAACATGTTGTAGAACAGGTTCGAAAATTTGCAGGCCTATCAGCTTTGCCCCTTCTTTGCGGGCAGATAACCAGAACAATCTTTACGCCTTATTCATGATACCCGAAAAAGATTTGGAGTTTTGGCAAAAGCGACCTTCGTAATGAAGATCGCTTTTGTTTTTTCAGTGAGGGTATAAGAAAGCCCCCGAACCCTTCCATTTGTTGCGGAGGATTCGGGGGCTGTTCTTACGAACGGGGCCGTTTTAGCCGATCAATTCCACGCTGCGGCGGATGAAGCGGCTCAGCGGCTCACCCTTCAGCAGACCGTTGGCCAAGAGGGCGAGGTCGATCAGCTGACCGACTACCTTGTTACCGGCGGCGTACTCCGTGAGGATGGCGTCACGACGGCCACGCAGCTCGTCGAGCGTGCGGTTCGTGTTCGTCATATCCTCTTTTTCGGCCTCGGTCAGTTCGTCTTCCTTCTTCTTGTTCTGCGATTCGCGGAGGTCGTGTTGGCGTGCCTCCCAACCCTTGATGTCGGAGAGGATGGGCTGCAGCTTGTCGGTGCAGGCCTTCTCCTCGTCGCTGAGGACGGAGAGGATGAGCGGGTGATCGGTGTTGAGCACGAGGTTGTAGCTCTCGGGCATCTCGCCGTAGAACGACATGCCGGGTTGCATGGCCGACATCTCACGCATGCGACGCATGAACTCGCCTTGGGTCAACATGACCGGGTTGGCCGACGGACCGAGCGCCTCGAACGTGACCACAAAGTCGGTCTTATCCATCTTCGGCAACCGGCTACGGAAGACTTGTTGCAGGGCGTTGCGCTGATCGTCGGTGAGGCTCACCGTGGGGGCGTCGGCCTTGAGGATAAGGCGGTCGATCGTGTCGCTATCCACGCGGACGAAGCGCGTCTTTTCGATCTTCTGCTCCAGCTGTCCGATGGCGTGGACGTCGAGCTGACCGTCCATGACGAGAACGTTGTAGCCGCGATCCTTGGCCGCCTGGATGTAGCTGTACTGCTCGTCCGGGTTGGTGGTGTAGAGGTAGATGACGCCGCCTTCCTTATCGGTCTGCTCGGAGGCGATCAGCTTGCGATACTCCTCGAGGGTATAATAGGTGCCGTCGACGTCCTTGAGCAGGGCGAACTTCGCGGCGCGGTCGTAGAACTTCTCGTCGCTGAGCATGCCGTATTGGATGAAGAGCTTCAGGCTGTCCCACTTCTCTTCGAAAGCCTTGCGGTCGTTCTTGAAGATCTCCTCTAAGCGATCGGCCACCTTCTTGGTGATGTGCGCGGAGATCTTCTTCACGTTCTGGTCGCTCTGGAGGTAGGAGCGGGAGACGTTGAGCGGGATGTCGGGCGAGTCGAGCACGCCGTGCAGCAGGGTGAGGAACTCGGGTACGATGCCCTCCACGGAGTCCGTAACAAACACCTGGTTGCTGTAGAGTCGGATCTTGTTGCGCTGCAAATCCATGTTGCTTTTGATGCGCGGGAAGTAGAGGATACCGGTCAGGTTGAAGGGATAATCCACGTTGAGGTGGATCCAGAAGAGCGGCTCGTCGGCCATCGGGTAGAGCTCGCGGTAGAACGCCTTGTAGTCCTCATCCTTCAGCTCCGAGGGCTTGCGCACCCAAGCGGGCTGGGTGTTGTTGACGATGTTGTCCTCGTCGGTGTCGACGTACTTGCCGTCTTTCCACTCCTGCTTCTTGCCGAAGGCGATGGGGATGGGTAGGTAGCGGCAGTATTTCTCGAGCAGCGAGGTGATCTTGTCCTTTTCGAGGAAGTCCTTGTTGTCGTCGTCGATGTGAAGGATGATGTCCGTGCCGCGGTCGTCCTTCTTCGTCTCGGTCATTTCGTATTCCGGCGTGCCCTCGCAGCTCCACCGCACGGCCGTGGCGCCCTCTTGATACGAGCGGGTGACGATCTCCACCTTTTTCGACACCATGAACGAGGAGTAGAAGCCGAGCCCAAAGTGGCCGATGATAGCGGCCGCGTTGTCCTTGTATTTCTTGACGAACTCCTCGGCGCCGGAGAAGGCGATTTGGTTGATGTAGCGATCGATCTCGTCGGCCGTCATGCCCACGCCGCGGTCGGAGATGATGAGCTTGCCTTTCTCCGTGCGGATGCGGATCGTGAGGTCGCCCAGCTCGCCCTTGAACTCGCCGACGGAGGCCAGCGTCTTGAGCTTCTGCGTGGCGTCGATGGCGTTCGAAACGAGCTCGCGGAGGAAGATCTCGTGGTCGCTGTAGAGGAATTTTTTGATGACGGGGAAGATGTTTTCACTGGTTACGCCAATGTTCCCCTTGGTTTCTTGTTTTGCCATAATGGTCTTCTGTCTATTTATTGTTTATGAATGATCTATCGGATGGTTGGGAGTGATCTTTCGGATCACGGGCCGGCCCCTTGGGTCAAAAAAAATGCCAGCCGCCTTCGGACTGACATTTTGACGGAGTAGTGAGTGTTTGCGGGAGTCCCGCAAGTCTCACGAAAATCTTTTTGGCGTTTGCGGGAGCCCCGCAAGTCTATTAGTATGGAGGAAGCCTAAGGAAGGCAGTGGGAAAAACGATCGGGTTTTGGGTGATAAGTGCATCGGTTCTAACGGATTTGCATCGGCAAAGAAAAGGCAAAGCGTTGGG